>JGI26086J50260_1001103_pt1 | contig 16273 bp, 13 predicted proteins | sample SaaInl3SG_22_DNA_FD_50260 | JGI IMG/M metagenome (IMG submission 50260)
TGAGCAATATTATTGTTATATTTTATCAAACAAAAACAGAACAGTATTATACATTGGATATACAGATAATTTAAACAGAAGAATTTCTCAGCATAAAAATGGTAATGGAGCATTATTTACTAAAAAGTATAATGCATTTGATTTAGTTTATTTTCAAATTTATTCAACGAAAAAGGAAGCTAAAAAAAGAGAAAAACAATTAAAAAATTGGAGAAGAGATTGGAAGTGGGATTTAATAAGAAAATTTAATCCAAATTTAAAAACGTTAGAAATATAATTTATAGACCCTAAAATCAAGTTTAGGGTTTGATTAACAAGTTAATCATGAAAAAAGTACTTTTTATAGATAGAGATGGAACTTTAGTAGTAGAACCACCTGTAGATTATCAATTAGACAGTTTAGAAAAACTAGAATTTTACCCAAAAGTATTTCAATATATGGCTAAAATTGCTAGCGAGTTAGATTTTGAATTGGTAATGGTGACCAATCAAGATGGTCTAGGAACAGCTTCATTTNCTGAAGATACATTTTGGCCTGCTCAGAATAAAATTATCTCAGCATTTGAGAAAGAGGGTGTTGTGTTTTCTGAAGTTTGCATTGATAAAACTTTTCCTCACGAAAATGCAGAAACTCGCAAACCTAGAACAGGTTTGTTAACCAACTATTTTTCTGAAGAGTATGATTTAGAACATTCTTTTGTTTTAGGAGATCGAATTACAGATATGGAACTGGCCAAGAATTTAGGGGCAAAAGGTATTTATTTATCAGAGAATCCAGATTTAGGGGCAGATGAAATTGAAAGCTCGAAGAAAGAAATTATAGATGCAATTGTTTTAACAAGCACAGATTGGGCAAAAATCTATGAATTTTTAAAATTGCAAGATCGTGTTGCAGAAATCACCAGAAATACCAATGAAACTAAAATTTATATCGAACTAAATTTAGACGGTTCAGGTAAAAATGATATTGATACTGGTTTAAAATTTTTCGATCATATGTTAGATCAAATTGGTAGGCATGGAAATATGGATTTAACCATAAAGGTTGATGGCGATTTAGAAGTAGATGAACATCACACCATAGAAGATACCATGATTGCTTTTGGGGAGTTGTTTAACAAAGCGCTAGGCAATAAATTGGGCATTGAAAGATATGGTTTTTGTTTGCCTATGGACGATTGTTTAGCACAAGTTGCTGTAGATTTTGGAGGTAGAAACTGGTTGGAATGGGATGCTGAATTTAAACGAGAAATGATTGGAGATATGCCCACAGAAATGTTTTATCATTTGTTTAAATCATTTACAGATGGAGCAAAATGCAATTTAAATATCAAAGCAGAAGGTGTAAATGAACATCATAAAATAGAAGGTATTTTTAAAGCTTTTGCTAAAGCTATGAAAATGGCAGTGAAAAGAGATGCTACTAAAATGTTTTTACCCTCTACAAAAGGAATGTTATAAAAATCCATTAGCCATTAGCTAATGGTTAAAAGCTAAAAACTTAATTATGAGACTAGTAATTATAGATTATGGTGCAGGTAACATTAAAAGCATTCAATTTGCTTTTAAAAGGTTAGGTGTAGACGCTGTTTTATCAAATAATATTCCTGAAATTACAACAGCAGATAAAATTATTTTTCCTGGAGTAGGAGAAGCAAGTTCAGCTATGCAAATGCTAAAGGAAAGTGGTTTAGATATAATAATACCTACTTTAACGCAACCTGTTTTAGGAATTTGCTTAGGTATGCAGTTAATGTGTAATTCCTCTGAAGAAGGCAATACCAAAGGATTAGGGATTTTTGATGTAGCCATTAAAAAATTCTCAAAACGTGTAAAAGTACCACAAATGGGTTGGAATGATATTTATAATTTAAAATCTGATTTATTCAAAGGTATAAAAGAAAGAGAATTCATGTATTTGGTGCACAGTTTTTATGCTGAAAATTGCAAGGAAGCTATAGCCACAACAGATTATGAAATAGAGTATGCATCTGCATTACAAAGAGATAATTTTTATGGGGTTCAATTTCACCCAGAGAAATCATCAAAAGCAGGTGAACAAATATTAAAGAACTTCTTAGAATTATAAAATGAGAATAATTCCAGCAATAGATATTATAGATGGTAAATGTGTTCGTTTAACAAAAGGCGATTACAATACTAAAAAAATATATAATGAGAATCCAATTGAGGTTGCCAAAGAATTTGAAGATTCTGGTATAGAGTATTTACATGTGGTCGATTTAGATGGAGCAAAGGCTAGTGAGATTATTAACTATAACGTATTAGAACAAATAGCGACAAAAACCAATTTAAAAATAGATTTTGGTGGGGGGTTAAAATCTGATAAAGATGTAGAGATTGCCTTTAATTCTGGTGCAAACCAAATTACAGGCGGTAGTATTGCTGTTAAAAACCCTACTATTTTTGAAAGTTGGATATCTAAATATGGTGCAGAAAAAATAATATTGGGTGCAGACTTTTATCCAGATACTTCAGGAGGAAAAATTGCAACCAATGGTTGGCAAGAAGAAAGTAGTTTAGAATTGATTTCGTTTATTACTGATTATCAGAAAAAAGGAATTCAGTATGTGATTTGTACAGATATTTCTAAAGACGGAATGTTACAAGGTCCGAGTTTTGAGGTTTATTCAGCGATTTTGTCTTCTGTAAACTCGTTACAACTTATTGCTTCTGGAGGTATTTCTACGTATGAAGAAATTCCAAGATTAGCAGAGAATGGTTGTGAAGGCGTAATTATTGGTAAAGCCATCTATGAAAATAAAATTAGTTTAAAACAATTGGAACAATTTATATTAAATCAATAATCGTAAGCTATTTGCGTTTAGCAATTTGCTAAACGTTAAAAGTAAAAAGCCATAATAATGTTAACAAAAAGAATTATTCCTTGTTTAGATATTAAAAACGGACGTACTGTAAAAGGGGTTAATTTCGTGAATTTAATTGATGCAGGAGATCCAATAGTATTGGCAAAACAATATGCAGATTTAGGTGCAGATGAACTAGTGTTTTTAGACATTGCTGCTACTTTAGAAAATAGGGGCACTACTTTAGACATGGTTTTAAAAGTAGCACAACAAGTTAATATTCCGTTTACAGTTGGTGGTGGAATTTCTTCTGTAGCGCATGTAAATGCATTGCTAAAATGTGGTGCAGACAAGGTTTCTATAAATTCATCTGCAGTAAAAAGGCCAGAATTAATAAATGAATTATCAGAAAAATTTGGTAGCCAATGTGTGGTGGTTGCCATAGATGCAAAACAAGTTGATGGGGAGTGGTTGGTTCATTTGGCTGGAGGTACAATTCCTACAGCTATTAATCTTTTTGATTGGGCTAAAGAAGTTGAACAACGTGGAGCAGGAGAAATTTTGTTTACCTCCATGAATCATGATGGTACCAAAGCAGGTTTTGCAAACAAAGCATTGGGAAAATTAGCAACTGAAGTAAACATACCAATTATCGCTTCTGGTGGTGCAGGATCTGTACAGCATTTTATAGACACGTTTGTAGAAGGAAAATCGGATGCTGCATTGGCTGCAAGTGTATTTCACTTTGGCGAAATTCCCATTCCAGACTTAAAGCAAGCGTTAAAAAATAATAATATTCCTATTCGATTATAATTATCAATTTAAAGACCGATGACAATAGATTTTAATAAAAATAATGATGGTTTAGTGCCAGCAATTATACAAGATGCCACAACAAAAAATGTGTTAATGTTAGGGTATATGAACAAAGAAGCCTTTGCTAAAACAAAAGAAACAAAGCAAATTACTTTTTTTAGCAGAACAAAAAATAGATTATGGACAAAAGGAGAAGAAAGTGGTAACGTATTGCATTTGGTTGCTATAAAGTTAGATTGTGATAACGATACACTATTAATTCAAGTAAATCCGAATGGACCTACTTGTCATAAAGGTTCTGATACCTGTTGGAATGAAGAAAATACGTCTAATTTCGGATTTTTATCAACCTTAGAGAATGTAATTAGCGAGAGAGTTGCCAACAAAGACACTAAAAAATCTTATGTGGCTAGTTTGTTTGAAAAAGGAATCAATAAAATTGCTCAGAAAGTAGGAGAGGAGGCTGTTGAAACGGTTATTGAAGCCATGGATAGCAATGATGAATTATTTTTATATGAATCTGCAGACCTACTTTTTCATTACTTAATGTTATTGCAAGCAAAAGGTTTTACGTTAAAAGATATTGAAGCAGAATTAATAAAGAGACAAAAGTAACGCTACTTCTCAAACTCAAAAAAAGAACCATACATTTTTAAATCTAAAACAGCTGAAAAAGAATACACTTTTAATAATTCTCTCTTTTATAGCCATATACATTATTTGGGGATCTACCTATCTTTTTAATAAGATTGCAGTAACTGCATTACCGCCATTTTTTTTAGCATCCATTCGTTTTTTTGTTGCAGGAGTAATCATGATGGGATTATCTCTAATTTTAAAACAGGAGGTAAAGATTTCTAAAAAACAATTATTAAATTCACTTATAGCGTCCTTTTTCTTTTTAATATACGGGAATGGTGTTTTTGTATGGGCGTTAAAATTTGTAGACAGTGGCTTTGGAGCTTTAATTGCATCTACCCAACCTTTATTTGTTCTTTTTATATTGCGATTCATGGATAGAAAGCCTTTTCAAAAAAAATCGATTATTGGTGTTTGCTTAGGGATGTTTGGGATGTATTTGTTAGTGAGTCAAAAAGAATTAATCACATCCAAAGATACTTTACTAGGTATTTTTATGATGCTATCTTGCGTATTAAGCTGGAGTTATGGTAGTGTTTTTGTTTCGAAAGCGAAACTTCCAAAAAGCTATATGGTAACTACAGGAGTTCAAATGATTTTTGCGGGTATTGTTCTTTCTCTTATGAGTTTAGGATTTGGAGAGCCTTGGTCTTCACCGTTAATTTGGTCAATAGAGGTAAAGGTTTCTATGATATTATTAATTGTTTTTGGAGGAATTATTGCATTTACTGCGTTTAACTTTTTATTAAAAAAAGTAAGTCCAGAAAAAGTAGCTACTTCAGCTTATGTAAACCCTGTTATCGCTTTATGCATGGGGTGGTATTTTTTAAATGAACAATTGTCTAACCAGTCAATAATTGCCTCTATAATTCTACTTACAGGAGTTTATTTTATAACATCAAGAAAAAGAAAATAGAAAATATTTTTTGTTTTTGTAATTTTATTTTATCTATATTTNTGTATAACCCTAAAATAACCCCTTATGTTACACACAAATTTAACTGTACAAGAGCAGTCTGTACTAAGCGTAGTGCAAAACGAACACCTAACTAGTTATCAAATTTTAAATAAAGTAGAAAACGTTTCTATGATTTTATCTTTGTATAATATTTTAGATGAACTTAATCAGAAAGGTATCGTAAAAAGTTATAGAAAGCAAGATGCTAAGTATCATTACGCTNCATAATTTTTTGTTTTAAGCTGTATTTTTTAAATTAAGAATACAGCTTTTTTTTACTGTTTATTGCTTTGTTTATACAATTTACTATAAACACTTCCTAAGTTGTTTGTTTTCTGTTAGTTATTTTAATTAAAAATAACTAACATAAACACAACATTACTACATCATTATTAAAATATTAATTCTTTTTAAATTTTTTAAAAGTAAAAGAAAACACTTGCTATATATAAGATGTGTTAGTAAAATCGAAAATGTTTACAACTTGTATATTTTTTGTATATAAATTTTATAGATTTCATAAAATATAAACTACTATTTTAGACATTCTTAATTCTAAATATTTCATTATGAAAAAAATTACATTTTTAATTTTATTAATTACGGCGGGTTATCTTAATTCGCAAAATGGTCCAGTAGATTTTGAATCTGGTGGAATAGGGGACAGCTGGACATGGACTGTAGATCAAAATGATTCTAATCCTGCATTAGAAATTGTAGATAATCCAAAAACAAACGGAGCAAACACTTCTGCTAAAGTTGCCAAATTTACAGCAAAAGCTGCTGGAAACCCTTGGGCTTTAGTAATAAGTGAAGATATTGGTTCTTTTACATTTGACGAGAATAATAGCATCGTTAAACTAATGGTAAGAAAAGATATNGCAACAGATGTAGGTGTTAAATTTGAAGGAGCAGGTGGTGTTGCAAAAGAAGTTAAAGTTGCCAATTCAGTTATTAATGGAGATTGGGAAGAATTAACTTTTGACTTTAAAACAGAAATTGGAGTTACATATAATAAATTAGTTATTATTCCAGATTTCCTAGCAAGAAGCCAAGATAACATTGTTTATTTCGATAACTTAAGTTTTAGTGCACAACCTGAAGACACTGTAAATTATAATTTAGAGCCTATTGATTTTGAAGATGATGGTTTTGGGGCTAATTTTAGTTGGACTGTAGATCAAAATGATTCTAACCCAGCACTAGAAATTGTAGATAACCCAAAAACAGACGGAGCAAATACTTCTGCTAAAGTTGCCAAATTTACAGCAAAAGCTGCAGGAAATCCATGGGCACTAGTAATAAGTGATGACATTGGTTCTTTTACTTTTGATGATACAAATAGTATTGTTAAAATAATGGTTAGAAAAGATGTAGCAACGGATGTTGGTATAAAATTTGAAGGAGCAGGTGGTGCTGCGAAAGAAATTAAAGTTGCCAATTCTGTTACTAATGGAGATTGGGAAGAATTAACTTTTGACTTTAAAGAAGTAATAGGAGTTACGTATAATAAATTAGTTATTATACCAGATTTCTTAGCGAGAAGCCAAGATAATATTGTTTACTTTGATAACTTAACTTTTAATGCACAACCAGATGACAATACNGGTAGTNATACATCTAACCTTGTTACAGTAGATGAAACAAAGNAATGGAAAGGGTATATGTCTGTTACAAATCCAAGTGGTGCAAATGATGGTTTTGCAGATTTTTGGGAATTTGATAAACTGAAATCTTCATTTAATTCAGGTAATATTGTTTTGCAGCCTAACTTTAGTACATATTCTGCTGCTTTAACACANGATAATGCTGCAAGAGCTTATTGGACAAATTCATCAGATGGTGGAGTTACTGCTGGTCCTTTAGGAGCTAAAATGATGCAAGCCACTAGTTTTGTAGAGCCTGGAGCAACATTTAACGGAAAAGACTTAACGTTTCAAGGAACAATAAATGCAAACACATTAAGTTCTGACTATACAGCAAAGTTTTTTATTAAAGCATTAGATCCAAGCAATGGGTATAGTGATGTATTTAATGGTGAGAAAATTATGGACTTACCAGCAAGTGGTGATTTTTCTGTGTCAGCAACAGCTGATGAATTAGCTACAGGTTTAATTATTCAGTATGGTTTTGAAATTATAGGCTTAAATGCAAATCCAGATGATGAATCTGCCTTAGGAAGTGTTATCATAGAACCGAATGCAACATTAAGTACAGAAACAATTCAGCAAGTTTTTGTAAATGCGTACCCAAACCCAACTAAATCTAATTGGACAATTCATACTGGTAATGCACAAGTAGAAGCAATTGAAGTTTTTAATTTATTAGGTAAAAAAGTATTTGTACCAACTACTATCAATACTAAAACTACAATACATTCGTCTAATTTAAGTTCAGGTATATATTTGGCAAAAATTAAAACTGATAAAGGACAAACTACAATAAAGTTAATTAAAGAGTAATTAGTACTTTATTTAAAGTCTAAAAGGATGATTGTTTCAACAATCATCCTTTTTTTTTTCTAAAAAATCTAATCTTGAATGTTTTTAAAATATTTTTTTCGAAACCAAAAAGATACTTTTACCAATAAAATCAATGCAGGTACTTCAACTAAGGGGCCAATAACTCCTGCAAAAGCTTGACCTGAATTCAATCCAAATACAGCAATCGCTACAGCAATAGCCAATTCAAAGTTGTTTCCTGCAGCTGTAAAGGCTACAGAGGCAGTTTTGTCATAAGAGGCACCAGAAGCTTTTGTAAAGAAAAATCCAATGATAAACATTAAACTAAAGTAAATAAGCAAAGGAATTGCTATAATTACAACATCCATAGGGATTTGAACAATTAACTCTCCCTTTAAAGAAAACATTACAATAATGGTAAATAATAAAGCAATTAAAGTTAATGGTGATATTGTTGGAATAAATTTATGCGTATACCAATCATAGCCTTTTANTTGAATTAAAATAGCTCTACTTACAATACCTAAAACAAATGGTATGCCTAAATAGATTGCTACACTTTCTGCAATAGTTGCTATTGAGATTGGTACAATTGCACCTTGAAAACCAAAATAGGGAGGAAGTACAGTAATGAATATATAAGCATAAAANCTATAAGCAAATACTTGAAAAATACTNTTAAGTGCTACTAAGCCAGCACCATACTCTGAACTACCTTCTGCTAAATCATTCCAAACTAAGACCATAGCAATACATCTAGCTAAACCAATTAGTATTAAACCAACCATATATTCTGGATAGTCTCTTAAGAATAGTAATGCAAGAGAAAACATTAAAATAGGGCCAATTACCCAATTTAAAAGCAGTGAAATAGACAGTATTTTGGTGTTTTTAAACACTTTAGGTAACAAACTATAATTCACCTTAGCTAAGGGTGGATACATCATTAAAATTAAGCCAATGGCAATCGGAATATTGGTGGTTCCTTTATTAAAATTATTGATGATCGAAGGAAAAGAAGGGATAAAATACCCCAAACAAATACCTATGGCCATCGCTATGAAAATCCATAGTGTCAAGTTTTTATTTAAAAAATCTAATTTTTTCATGTGATTATAGTTTATAGTACTTTCAATAGAATTAATTAAATACTAGTCAATAAATATTAAATCTAATGAAAAGCCAGTTTTTATAAAATGTTTAATTGCAATATTACGATGTAATACATACTGATAATATTTCTAAATATTAAATTAAGGTTAACTTCTTAGTTATTTTTATACATTTTAGAATTATGGATTACAAATCTTACAAATTAATTAGCCGTAATTTCTTTTTATATAATTGTTTACGATATAGACTTAAAGCTTTTATATCTACAATTATGTTTTAATATCCTTAAAAACGGCTATACAAAAATTATTATTCATATGAACTATAATGTTCTGCATTATGTTACTTTGCTTTGGTAAAAAGCTTTATAAAACAACAATCTTCTTTATTTTTTTCTTTCTAAAATCTTCTTAAAAAAATGTAATGGAATACGCTTTTTACGAAATGACGATAGGAGAGTAGTGAAATGTGTATGGAATGGGATTATTATCTAGTTTGTCCTATAATTAACTGTAAGTGTTCCGTTTACAAGCCTATTCTCATTATCAATACCACAAAAAACACCAGATTGCGTAGCATTTACATGCTTTAAGTAATAGGTTTTAAAATAAATATTTAGGCGCTCTATTGCTATAATACCAGATAAATTAAATCTTAAATTTATAACAGAACCTTTATTAATGAGCTCTATTCTATCATTTTCTATATACACATTATCGGTTAATGTTATAATCTTGTAATTGTTTGATAAAATCTTAAATTTAAGAGATTCGCTTAAATTCTTATTTAACTGGAATTTCAGTTCATAAGTACCAGGTATTTTACCATAGATTGAAGAAAATGGGCTTTTTTCGGATAGCTCTAAATAATGCTTTGGTGTTGAGTTCTTATTTACAATTCTTTTATTCCTTATTTCTTGTGCTATGTATGGTGGAATAATGTTGTCTTTAGTTTTTTCTTCCATATCTTCCTTATTGTCACATTTTTCAAGAATAGCACGTCCAGCTACAGGATTACTGTATTCATCAAAATTACAATAAGTTCCTACTAAATATTTTAAAGATGGAGATGCCTGATGACCTACATAATAAATTTCACTTGCGCCATCAATATAACGTCCACTAGAAAGCGTTTTTGTTTTAATATAAATGGTATCGCCTTGTTTTACAACTGTTCCTTGACTATAATGTTTTCCATAAGTACCATCGTCTAATGGATAAAGAAATATATGTTGAATTTTTTTCCAGTTATGAGTGATTATGGTTTGTCCTTTTAATATAATTTCACCCTCTCCAAAATAATAGTTGATATAATAATAGGTGGCATCTTGATTATCTTCCTGAATTAGAGCACGTTGATTTTTATTTTCTTGATCAGAAATATTATGCTCTTTAAAAAAATCATTAAAACTCTCATATCCAATATAAAGTAAGAGTATCGATTTATAATACTCATTTAATTTAACAAAAAACTTTCCTTTTTCAATATCTCTAGATTTATCATAAAGGTATTTACCGTTAATAAACTGTGTTCCTATACTTTCAAAATCTGCTTTTAAATTAGGTTTGCTTTCATCAAAACTACCATAACCATAGAACTGAAATGTTTTTGGAAGCTTTTTTATTTTATGCTTGCTTAAAAACTTATTTTGAACTTGTACTAAAACAATTTTAAAATATTCGGCTGTTAGTTTAATTGATCCAGATCTGTGATTCATAAATTCCTAAAATTTATATAAAATTATTAAAAATATTTTTAATAATTAAAATTAATAAGAATTAATATTTTTGAATGTAAATTTATTTTGAAATAATAAACTAAACGAAAGATCATGAAAAAATCAATCTTAATCATTTTTCTTCTAACCAGTTCTTTCATCTTCGCACAAACTACTATAAGTGGTATTGTAACAGATGAAAAGGGAGAGACAATTCCTGGAGTTAATATCATTGAAAAAGGTACTACAAATGGAGTAATTTCAGATTTTAATGGAAATTATGAAATTACAGTATCTTCAGATACTGCTACTTTAGAAGTCTCTTTTATAGGATTTGAAAAAAAAGAAGTAAGTGTAATTGGTAAAACTCGAATTAATATTACATTAAAAGAATCAGCGGAATTTCTTGATGAAGTTTTAGTCCGTGGATTTACTGGAGTAATAGGTAAGTCTAGGAAACGTGTAGAATCTATTCAATCTACACCAGAATCGGTTACTGCATTAAATTCAGAAGGCATAGAAAACGCTGGTATAACAGATATTAGTTCTTTTGCTACTTTGGTTCCAAACTTAAAATTTAACTCTGCACAGGCTGTAGGTTTAAATTTTATAACGGTTAGAGGTATTCCACAAGTTAGAGGTGGAGATGCTCCAATGGCTTTTGTAATTGATGGTGTTACCATTCCAGATCCAAGTTTATTAAGTCAAGAATTATACGATTTGGCTTTGGTTGAAGTTGTTAAAGGACCTCAAGGTGCATTGTATGGTAAAAATGCAATAGGTGGTGCAGTAAATATTTATACAAAAGAACCAACAAATAAAATGTCTAATCGCATTAAGTTTGGTTTTGGAAACGGAGGTAATTTACAAACTCAATTTGTATCTTCTGGTGCAATTTCAAAAGATAAAGTCTTTTATCGTTTTTCTGCGCAATACAAAAGTTTTGATGGTTTATTAACCAATGACTTTCTAAATAAAAAAGTTGATTTTTCTGAAGATGTTAATATTAGAGGTCAAATTAAAGCAAGAATATCAGATAAATTTACAGTTTCAGCAACCTTTCAACATTTTAATATTGAAGGTGGTGCAACTTATTATTCGGTAAATCCAACTGGTACTACTGGAGGTTTTCCTGGAGGTGTTTTAGACCCAAACCCATCAGATGGAAATAATGTTATTGATGCTGATGTTCTTGGAAAATCAGATATGAAAAATAATTATGGAAACTTTAAAATGGATTATAATTTTAAGGGAGTTAAACTACAGAGTATTACCTCTTTTAATAATGTAGAACGCTCAACACTAGGTGATTTAGATTTTATTAGTTTAGATGGATTAACGCAAGGTGAAGAGATACAAACAAAAACTTTTAACCAAGAATTAAGATTAAATAATACTAATAAAGATACAAAATTCGATTGGAGTTTAGGTGGTTTTTATCAAAGTATTAAAAAAGATGTTTATCAAAACGGAACAACTGGAATTGATTTTGGTGGTGCACCAGATCTATATGATACTGCAAATTATATAAATGAAACAAAAACCATTGCTTTATTTGGTTTTGCAGATTATAAATTAACGGATAAATTAACTTTTTCTGCTGGTTTTAGATATGACATTGATAAATTTACTCAAGATGATGCTTTATTTGTTACTAATTCTGAAAGAGATAATAATGAATTTCAACCTAAAGTTTCATTATCATATAAAGTATCAGATAAAGTATTATTCTATGCAAATTATGGTAGAGGATATAGAAATGGAGGATATAATGCAGATTTAACAGATCTTTTTAATAGAGAGTTTGATGATGAAACATCAGATAATTATGAATTAGGTTTTAAAACAACGTCTTGGAATGACCGTTTAATTTTTAATGGATCAATTTTTAGTTCAAGGTTAACGAATCAACAACAATACATTTTAGATCTTACTACATTTATTGCAGGAGTTTATAATTATGATGAAACTAAAGTTTTTGGTTTTGAATTTGAATCTCGTGCAAGGTTAACTAATTATTTAGATGTTTTTGCAAACTTCGGATTATCTAATGCTGAAATTGTAGAAGGCGGTTCAGCTGGTGGTGCGAATGGTACTACAACTAATAATTCAAGTTATAACGGAAAAAAAACACCTTTTGTACCTGCAAGTACTTTTGCAATTGGTTTAGAATCTTCGTTTAACCTTACTAATAATGTGAAATTAAATGCTTTTTTAAATCTTGACACAACAGGGAAAACACATTATCATGAAAGTAATTTAGATAAACACACTACAGCTTCTTATTCTTTATTAGATGCTAGAATAGGGTTTGCTTATAAAAATTGGAAATTTGATATTTGGGGTAAAAATTTAACAGATAAGCAGTATTATCAAGAATTTTCACCAGGAGAATTTGTTGGTAGTCCAGATGATGTAGCTTGGAGAGGAAGACCTCTATCTATTGGAACAGCTATAACATTGAAGTTTTAATTATTAAGAACATTATTTTTGAATTAATTGATTTTTTTTAAAAAAGGGAACACTAATAAGTTCCCTTTTTTTAACACATAAAGTTTATGACAAAAGCACAGCAAATATTGACTTCGGAGTTTTCGGAAACTCTTATAAAAAGAATGTTTCAGGTTAAAAAAGGAGAAACTGTTGCCATTACAATAGATTTAGGCTCAAAACGAGAAATTGTTGAAGCTTTGGCAAAAGCAACACAAGACGTTGGTGGAATTCCATTGCTAATGTGGATTTCAAAGGCAGAAAAAGATAGTCAAGCAGGAATGAAAGATTGGCCTGTAGAGGCTTTAACTGCAGCGCTTTGCAAAGCAGATGTTTGGATTGAAGCAAATTCAGTGGTTTTACTGTATTCCGATATTTGGGAAACTGCTATGAAAGACAATAAAAAGCTACGCTACCTAATTATAGCAGATAGTTCTATAGAATCTTTACACAGAGTTTTTACAGGATATGAAATAGGTACACTTAAAAACTTACTAAGCAAGGTCAAAGATATGGCTATGACTTCAAAAAAAGTACGTATTACAAGTAAAAATGGTACAGATGTGTCCTATAATATTGATTTAAATTATACTTTTGATTATGATGATGGCGATTTTTCGAAACCAAAATTCGGAACTGCACCAGGCTTTGTTAATATTGTGCCAAAGTTAGATAGTATGAATGGTGTTATTATATTTGACCATTTACAACATACTGATAATAACACTCCAATAAAATTTATCATGAAAAATGGTAAAATTACAGAAGTTAGTGGAGGAAAAGCAGCAGAAAAATTCAAATCATATTTAACCTCTTTTAATGATGAAAATATGTACAAAATTTCGCATAATATGCTTGGTTTAAACCCTAAAGTTAGAGACTTAACTTACGAACTTGTTGAAGACGAAAGAATTTGGGGAGGTGTTGATTTTGGTTTTGGGCATACAAGTGTAATGGATATGCCACCTTTTGGACAAGAAGCAGTATCACATTTTGATGGTGTTGTAAAAAATACAAGTATTTATTTTGACCATAAACAAATTACAAATAATGGAGTAGTTTGTCACGAAGATTTAAAACCATTAGCAGAAAAGCTTATTAAATAAAATAGATGTCTAAAGAACAGAATCAATACGCAACAACAAAGGTACAATCAAAAGACTTTGTGTCTGGTTGGGTTGTAGCATTAATTATTGCAAGTACAGGATTGTCGGTTTCTACACTGTTTTTAGGTTCAGAAATAGCATTAAATTTAGGTTTTAAAAAAGCACTAATAGCATTTGGTATTTCTACTTTAGTGTTAACCTTAATGTGTATGGCAACCACTTTAATTGGTAATCGTTCTCGATTATCAACGTACATGATTCTGCATTTTAGTTTTGGAGAATATGGTGCTAAAATTGTGAATTTTATCTTTGGTGTAACTTTAGTAGGTTGGTTTGCTGTAGCATTAGAGCTTTTAGCAATAGCAATGTTCGATACTACAGAAAACGCTTTCAACTTTTCTGTTTCAACAGAAGTTATCATTATTGTAACCAGTATTTTTATAACCTATACAACAGTATATGGTGTACGTAGTATTGAAAAAGTTGCCAATATCGCTATTCCTGTTTTAACAGCTTTTTTGGGTTACGTATTTTACCTATCAATTAAAGATTTAGAAAGTATATCTGTACTTTTTGATTATGTGCCTAAAGAAAATGATATGACACTTTTTAGTGCAACGTCTATTTTAGTTGGTGCAGCCATTTTATTCCCAGTGTTAATGGCAGATTTTTCTAGATTTATAAAAACAGACAAACAAAGTTTATTAGCTGTACTTGGCCTAACCATTGGTACACCTTTGGCATATTTTCTTAGTGCAGTACCATCCATTCAAACGGGTGAAGTGGATATTATTAAAATAATGGAACAGTATAATTTGGTAATTCCTGCTTTTATATTACTGTTTATAGCTACTTGGAGTACCAATGCTTCCAATTTATATTCCGCAAGTTTAACATTTACGACAATCAACAAAAAATGGACTTTTAAAAAGGTTGTTATTGCTTCAAGTATATTTGGTACTATATTAGCCTTATTAGGATTTGCTACTTATCTTTTTGGCTTTCTTGAATTCTTAGGAATACTAGCACCTTCAATTTCTTCAATCTACTTCATTCATTTCTTTTGGATTAAAAAGCAGAAATATAATCTAGATGAAATAAATAAATGGGAACTTCCAGCTTTAATCAGTTGGGTATTAAGCTCCGTAATTACAATTTTCACATATTTAGAAGTCTTTGAGTTAACTAGAGCTTATTTTGTGGATTCATTTCTTCTTGGTGCTGTTATTTATTTATTATTTATGTGGAAAAAAATGTTTAAATAAAACTATGACATCTACTAAGATCTAATATAATTTTGGCAAAACAATAGGAGAGAGGAGCGTAATATTTTAGGGAACTAGCGATCAGATTATTAAGTTTATCAATTATAATATATATCTGAAAATAATCTTAATAAGTCCGAATCTATCCTAAAATATAGGGAAACGAACCGTAATTGTTTCCAAAATTATATGTGTGTCTTGATTTTTTTGTTTCTTTTTTCATCAAGAAAAAAAAGAAAAAAAAGAAAATAATGAAAAATTTAAAAGTTAGAATGTTTAATTTCTATTTTACATAACGTTAAAAGTACTAGACAAAAGAAACTTTAATAATAGTTCCTAATAGAACAAGTGCATAGAATTTTATTTTTTTAAAATTTATGCTCTTATGGCAAATTGACGAGAATGTTATTGGAAAAAAATTATAGCACAATTTTAATTGATATTACAAATTTTGAAGAATTCTAATAATTAGCTTTTGTGCGTTGGTAAGTGTTGGAAAATTGTGTTTAAAAAAATTACTTCGTTAGCATAATTATTTTTAATAAAACAATCGAGCCTTTTTGGCAAGAGGCAATTTAACATAACGTCAAATTATAGTTACAAATGATTTAACGCTGCGAAGCGTACCGATTCTTGTTTAATGACCCAAGTTCCAATTATTGTGATGAAAACGTATGCTACTGGGATATTTTACATAATATCATTATAGCTTACAAATGAGATACTTTGATATAAACAACATAAATGAACATTTGTATTATAATTTATATTATGTAAAATAGAAAAATTAAATCTAATTCCTATTAAAAAAGAGATTGAGTTAAAACATTACTAAAGAAAATGCCTTTATATTTGAAATCTAATTAGAATTGATAAAAA
>JGI26086J50260_1001107_pt1 | contig 16252 bp, 17 predicted proteins | sample SaaInl3SG_22_DNA_FD_50260 | JGI IMG/M metagenome (IMG submission 50260)
CTAAAATAAAAGCTGTAAATGATAATGTCAAAAGTATAAACGTTTTTTTCATATGATTCTTGCTCCCTTTTATTGCGAATCTTTTGCAATAAAATTATAACATATAATTCATTACATGCAAATCATTCGCAATAAAATAAGTAAATCATCTTTATATTGTCTTTGAAAAGCGTTTATGCTATAATAAAAGTACTTCATGAGTGGGATTTAGTTTCCACTCAATTTTATTGAGAGGATCCCTATGCTTGAAAAATTAAAAGAATCAATTGAACTATTGATAAAAAAACATCCTTTTGTATTATATGAAATCAATCAAACGATGATGTTTGGACAACAAGGGATAGAAATTTTAGTTGATAATGATGATGGTCCAATTTCAACAGATGCATTAGAAGCATTTCATCAAGAAATACTAACGCTTGATGATGACATTCTTCCAGACCATTATATGATTGAAGTATCATCAGTTGGTATTGAAAGACCACTTAAAAGTGAAAAAGATTATCAAAAAGCCATTGGAAAATATATGTATCTTGTCTCTGATCATTACAAAGGATACGGCACATTAGAATCATATACAAATGAAGCAATTACAATTAGCTACTTAGAAAAAACAAAAAAAATAATAAAGACAATCCCAGTAACATCCATATCATCTGCACGTCGTGCGGTAAAATTTTAGGAGAAAAAAATGATAAGTAAAGAATTTTTTAAAAACATCGACCTTGTTGCAGAAGAAAAAGCACTTACCGTAGAACAAGTCAAAGAAGCTTTTGTACAAGGACTCATTGCAGGTTGTAAGAAAGCATTTGATGTGAGATCATGTCGTGTCGAACTCAAAGAAGAAAAGAATGAGCTTCTTTTATATACACAACAACTTGTTGTTGAAGAATATTCACTAGATAATGAAAAAAATTACACTCAATTATTAGTTGAAGACGCAAAAGAACTCAAAAAGACTGCAAAAGTTGGTGACATCATCGAAACAAAAGTCTCACCACAAGACTTTGGACATTTTGCAGTTCGCGACTTTAAAAGCAGACTCAATGAAGCTTTAATCACCATGCAAAAAGAAAACTTATTCAACTACTTTAAAGCAATGGAAGGCAATGTCTTATCATGTCGTGTTATTGATGTGAAAGATGACTTTTATCGTTTAGATATTGGTCGTGATCTTACAACATTATTGCCCAAGAAAGAAACATTACCTAAAGATAAATTTCATGCTGGGGATTACGTGAAAGTTTATGTTTCAGAAGTAGAAATGAAAGGCAAATGGCCAAAAGTTTTCGTTTCTAGAACACACAGTAATCTCATTATCAAACTTCTAGAAAACTTAATCCCAGAAATTAAAGAAGGGATTATTGAAATCATGGGAATTAGTAGAGAACCAGGTGATCGCGCTAAAATTGGATTGAAATCAAATGATCCTAAAGTTGATCCGATTGGTGCTTGTGTTGGTGAAGGTGGTGCACGTATTAAAGAAATCGTTCGTGCATTAAGTGATGAAAAAATTGACTTATTTAGATGGTCAGATAACGAGCATGAACTCATTGCAAATGCACTTCAACCAGCTGAAGTTGTTGCTGTTACAAACATTAATCCAAAAGATAAAACAGCTCTTGCAATCGTACCTGATGATCAATTATCACTTGCGATTGGTAAATTAGGACAAAATGTGAAACTCGCAGTTCAAGCTTGTGGCTGGTCAATTGATATTAAATCAGAACAAAATGCTGCAATGGAAGGTATTTTATATTAAGGAGGTGTCACATGAAACATACACCACTTAGAACATGTTTAGTCACAAGAGAAAAATTACCGAAAGAACAACTTTTAAGAGTTGTTAAAACAAAAGATGACACCATTATTTTTGACCCAACAGGAAAAATGAATGGTCGTGGCGCTTATATTAAAAAAGACATTGACGTGATTAAAAAAGCGCAACAAAAAAAAATAATTTCTCGTCATTTTGACACAAATATTCCTATTGAATTTTACGTGTTACTAGAGGAAAGATGTCATGATTAATAATCTTGGACTTGCATACAAAGCTAAAAAAATTGCTATTGGAACAGATTTATCAATAGAAAAAATGCGTCAAAAAAAAGCAGTCATCATTTTACTCGCAAGTGACGCATCAGAAAACACACAAAAAAAAATTAGAGACAAAGCGTCTTACTATGGCATAGACGTGATGGATACTTTTACATCAGAACAATTATCGCAACCCATAGGCAAAGGTCAAATCAAAGTGATTGCGATACTTGACGAAGGATTTAAAAACATCATCATCTAAAAGAAAAAGGAAGTGAACATATGCCTAAACAACCTAAACATATTAAGAAAAAACCAGTTGCATATCATAAACCAGTACAACATGCGCCAAAAAAAGTGAAACCAGCAGGACCACAAATACTGTCTTATAAAGATGGGATGAATGTATCAGAAGTTGCAAAGGCAATGGATGTATCGAGTGCTGTCATTATCAAAAAACTTATGCTGATGGGGATGATGACGTCTGTGAATCAAGTCATCGACCGCGATACAGTTGAACTTATCGCGTTAGAAGAAGGTTTTGAAGTCATTGATGAAGTGATCACAGATGTGACACGTTTTGATGAAATGGAAACAAATGATGATCCTAAAGATCTCGTGAAACGTCCACCAATTGTGACCATTATGGGACATGTTGATCACGGGAAAACAACATTATTAGATACGATAAGAAAATCACGAGTTGCCCAATCTGAAGCTGGTGGCATCACACAACATATTGGTGCATATCAAGTTGATTACAAAGGTGAAAAAGTTACTTTTATCGATACACCTGGACATGCTGCATTCACTGAAATGCGCGCACGTGGTGCGAAAGTCACCGATATTGTGATTATTGTTGTCGCTGCAGATGATGGTGTCATGCCTCAAACTGTTGAAGCGATTGATCATGCAAAAGCTGCCAATGTCCCAATTATTGTTGCTGTCAACAAAATGGATCGTCCTCAAGCTAATCCAGACAAAGTCATGACATCACTTTCCGAAAGAGGATTAACGCCAGAAGAATGGGGTGGACAAACACCATATGTTAAAATCTCTGCTTTAAAAAATGAAGGTATTGATGCTTTGCTTGAACTTATTATTTTGGTAAGTGAAGTAGAAGAGTTGAAAGCAAATCCAAAACGATTTGCACAAGGAACTGTCATCGAAGCGCGTCTTGATAAAGGTCGTGGTTCAGTCGCGACATTGATCGTTGAATCAGGGACGCTACGAGTCGGCGATTATTTAGCATGTGGGAATACATATGGTAAAGTAAGAACGATGGAAGATGACTTGAAAAATCGTTATAAAGAAGCGCTACCAGCAATGCCAATTGAGATTACTGGCTTAAATGAAGTCCCTAAAGCAGGCGACATTTTTAAAGCATTTGATGATGAAAAAATGACGCGTCAAATTGCTGAAGAACGTCAATCAAGAGACCGTGAAAAAGAACTTAAAAAACGTTCGAAGACTTCCCTTGAATCACTGATGGGAGATATTGAATCTTCTGAAAAAGAACTTAATCTGATCATCAAAGGTGATGTGAATGGTTCTATTGAAGCCCTTAAAGGTTTATTAGAAAAAATTGATGTTGAAGGTTTCCATGTCAATGTGTTACGTGGTGAAGTTGGTGCGATATCAGAAAGTGATGTTACGCTAGCATCTGCGACTAAATCCATATTAATTGGGTTTAATGTTAGACCGACAGCTTCCGTTAAAGCACTCGCAGATACACAAGGTGTCGAAATCAGATTATATTCTATTATTTATCGTATTCAAGAAGATATTGAAGCTGCACTTAAAGGCATGCTTGCACCTAAATTTGAAGAAATTGTGATTGGACAAGCAGAAATTAGAGAAACGTTTAAAGTGTCTAAAATTGGAACAATTGCAGGATGTATTGTGACTGATGGATCGATTGTACGTGATTCACTCGTACGTGTATTACGCGATGGTATTGTCGTTTATGAAGGAAAACTTGCATCTCTCAAACGTTTCAAAGATGATGCTAAAGAAGTACGTCAAGGTTTCGAATGTGGTCTTTCAATTGAAAACTTTAATGATCTTAAAGTAGGCGATATCGTTGAAGCCTCTAAAATGAAAGAGATGGAGGTGGCATAATGTCTATTTCTCTCGAAAGACTTGCAAGTTTGATCCAAAGAGAACTTGCAAATATTGTCAATGAAGAAGTTAAAAATAGCCAAGTTGGTTATGTTAATTTGACCGAAGTTAAAGTTACTAAAGACCTTTCATATGCATCTATATTTTATACAATTTTATCTGATGACCAAGACGTCATTCAAAAAGCGCAACAACTGCTCGAAAAAAACACATCTAAAATAAGAAAAAGACTTGCTGAAAAAATTAGAAACATTAGAAAAATCCCTGAGTTGTTATTTAAATACGACGAAGCGCTTGCTTATGGGAATCATATTGATCAGCTTTTAAAAACAATTAAGTAACGCAAGTTACTTTTTTGTTATAATTAATACGAGGTTTTATGATTGCTGAAGTNATNATTGACATTAAACATCATGATGTCAACCAACTTTATGATTATTTCATACCAGAACATCTTACTGACATTCTTGAAATTGGGATGCGCGTATGGGTGCCTTTTTCTCATCAAAGTCGTACTGGTATCGTTTTAAATCTAAAAGAATCNTCAACAGATGCAACCAAAGACATTCTTGAAATCGATTCAGGATTACCAGTATTAAGTCAATATGAGTTAAACGGCATACACGAATTAGTCAAGCAAAATCACATGTTGTACCAACAAGCTGTAGAACTGATGATTCCTCATTTATTTCATGTTAAATATCATTATGAAATTAAAGTACATAAAAAAGATGACCTCTTAGAGACGCTTGAAATGTATGATGTAGGACATACATATAACCTATTAAAAAAAGATGAAATTCATCTGTCAAAACTTAAATTACGTCATCATAAAGGTATATTAGAACTTTCTCAAATCACAAAGACAACGCAACCTAAAAGAAAAGTTTACCAGTATATCTATTCTGGTTTACCTTATAAGCGACTTCACTTAAAGCTAATGGCGCTTAAGATTCATGAGCCTTATAAAAAAGATGCACTTATCGAGATCGGTTTTTCAGATTCAAATATAAAAACACTTGTCAAACATGGTATTTTGATTCAACAAGAAAATACCATCATCAGGCTACAACCATCACATACGATTGGCGTATCAAAATATCCGAGTGTTCTTATACATCCGTATGAAAGCATGCTTGATGCTTTGAAAACAAAAATAGAATATGCAATCACACATAAAGAAAATATGCTGATTTTAGTCCCTAATATTCAGCGATTGACTCAACTAAAAGAGTATTTTATGCTCTCGTTACGTTATGATTATAAGTCAAGTGCTAAGACGATGTTAACCATCATTGACGCGTTTCAAGATCATAGCCAAATTTTAATTTCAACGAGAAAAGGCATCTTCCTTCCAGTTTCATTTGATCATATCTTTATTGTAGAAAGCCACTCAATCACATATCGTTATGACCAAGGTGTCTTTTTTGATGCCATTGAAACAATAGAAAAACGATTTCCTCATGCATCCGTATGCCTTCATACGTATGAAATGACGCCTCGTTTGCAACATATGAATCTTAAAAACATCCATCAATCTTTTCAACCTCATGACATGAATACGCAGTTACACGTCGTTTCAATGAAAGAAGAATTACTTGCTGGACATACAAAAGTGTTATCTAGAAATGTTATCGAGTCAGTCAAAGAAGCGCTTAAAACTAAACATGTGGTCATGTATTATCCTAAAAAAGGGTATCTCACAGTCAATGTTTGTAGACTTTGTGGGGATGTTCAAACATGTCCTCGGTGCAATCAAAAATTGAAGGTGACATCTTCATATGAAGCAACGTGCTCAACATGTCATGACACATACCCATTAATCGATACGTGTCAGTATCATCATCAAAAAATGATGAAACCCTTAGGTATAGGGTTAGAATATGTTGCTAAACATATACAGACCATGTTTAAAGATCACCCAGTTCATGTCATTGATAAAGAACATACACATGTTGAATTCAGTGATAAACAATCCATATTGATCGGGACACAAAAGTTACAATCGTATTTACCAACGCTCGATTTTGAAATGGCAGTCATTGTATTAGCAGATTTATCATTTCATGTGATGGATATGCTTGATGATGAAAGACATTTTTTTGATTTACTGATGTTGACACCATTGGTGCATCAAAAAATAAAAAAAACATGGATTCAGACATATGATCCTGAGCATATCATGATCAAAGGTTTGTTTGATACCAAATTATATATGAATGAACGTTTAAAAGAAAGAGAATTATTATCGTTACCACCATACACTAAATTATTTGAAATTGTTCATGAACATGCATCTTTTTTTAAAGGATATCAAGAGATTCTTAAGATAAAAGCATCACTCAATGATTTGAACATACAAGTTGTTGGACCACTTTATGAAGACATTCAACCATTTAAACTTTTAGTAAAAATCTTTCAACAGCAAAGTGATGATTTTTATCAATTCGTCACCAAAAATCGCTTAAGATCGAGGAGAATACAATGAAAATTATATTTTTTGGAACCCCAAAATTTGCGCATACAATCCTTTCAGCATTATATGAAAACCATGAGATTTTAGCAGTTGTAACGCAACCTGATGAAAAAAAAGATGTATATTTACCTGTAAAACAGTTTGCCTTAGCGCATAATATTAAACTTTTCCAACCTCAAAAAGTGAAAGACATCGCAGAAACATTAAAAGCGATTGAACCAGATTTATACATCACAGCAGCATTTGGACAATTTATTCCAACAACGATTTTGAAACATCGACCTTCCATCAATGTACATGCATCATTATTGCCAAGTTATCGTGGTGCAGCACCCATCCAATACGCCATTAAAGATGGGTCTAAAAAAACAGGCATCACCATTATGTATATGGAAAAAGAAATGGATGCTGGAAACATCATTGCAGCTAAAGAAGTCATGATTGAAACTGAAGATAATACATCCTCGTTGACACTTAAACTTGCTGAAGTTGGTTCGCATGTATTACTTGAAACGTTACCACAATTTGAAAACGAAAGACCTGTTGGTCAAATTCAAGATGCACAATGTGTAAGTTTCGCACCAAAATGGACGCCGCATGATGAAAGGGTTCATCTAGAGATGAATGTGAATACCTTTATCAATTATGTTCGAGCGAATGCAGACACTCCAGGTGCAACGTTAAAAACAAAAGTCTCACAATGAAAATTTATCAAGTGAAAAAAAATGATATAATACAACCAGGTCCAATAGGCTACATTCATCTTTCTAAGCACACATTATCCATTTCTTTGAAAGATGGTGTCATTGATATTTTAGAAATACAAATTCCTGGTAAAAAGCGACTCTCTATTAAAGATTTTTTAAATGGACAAAACCTAATTACAGATGGCATGATATTAAAGGAGATATGATGGATACGAATAAAATTATTTTCACAAGATCAGAAATGTTAGAATTCAATCGTCAAACATTATTAAGAAGAGGCGTCAGTCTAGAATCAATCGCTGATATAGCTTATAAACAACAAAAACGGTATTCTGATGATGTGACGTTTGAGTTATGTTTAGAAAGTGTTGAAAAGATCTTATCTTTTAGAGATGTATTTCATCACGTTCAACTTGCTGCTGAAATTGATCGACTCGCTGAAGAAAAAATGTTTCAAGGTCCTATACAAGATATTATTTTTGAAGATTTTGGTCTTTTTGGAATCGATGAAACAATGGGATTAGATGTTGCAGGCTTATATGGTACGATTGGTCAAACCAATTTTGGTGATATCGATGTGAATAAAGCAGGAATCGTCAAAGATTTAAATGAGTTTGGAAAAGACGATAAACAATGCCATACATTTTTAGATGATATCGTGGGTGCCATCGCAGCAGCAGCCTCCACGAGAGTTGCTCAAATTTCTAATGAAGATCTCGCAGAATTAGACGATGAAGGACATAATTTATTTAAAGTTTCAGGAGAATAATTTTGCTTTTTAAAAAACGCAGTTTAACATCGTTTTCACAATCGGTGTTCTCAAAATTTTTTGGGTTTGAAGAAGGTGTCGACATTACAAATGATGTCGCCCTTTTAGTACGTCGTAACGTTGTGATCAAAAATATTATTTTCATTTCAAACATCTTGTATGGTGTGATGCTTTTTATTTTATCTTTATCAAGCTCTGGTGGCGTAACGGATTGGGTCATTACAGTATTAGCATTTCCAGTNACATTTATGATTAACCAAATTTTAAAGCGCTTGATTTANACAGACCAAGAAGATAAAACAAAGCAAAGTGTTGCCATGTATGTTGCTGGATTTTANATGTTTTTCTCAGCAATTTTGATTTATGCAAGACTNTATTCGATTCCTCATTTTGAAACTGGGGCCTATATCCTTATTTATTATGCGATTGTTGTTATTAGTCTATATCAAGATAAACAACTTTTATCATCTAGCTTTACAACGCTGATGATTTTACTAACTGCCATTCATTTAATCTGGACATTTAATCTCCAACAAGCGGCTCAAGGCTTTACAATATTTGAATTTATTCCAATTTTTTTAAGAACCAATGATTTTCAAGACATTGCGTTAAGAACACTTCTATTTATTTTATTCTATTTTGTTGTTTATGCCATCGTCTCAATGGGACAGTATATGCAACAAGAACGTAAATTAGAACTCATAAGACGTAGACAAGTTCAAAGTGATTTTTCTCATATCGTTTCAGACTTATTTTCAGTCGTGTTTTCTGAATCCGATAAAAGAATGGATCAACGTCATGCCGCTCATATTAGAGAAATGAGTTTAAAACTTGCGAAAGATGTTGGACTCACTGACATTAAAACAAAAGAATTAGAGTGGTATGCAACCATCCACTTAAAATTTGAAGATATTAAAGATTTAATTACAAAAGAAGAAACGCAAACTCAATCAACGTATCAAAAACTAAAAGAAAAAACGGAGTTAGGGTCTTCAATTGCGAAGCGATTACAGCTCGCTCAAAAATGTGAAGATATCATTCGTGCCCACATAGAAGGCACGAACAACGAAAATTTTATACACAATATGCAAAGTATTCAAAAAACTGAGATCGCAGATGTCATTTTATGTACCGATATGTATTTAACACTTAGAGAGCTTCGAAGTTATAAACGCCCGATGAATCATAGTCAAGCAATGAAAATTCTTGAAGGTGATTTATCGGTCTATATCGATCAGCGAATTATCGAAAGATTTGTGAAATTTCAAGATGAATACGATATCATGTTTAAAAACTTTTAAATCATGTATAATTGATATATAATTCAATCGTCTTATTCAGAGCTATGTAGGTTAGGTGACCGTCATCATAGCAGCAACCTATTTTTAATAAGGTGCTATCACCAAGGGGGAAACCCAACAATAAGAAAGAATAAGACACGTTCACGTGTCTTTATTTTTATAGAAAGTAGGCTTTAAATGATTAAATTATTTAGTAGTGAGTCCGTCACAGAAGGACATCCAGACAAAGTGAGCGATCAAATATCTGATGCAATTTTAGATGCATATTTAACCCTTGATCCAAACAGCAGAGTGGCATGCGAGACAGCTGTCACAACCAATTATGTGCTTGTATTTGGAGAAATCACCTCAACAGGTATTGTTGATATCGACAAAGTCGTGAGAGAAACCATCAAACGCATTGGTTATGACAATGAGGATTTAGGGTTTAATTATCAGACTGTCAAAATTGAGATTAAAATCAATAAACAATCACCCGATATTGCGCGTGGGGTTGATGAAAACGAANANAAAGAGCTTGGTGCAGGAGATCAAGGTCTTATGTTTGGGTACGCAAATAAAGAAACCGACACGTATTTACCATTACCAATTTATTTATCACATCAGTTATCAAAAAGACTTGCACAAGTAAGAAAAGAGAATATCATTCAAGGTCTTCGACCTGATGGTAAAACGCAAGTGACTGTTGCGTATGAAGATGGTCACGTTAAATATATTGATGCTGTTGTGTTATCAACACAACACGATGAAAGATGGGTCAATAACCAAGATGCACTTCAACAAGAAATCATGACACATATCATCCATCCAGTGCTTAAAGATTATGACACACGTCAAACTCGGTATTTAATGAATCCAACGGGTCAATTTTTACAAGGTGGACCTCATGGTGATGCAGGCTTAACTGGAAGAAAAATCATCGTTGATACCTACGGTGGTTTTGCGCCTCATGGAGGGGGTGCGTTCTCAGGAAAAGATGCTACAAAAGTCGATAGAAGTGCAGCTTATATGGCACGTTATATCGCTAAAAATGTTGTTGCAGCAGACTTATGTGATATTTGTGAGTTAGAACTTGCGTATGCCATTGGGGTCTCGGAACCGGTCAGTTTTTTTATTGAATGTCATGATACTGAAAAAGTCGAGATTATGTTAATTAAAAAAGCAATCTCAGAAATATTTGATTTAAGACCAAGTCGTATCATTGAGGCATTAGACTTAAAAAAACCTATTTTTTCTCAAACTGCATCTTATGGTCATTTTGGTCAAAATAATACGACATTCCCTTGGGAAAGATTGGATAAAGTTGCTAAATTGAAGGAAATCATATATACTAGTCATAAGGATTAAATGATGAGTGAACTACTAAAAAAAATTGAACCATTAGAGAAAAAAAGAAAAGAACTATTTGCACAGTTTTCAAAAAATATGTTGATTGCAGTGATTTTAACAATCATCATTGTTGGTTTATTTATTTTGTTCCTTGAACAGGGATTTTACTTTGTGTTGTTTTTTCTTATTGTTCCAATTTTCTTCGTATTAAAAGCACAAAGTTATGCGAATAAATTTAAAGAAACCATAAAAAATGAGCTTGTACATCTAGTATTAAATGATAAATTTGATGATGTTTATTACAATCGTCATCAATCGATTCCTCAAAGTGTGATTGATCAAACAGGGCTTGTTAAAAGACCAGATCGATTCTCAGGTGAAGATTTCATTAAAGGCACGTATAAAGGTGTATCATTTGAAGTGAGCGATGTAACCCTTAAGAGAAAGACAAGAACATGTTGATTCTAAAGGACATCGAACCGTAACATATCCAGTATATTTTAAAGGACGCTGGTATGTTTATAAATTTCCAAAGACGTTCAAAGGAACGCTAAAAATTTGTGAGACACGTCCTAACAATGCAAAAGGACTTGAGAAATTAGATACAGAAAGTATGGCATTTAACAAGAAATTTAAACTTTATGCATCCGATAAACAATATGCGTTTTATCATTTAACACCCATCATGATGGAAAAATTGTTAGAATTAGAAAAATTACACCGAGGAAGTATTTATTTTTATTACACAGGGAATGAACTTCATATCGGTGTGAATGACTCTCAAGACTATTTAGAAATTCCATTTAGAAAAGCAATTGATGAAAAAGCAATGAAAGCGTTCGAAGGTGACGTAGATTTAATTCCTGCGATCATCAACGAATTAAAACTTACGTCAGATAAATTTAAATAAAAATAAAAGGAGAATACAATGGATCCAATCTTAATTTTAGGTATTATCGTAGGGGTTATCCTTATCGTCGTGATATGGTTTATTTCACTACAAAACAGTTTTAGAACGATGCTCGTCAAAATTGACGAATCAGAATCAGGTATCGATGTTGCATTAACACAACGTTTCGATATGTTAACAAAGTTGTTTCAAGCAGCTAAAGGTTACATGAAACACGAAAAAGAAACGCTAGAAAGTGTTGTTAAATTACGTCAACCTCAACATGCAGATAACATTAAAGACAAAGAAGCGTTCGCAAATGAAGTTTCAAGAGGATTATCCGCAATTAATGTTGTTGTTGAACAATATCCAGATTTAAAAGCATCACAAAATATTCTTAAGTTACAAACATCAACTGCTGAAATCGAAGAAAACCTTCAAGCAGCAGACGTGTTTATAACTCAAATGTTTCAATGTATAACCAAAAGATCGTGACCTTCCCAAATAGTGTGGTTGCGAATATGGGTAAATTCTTAAAGAGAGAATTTTTTGAAGCAGATCCACTTAAAAAAGAAGATGTTAATTTTGAATTTTAAAAAACGCAAATTGCGTTTTTTTTTATCAAAAAATTCATGTATATACAATTGGTTTTCATTGAATAAATCGGCTTTTTATAGTATGATAATATAGATAAGGACGTGACTTATGTTTAAAAAATTATTCGATCCATCAAAACGCTTTTTAAAGTCAGCTAAGGTTATTGCGAACCAGATTGTTGCTTTAGAAAATGAGATGGAACAATTAAAAAATGAAGATTTTATATTAAAAACACAAAGCTATAAAAAACGACTTCAAGATGGCGAAACACTCAAGTCACTTCAAGTAGAGGCATACGCACTTGTTCGTGAAGCTTCAAGACGTGTTACTAAAATGTATCCTTACTATGTTCAATTACTTGGTGCGATTGCAATTTTTGATGGTAACATCGCTGAAATGAAAACAGGTGAAGGTAAAACATTAACATCCGTGATGCCTGCCTTTCTTCAAGCACTTAGTGGTGAAGCTGTCCATATTGTAACCGTCAATGAGTATTTAGCGAAACGTGAAGCTGAAGGAGAAATTGGAGATATTTTCCGATTTTTAGGTCTTACTGTTGGATTAAATGTTCGCGAACTAACGCGAGAACAAAAACGTCAAGCTTATGACTGTGACATATTATATTCAACCAATAGTGAATTAGGATTTGATTATTTACGCGATCACATGGTGGTGTATGCAAAAGAAATGGTTTCTCAAAGAGGTCTTGGCTTTGCAATCATCGATGAGATTGATTCCATATTAATTGATGAAGCTAGAACGCCGCTCATTATTTCTGGTGGTGCGAAAAACAATCAAAATCTATATCAAGCTGCAGATCGTTTTTCAAAATCATTACGTGATGAAGATTATGAAATCGATGTTGAGTCAAAAACAATTGAATTGACAAACTGGGATTGCGAAAGCAGAGCAAATATTTAAAATCGATAATTTATATGATTTAAAATATGTCACACTCGTCCATCACATTAATAATGCACTACGTGCGAATTATTTAATGTTTAAAGATAAAGAATACGTTGTCGCAGACAATCAAATCCTCATTGTGGATCAATTCACGGGTCGTATTTTACAAGGTCGACAATTTTCTGAAGGATTACACCAGGCGATAGAAGCCAAAGAAAATGTCACCATTAAAAAAGAAACAGTCACCGTTGCGACCATCACGTATCAAAACTTTTTTAGAATGTATAAAAAACTTTCTGGAATGACAGGTACTGCTAAAACAGAAGAAGAGGAATTCAGAGACATCTACAATATGGAAGTCATTGAAATTCCAACCAATGAACCACTTATTAGAAAAGATGAACCAGACTATCTTTTTGCATCAGAAGATGCAAAATTTGACGCACTTGTCAATGAAGTGGAAAAAAGACATCTTCTAGGTCAACCGATCCTCATTGGGACCATTGCTGTTGAAACGTCTGAAGATTTATCAATGATGCTTAAAAAAAGAAGAATTCCACATGAAATACTCAATGCAAAAAATCATGAACGTGAAGCGGATATCATCGCAAAAGCAGGTCAAAAAGGTGCCGTTACAATCGCGACGAACATGGCAGGTCGTGGAACCGACATTAAACTCGGTGAAGGTGTGATTGCATTAGGTGGACTGGCAGTCATCGGTTCAGAACGTCATGAATCAAGGCGTATTGATAATCAATTACGTGGTCGTGCTGGTCGTCAAGGAGACCCTGGATATTCTAGGTTTTATTTATCTGCAGATGATGAACTCATGGTTCGTTTTGGTGGCGAAACCTTTAAACAACGCATGGTCATGCTTGAGCGTTTAAATGCAAGTAGTGATGAACCACTTTCTTCAAAAATATTTACACGATTTGTAACCAATGCGCAAAAGCGTATTGAAGGCAATAATTATGACTCACGTAAAAATGTTTTAAAGTATGATGATGTCCTAAGAAAACAACGTGAAATCATCTACAAAGAAAGACGAGATGTCTTACTTTTAGACTCCATTGAACCTCAAGTATTAACCTCAATTAATCGCACACTATCATCTGAAGTGAAACAATACACAAGCCAAATTGATAAAGAGGTGAAAATTGACACAGAGTCACTTTTTCAACATATTACAAACACGTATTTTAAACCAAACGTATTAACCAAAGAGATGATAGAACATCAATCCGTAGAAACCATTGAAAACATTATTTTAGATCTTGCGCATCAAGAGATGTCATTTAAAAAAGAAAATACACCAATCGCTGTATATAATGAATTTTTGAAAGTTATCATGTTACGTGTCATCGATACGTATTGGACACAACATATTGATACCATGAGTGAATTGCGACAAGGTGTTTCATTACAGTCGTATGGTCAAAATAATCCGTTAACAATGTATCAACAAGAAGGTCTTAGATTATTTAATACAATGGTTTTAAACATTTCAAAAGATGTGACGAGATTTGCCTTACGTGCACATATCCAAATGGATGCTCAACGAGAACAAGTTGTTAAAAACACTTCAACCAATCAAGGTCAAATGGATGCGCCAAAAAAACCCAAAAAACCTAAAGTAAGACGTAATCGCAATATGAGAGGACGACCATTTTAATTTATGATTGAACGCTATGAACTCAATAAGTGGTTAGAATCTTTTCAAACACGTATGGAAGATATTCATAAAGCCATTAAACCGAATGAGATTAAAGTTTCACTTCAAACACTTTCAGATGCCATGCAGGCACCTGATTTTTGGTCAAACACATTAGAGGCAAAACGTGTCACTAAAGAATCCTCACGCTTAGAAAAAAAATTAAGTACCTTTCTTTCATTAAAAGGTATTTTTGATGATATTAAAATGCTCGCTGAAGAATCAAAAGAAGATGAAGAATTATTTGAATTATTAGAACTAGAAATGGCATCTTTTGAAAAAAAGATGAAAGCGTATGAAATCGAAGTCTTGTTATCAGGACCCTATGATGACCATGATGTTTTACTTGAAATTCATCCTGGTGCAGGAGGAACAGAATCTCAAGACTGGGCAGATATGCTTTATCGGATGTATCAACGTTATGCACAACGTCATGGTTACAAAGTCGAACTTTTAGATTATTTAGCTGGAGAAGAAGCTGGTATTAAAAGTGTGACAATCAGAATAAAAGGGGAGTATGCTTACGGCTATTTAAAAGCAGAACATGGTGTTCATCGTTTAGTGCGTATTTCACCTTTTGACTCGAATCAAAGAAGACATACATCCTTTGCATCTTGTGAAATCATGCCTGAGCTTGATGATGATGTTGAGATTGATATCAAAGATGAAGATATTAAAATTGATGTCTATCGTTCAAGTGGTGCAGGTGGACAATCAGTTAATACAACGGATTCAGCCGTAAGAATCACGCATTTGAAAACCAACATTGTTGTCACATGTCAAAATGAGCGTTCACAAATTAAAAACCGTGAAACAGCCATGAAAATGTTAAAAGCAAAACTCATCCAAGAAGAAATTAAAAAACAAGAAATCGAATTAAAACAACTTAAAGGTGATCAACAATCAATTGGTTGGGGATCACAAATTCGCTCGTATGTCTTTCATCCGTATCAAATGGTAAAAGATCATCGAACGGATGCTGAAACTGCACTCATTCATGATGTCATGGATGGGGATATTGATGTATTTATTAATGCCTATTTGAAAGCATAAGGAGGCTATATGGAAAATAAAAAATGGTTAGGAATCTTTTTTATTGCAGCCATTTTTTTATCGTTTGCTGCTGGATTTGTCATGAAAGATATTTTCCCGGATCGTCTCTTTAGCCAAGGATCTGACATTTATGAAACCATCACTACGACATTAGAAGACAATTACTATTATGATCTTGATGACACGGTTACTTTTGAGGCTTATCTTGCCTCGATGGAAGCCATCGCTTCTGCTTATGGTGGTTATTTTAATGATCCATATACAAGAATCGAAGCATTTTCTAATGTTTCTTCAAATACAAATTTTGTTGGACTCGGTATTTATATCCACTTTAAAGACGGTTTACCCTATGTGAG
>JGI26086J50260_1001109_pt1 | contig 16223 bp, 20 predicted proteins | sample SaaInl3SG_22_DNA_FD_50260 | JGI IMG/M metagenome (IMG submission 50260)
GCTTCGTCTAATGTTTTAGACACACTAATATCATATGCAGCAATTGTAAGTGTATTATTTGAAAATTCTAAAAATCCTTGAAGTACATAACAAATGAAAACCTCTGCTTCAGATTGCAGACGAATATAGCCTTCTTCAATCGATAAAAGGATTGGAATATGATCTTTTAAAATGGCAATTTCACCGTCTTGATATGTAATAACCACATAATCAACATCTTGATGGATGTGGTCTCCAAAGACCGATTTAATATCTACTTTCAATTAAGACTCCGCTTGTAGTTTTTTAGCTTTTTCAATCGCTTCATCAATGGTNCCTACCATTTGGAAAGCTTCTTCAGGTAAATCATCATGNTTACCTTCAATAATTTCTTTAAATCCACGAATGGTTTCTTTTAGAGGTACAAACACCCCTGCAACATTTGTAAACTGTGCTGCAACGTGCATATTTTGTGATAAGAAGATTTGTAAACGACGTGCACGGTGCACGGTAAGTTTATCTTCATCTGTTAATTCATCCATCCCTAAAATGGCAATGATATCAAGAAGTTCNTGATAACGTTGNATCATTTTTTGAACTTTACGTGCAGTNTCATAGTGTTCTTCACCAACAATATGGGGTGCAAGTGCACGAGATGTTGATGCAAGTGGATCAACGGCTGGATANATACCAATTTCAGTNAGTTTACGAGAAAGATTGGTGGTTGCATCTAAATGAGAGAAGACGGTCGCAGGTGCTGGATCGGTATAGTCATCAGCTGGAACATATACTGCTTGAATGGATGTAATCGATCCATCTTTCGTGGATGTAATACGTTCTTGTAATCGACCCATATCTGTTGCAAGTGTTGGTTGATAACCAACAGCTGAAGGCATTCTCCCTAATAACGCAGACACTTCACTACCCGCTTGAATGAAACGGAAAATATTATCAACGAATAATAATACATCTTGTTTCTTTTTATCTCTAAAGTGTTCTGCCATGGTAAGTCCAGTTAACCCAACACGCATACGTGCCCCTGGTGGCTCATTCATTTGACCAAAGACGAGTGCTGTATTTTTTAATACACCTGAGTCTTTCATTTCTACGTATAAATCATTACCTTCACGTGTACGCTCACCCACACCTGCAAACACAGAAATACCATCATACTCTTGAGCAATATTGTGAATGAGTTCTTGAATAAGTACGGTTTTACCAACACCGGCACCACCAAAAAGACCGATTTTACCACCTTTAATATAAGGTGCTAATAAGTCAATGACTTTAATCCCAGTTTCTAATATTTCAACATTAGAGGATAAGGTATCAAATTTAGGTGCTTCACGGTGTATCGATGATCTTTCAATGTTTTTTGTATCAAGTGGTAAGTCATCAATCGGTTCACCTAAAACATTAAACATACGCCCTAATATCGCGTCTCCTACAGGTACTTCGATTGGAGCACCAGTTGCTTTGACTTCTGCATCTCTTTTCAAACCTTCTGTTGGTTCTAATGCAATGGTACGTACAACATGATCACCAAGATGAAGTGCAACTTCTAATGTGATTGTTTTTTCTTTATTCAGTGTCGCAATGAGTGCATCATAAATTTGAGGCAACTCTTTATCAAAATGTACGTCGACTACTGGTCCTATAACTTGTACGACTTTCCCTTTCATGTCGTCCTCCTATACATTGGACCCATTGATGACATCAATGAGTTCACTTGTAATTGATTGTTGTCTTGCACGGTGGTACACAATTTCTAATTTTGAAGCAATATCTTTTGCATTATCTGATGCATTTTTCATTGCAATCATGCGTGAAGCATGTTCAGATAGTTTTGCGTTTGCGAGTCCTTGTAAAATCATGGATTGNACATAGTTGATCATTAATTTCATCATGATNGAAGCATCTTCAGTTTCTATAATATGTGTTTCATTTTGATGAATATCACTGACATCCACTGGTAAAATCATTTCTACCGATGAGTCATGCATTGAAATGGATTCATGTTTGTTATACACAAGCCATACACTATCAAATGCACCTTCTTGAAACAACTCAATGATAAGTGTTGCAAGCCNATTATAATCAAATGTTTTAATATTATCGCGATTTAAAACCATATCTTTAAGTATATTTTGATNACCACGTTTATTCACATATTGAAANCCTTTTTTTCCAATTGGTAAAATATAATCAGTTTTAGGATTTAAATCTTGTTCCAAACGTTTAAAAATATGATTATGATANGGTCCAGCAAGTCCACGATCACTNGTGATCATGATAAATAATTTTTTATTNCCTCTTGGCAAATCCGTAAAGATAGAGGCATCTTCATTATGAGAGGCAAAATGTTTAAAGACATGTTTAAATTGTTGATCATAACTGGTCGCATTTTCAAAAACAGTGGTTGCACCTTTTAGCTTCGATAAGGCAATACTTTCCATTGCTTTGGTGATGTTTCCTGTTTTTCTTACAGCTTTAATGCGACCTTTTATTTCTTTTAAATTCACTAGATTACCTTCTTGCGAGCTTCAATAAATGATTGTAAATCTTCTTGTTTTGGTAATGACTTGGTATCATTTAATGTTTGATAAATACGTTGTCCAAGTGGATCACTTTGTAAGCCAAGTCTTAACTCTGTTTCAAATTTCTTGACATCATCCATATGTACATCATCTAAATAACCATTAGATAACGCATAAATCGATAATATTTGCGTTGGCATGTCAATAATTTCATGAACATCTTGTTTTAATAGTTCAACTGTTTTACGTCCACGTTCTAAACGTCTTTTTGCAGTTGGATCTAAATCACTCCCGAACTGCGCAAAGGATTCTAATTCACGGTAATTCGCTAAATTAATTCGGATCGTACCGGCAACTTTTTTCATACCTTTCCACTGTGCAGCACCACCAACTCGGGAAACTGATAAACCGGCATTAATTGCTGGTCTGATTCCTGAATAAAATAATTCTGATTCCAAAAAGATTTGACCATCTGTAATCGAGATAACATTTGTTGGAATATATGCTGAGATGTCACCTGCTTTTGTTTCAATGATTGGAAGCGCGGTAATTGACCCTCCACCTAATTCAGGTGAAAGTCTCGCTGCCCGCTCTAATAATCTTGAATGGAGGTAAAAAACATCTCCAGGATATGCTTCTCTACCTGGTGGTCGTCTAAGCAGTAATGATAATTCACGGTAAGCAACGGCATGTTTAGATAAGTCATCATAAACAATCAACACATCTTTGCCTAATTCCATGAAATATTCGGCCATGGTAACACCAGCAAAAGGTGCTAAATATAGAAGTGTCCCTTCTTGAGACGCACCAGCGTTCACAACAATGGTATAACTTAATGCATTATGTTCTTCTAATTCTTGAACGAGTGCAGAAACGGTAGATTCTTTTTGACCAATCGCAACATAAACACAAATCACATCTTTACCTTGCTGATTAATAATGGTATCAATTGCAAGTGTTGTTTTTCCTGTTTGGCGGTCACCAATGATAAGTTCTCGTTGTCCGCGTCCAATTGGAACAAGTGCATCAATTACTTTGATCCCTGTTTCCATCGGCGTATCAACGGCTTGACGTTGCATGACACCGAATGCTCTTTTTTCTACTGGAAGTGTTTTTTTCGTATCAATGACACCTTTTCCATCTAAAGGTTGTCCGAGTGGATTGACAACACGACCTAACAATGCTTCACCAACAGGCACTTCAAAAATTTTACCTGTTGTTTTTACAAGATCGCCTTCTTTAATAAAGTGAGATTGACCTAATAAAATAACACCAACAGCATCTTCCTCTAAGTTAAAAACAAGACCTGTGACATCTTTAGGGAATACTAAAAGTTCACCCATCATCGCATCTTTTAGGCCATAGACAATTGCAATACCATCTCCGACACTTAAAACTGATCCGATACTTTCAAGTTTCGTGTCTTTCGTATACGCTTCAATTTGTTTTTTAATGACTTCTGTCATATCTTTTATTTTTAAATTTGCCATGTTATTCTCCTAAATCATCATTTCCATTTGATGAAACTGTTGAATCACAGTTTGATCAAGTGATTGTTTTTGATACATGATCTTTAACCCACCAATAACATCTTTATCATGGTGTTCTTTTAAAATCACTTTTGATGCTTGAAAATAATGGATAAGTTGTTTCTCTAAAACTTTTTTTTGCTGATTCGATAGATCCTTAGCAACATAAACATCAATGATATAAACTTTATCAAGTTCTCTCATATACGAAAGCATACCTTGATAGATGTTTTCAAATTCATACACTTCTCTTCTTTTAATAAGTGTGTGAAAGAAACCCTTTGTGTACATATCAAGATTCATTTCAGTTACAACATCAAATTTTTGTTGGATGTCCACTGTCGGTGCATCCAAATAAGAAATGACATTTTCAGTAAGGTGTTCATGGATGGTCTCAAATGATGTTAAAACATCATGGATTGCATCGTTTTCTAAAGCGAGTTGATACAACGCTGAAACAGCATGTTTAACTTTCATGCTTGAGTCCTTCGTTGATTGCTTCATCAATGAGATGTTGATGTGTTTCTTCATCAATCTCTTTTGAAACGATTTTTCTTGCAGCACTAAACGCAACCGATTTGATCGATTGTTTGATCTCTTCTTGAGCTTGAGCAACCTCAAATGCAATTTGTTTTTCTGCATGTTCTACTTTTTTAGTTGCATCGAGTTCAGCTTGTTTTAGAAGCGCTTCTGCTTGAAGTTTTGCTTCTTTTTCAAGCTTTTGTTTTAATCCTTGCGTTTCTTCTCGCATCTTGTGATAGTCTGCTTTGGCATTTTCTTGAAGTTTAATCGCTTCTTGTTTTTGAGCTTCCGCTTCTTGAAGGGCTTCTGTTAGCGCGTGTTGTTGTTTGTCTAAAAACGCTGTAATTTTAGCCCAAAAAAACTTACGGACGACAAGTGCCGTAACAATAAGTGCGACGATATTTAATAACACTATGTCAGGGTTGGTAATGACAGAGTTGAGTCCCGCATCAATGATGCGTGAAACTTCTTCAAATATTTCTTGCACGATAACCCTTAAGGTTGAACGTTAATTAAGATAAATGCAATTAACAACCCGTATAAACCAGTGGTTTCAGCAACCGCTTGACCAATGATCATCGTTGTTAAAATCTTACCAGATGCTTCAGGTTGACGACCAACCGCCTCAACTGCTTTTGCAGCCGCAATACCTTGACCGATACCGGTCCCTAAACCTGTGAGCACGGCAATTCCCGCACCGATGTATGCAAATGCTTTTGCATATAATTCGTTTGGTACGACATCTAAGATTGGTACCAATACATTAAAGATTGAATCTAACATTGTATTCTCCTTTTTTTATAAAAAATCTTTTTCATCAATTTTTGAAGATGTAAAAATGACTGTTAATAACACATAAACAAGTGCTTGAATCAAACCAAAACCAACATCAAATACTAAGTGGAATGCTGGTGCAATGAATACAGATAACCATCCTGTAAATCGGTAAATTAAAACTAAGAAAACAGCACCTGAGATGATATTTCCAAATAAACGTAATGCAATCGAAATGATCGGTGTGACTTCTCCAATTAAGTTTAATGGAAGCATTGGTGCAAATGGTTTCAATAATCCTAGTAAGTGACCCCACCTCGAACTAATGATACCGGTAATCTGGATGATTAAGAACGCAAAGATTGATAAGCTAAATGTGATCGCGGTATATTTAGTCGGTGCATCTAATGCAAACATACCCGAGACATTGGACACGAATACATAAATGGCTAATGTTAAGACAAGTGGCGATAAAATTTTCCAGTTTTTCCCAACATAACCTTTCACCATCTCATTAAACATTTTGACAAATGATATGAAAAGCGTAAGACCTCGATTAGGAATCGAACCAGGTTCTAACCTTGAAACTTTATGTCCAACATAAGACAAAACAATGGCAATTCCAGCCATGATTCCTAATGATGTATAAAAATATCCAGGTAAACTAAGAATGTAGTCTATCATGCTTATTCCTTGTGAGATGGCTCAGTTTTTTTGAAAAATGGTAATGCATAAATCCACGTACTTACCTTAATTGATGAAAACCCTAAAAGCAAGATAATATACGCAGTAATCAATGCATCTTGTGACTCACGAAGTTGAAAGAAAACGATTACAATTATAATAACATATAACAAAAACCGTGTCACTAAATGTGTTGCTAATTGATTTATTTTCACACGATTACCTTTGGTGATTTGTAACATTTGGCTATGATTGAATAATGATGTGAGCGCACCAAGCAGTGCCCATTGTGCATATTCACGATAAAAAATAAATACGATCAAAGATAACAAAGCCCCATATCCGATTCCGATAAATGCAATTTTATGTTCGTCTTTCACGTTTAGCCTCACTTTTAACAAATTGTAATAATGTGATGAAACTCAAAAAAATCCCTACAAATAAACCGATTGCACCATATACAATCATTCCTGATCCCTCTGGATCAATTTTTGATCCCACATAGACACCTAAAAAAGAAAGTCCAATGATGGTCATAAATAGCTGAATCACTAAAACATAAATCGTCAATCCAGCCTTGAGTTTATTTTGTCCCAAATAAACGATCCCCACAATCACCTAATCCAGGTACAATATATCCATTTTCATCAAGTTTTTCATCAAGTGCAGCCAAATAAATACTAACATCTGGATGGTCTTTTTGTAATCTTTGAATGCCTTCAGGACATCCAACAAGTCCAACATACCGAATATCTAAAACACCTTGTTTTTTTAAGATGTCTATTGCGTAAGAAGCTGAACCACCTGTTGCAAGCATTGGGTCAACAACTAAAACAACACTGTTTGTGATCGATTTAGGGAACTTTTGGTAATATGCTTTTGGTTCTAATGTCTCTTCATCACGATACAATCCGATGTGTCCAATTTTTGCATTAGGAATGATATTATGGATACCATCCACCATCCCTAATCCAGCACGTAATATTGGGACAATGACGACTGGTTTTTCAAGTTCATGTGCTGTCATGACTGCCATTGGGGTTTCAATTGTTTTTGGCGTTGTTTTAAAATCACGCGTGATTTCATATGTAATGAGCGCACCAATTTCAGAAACAGTTTCGCGGAATGCTTTTGTATTTGTATGTTTATCTCTTACTTGTGACATTTTGTGATCAATGAGTGGATGATTTAATACGGTTACTTTAGACATCATTATTCCTCGATTTCTTTAATTTTATTGATTCTTTTTAAGTGTCTAGGTTCAAATTCAGTATGTAAGAACGTCTCTAATAAATGAGATACTTGTTCTTTTGTATGTGTTCTTGCGCCAAATGTAATGACGTTTGCTAAATTATGTTTTTTCGCTAACATCGCTGTTTGTTCATCATAAATGTTTGCAGCACGAATCCCTTTTACTTTATTGGCAGCAATACTCATCCCAATGCCTGTACCACAAATTAAGATCCCTAAATCTACGGTTTGATTTGAGACAAGATCAGCAACTTTCAAAGCATAATCAGGATAATCAACAGCATCTTCTGTATTCGTGCCAACATCAACAACTTCGATATTATGTTGTTGTAAATAGATGCGTGTTGTCTCTTTAAGTTGTTTACCAGCATGGTCATTACCTATTGCGATTTTCATATGATACCTCTTTGATTAATGAAGCATTGTTTGGACTAAAAAAAGTCATCCGTTCTTTATCTTGAAGATCTTTAATCGTTAAGATGGTTGCATCTTTAAAATATTTTTTGATAAGCACATGAATCCCTTCTTTTTGATTATAACCATGTTCAAATGCCATCAATCCATGACGATTTAAATACGTTGGAGCTTGCGATAACACTTCTTCATAATGTTTAAATCCATTTTGACCACCATAAAGGGCTAAAGACGGTTCTTTATCAACAGTATCGCCAATTGCTTCATCTTCTGGAATATACGGTGGGTTACATACAATAATATCGTATTGATCGTCGATGTTAGAAAACCAATTTGAAACGATATATGTCACGTCAATATGTAATGAATCTGCATTTTTCTTTGCGACTTCTATCGCTTCTGGACTAATATCTGCTAAGGTCACATCGAGATCAATCATTTCTTTTTTTGATGTTAACCCAATACAACCTGAACCTGTTCCTAAGTCTAATAATTTAAGTGGTTTTTTCATGTTATCCATGTACATAAGCACATGTTCTACAAGTTCTTCCGTTTCATTTCTTGGAATTAAGACATGTTCATTCACCATGAATGGATATCCGAAAAAATATCGATATCCTAATATATAGTCTACTGGTATATGTTCATTCATATATTGATGCATTGCGTGTTCTATTTTCTTTAGCAACAGAGCATCAACTTCCTCATTGAGGTTCATGTAAAACATGTGTGGCTCTAATTGTGAAAGTTCCATGGTCATATACTTGACAACAAACTCAGATTTATTTAAATTTAAACACATGGTTTCATAATGATCAATGAGTTGTTTAAAGGTCATGCTTCACCAGCGATTTGTCGCTTTTGAATTTCATGAATGAGGGGTTCAATAATGAGGTCTAATTTTCCTTCCATAATGGCGTCTAAACGTTGAAGCGTCAGACCAATACGATGATCTGTTACTCGATTTTGAGGATAATTATACGTTCTTATTTTTTCAGATCGATCGCCTCGACCAATGAGTTCTTTACGCGCTTGTTCTTCTTTTGAAAGCTGTTCTTGTAAAATTGAGTCATAGATGCGTGCCTTGAGTAATTTAAATGCTTTATCTTTATTTTCATGTTGAGATTTACCTTCTTGACATGCGACTGCAATATTCGTTGGAATATGTGTGAGACGTACAGCACTCTTTGTTGTATTTACAGATTGTCCACCAGGACCACTTGAAGTAAATGTATCCACACGTATGTCATCCCATTTGACATCAATTTCAATTTCTTCTGCTTCAGGCATGACTAAAACAACTGCCGTTGAGGTATGGATGCGTCCTTGAGACTCTGTTTCAGGNACGCGTTGGACACGATGTGTTCCTGATTCATATTTTAATTGGGAATACACACCTTTACCCGATACCATGAATTCAATCGATGTATATCCACCCATTGCACCTTCCATGGCATTTAACAGTTCTATTTTAAAGCCTTTTGCTTCTGCATATTTAGAATATAAACGATATAAGTCACCAGCAAAAATATTACCTTCGTCCCCGCCAGCAGCGCCTTTAATCTCGATGATGATGTTTTTATCATCATTTGGATCTTTAGGTAAAAGTAAAATCTTTAATGTATCTTCTAATTGAATTAACTGATCATTTAACTCTTGAGATTCGATTTCTGCCATATCTAGCATATCTTTATCTTTTTCAAGTTTCATCATCTCTTCAGTTTGTTTTAGTTGATTAGAAATTGTGACGTATTCATCATAAACTTCAACAATTTTAGCATAGTCACTTTGTTTTTTTAATAGTTCTTTCATCTCTTTCATATCAATGGAAGAAGCTTGAAGTTTGATGAGAATTTCATCATATTGTTTTTTAATTAAATCAAGTCTATCATACATATCATCACCATTATTATTGTATCATGATTTTGGTGTTATTTTGCCAATGTTAAACATAAAACAAAGCGTTAACTTATAAAAAAGTAGAAACGAAAATAATCGTTTCTACTTTTGTTATCGTTCATTATTCATTCGCTTTATATTCTTCAGATCTATTTTCTTGAGCAACAAATCGTGAATATTCAGTATCAAATCTAAAGAATCTTGAAACACCTGCAATCCCTTGTCTATTTTTCGCAATAATCAATTCGACTTCACCAGTGTTTTGATCATCTGTTTTTTTATAGTAATCTGGTCTAAATAAAAACATGACAATATCAGCATCTTGCTCAATACTCCCTGATTCTCTTAAGTCGGCGAGTATTGGTTTTTTATCTTCTCGTTTTTCTACTTCTCGTGATAACTGAGAAAGGGCCATGACAGGAATCTTTAATTCTCTTGCCATTTGTTTTAAGCTTCTTGAAATATTGGCAACTTCTTCTTGTCGATTTCCACTGCGTGAATCTGATTTGATCAATTGTAAGTAATCAATCACAACAAAATCTAACCCTTTTTCTTGTGCGAGTTTACGACATTTTGCACGAATATCTAATACTGAAACAGAGCCTGAGTCATCAAAATGAATGTTCAATTGATTCAGTGATTGCATCCCACTTTCAAAATACTGCCATTCTTTTGTCGATAAGTTTCCTGTTTTTAAACGTGTGTTTTTTAAGTTTGCTTCTGTGGATAACATTCGAGATACAAGTTGCGTATTACTCATCTCTAAACTAAAGATCGCAACGTTTGCTTTTCCTTCTTTGTTTCTTTTCGCGACATTCATGGCAACATTCATAGCAAATGCACTTTTTCCCATCGATGGTCGAGCCGCTAATATAATGAGCTCTTCAGGTTGGAGTCCAGCAGATAATTCATCTAGATTTTTATACCCTGTCATGAGTCCTGTAATCCCTTGTTTATTGGCATTACGTTCTGAAACCTCTTTAACTTCTTTCGTGATTTCAGATAACGACGCAAATGAAGATGCTTTTCTTCTTTTTGAAATCTCAAAAATGCCACTTTCAGCATAATCCACATACTCAGAAACTTCCATATCTTTTCCGTATCCATGCTCAATCACTTGAGAAGCAAAATCTATGATATCTCTTTTTAATGACGCTTCTTTAATCATATCAACATAGGTATCTAAATGCGATGTTGATGGAATCATTTCAGCAAGACTATATAAATATTCTAATCCACCTGATGTTTCAAGAACACGTTGCGCTCTTAAAATCGCACCAATACTTACATAATCAATTGTTTTTGATTGTGAATCAAGTTGTTTCATCGCATCAAAAATGTGTTGATGATGTTGGTCAAAAAAATCAGTGGTTTTAAGTAAATCTGAAACTGTTGCCATTTTTTTAGGATCTAAAAATAATATCCCTAATACGCGTTGCTCCGCATCCAAATGATGCGGTAATGTTTTAGCAGCCATAATTAATCCTTTTTCTCTTCTTCAATGTGAACTTCAAATTGAGCATCAACACCCTTATGTAAGTGGACCGTCACGGTATAAATACCAATGGAATTAATGTCTGAAGAGAGTTCTACTTTNTTCTTATCAAGTGTGATCCCGTGGACGTGTTCGAATGTCTCAACAATATGTTTGGTTGTGATTGCACCAAATAGTTTGCCATCTTTTCCAACTTGAATGGTGAGTTTAATATGTTTGTGGTCAATTTCTTGTTTGAGTGTTTTCATGAGTTCAATATGTTTTTGCTGAGCTTCAAATTCTTTTTCTTGACGATCGTGTAGTGTTTTAATATTATCATCATTGGCGAGAATAGCTTTCTTTTGTGTTAATAAAAATTGTCCGTATCCACCAGCAACTTCAATCACTTCATCTTTTTTNCCACGACCTTTTACGTCTTCTAATAATATCACTTTCATAGGTTGATCTTGACCTCCATATTCTAAATAAATTTTTTGTTTAATTGCTTCAATCATATCATCAATCTCGACTTCTTTTTGAACAGCTGCACTTGTCAGATGNCCGCCACCTCCAAAAAATTCCATGATGACTTGNACATTCACTTGACCTGTTGATCTTGCTGAAACACCCACGATACCTTCTTTGACATATCCAACTGAAAAAACAGCATCAATATNTTCAATATCTAAAGCAGCTTCAGAAGCTTGAGCAAGTAAGATTCGGTCGACAAATTGTGAGGNGTCTTTTAAAATCATGAAATGTGATTCAATAATTTCAGCTTTTGAAATGAGATCATATATATGTTTCGTTTTATTAAAATCTTTTTTTAGCCATGTGTGAACTTTTGATAAATCTGCACCAAGTTCTTTTAATTTTGCAGCAACTTCAAATGTTCTTGGACCTGTTCGTAGTGTGAATTGATTGGTATCAACGACCATTCCACCATACATGATACTTGCAAATAATGGATCGAATGTCAACGGAACTAAATTTTCAAAAAATGCCCAAATGTCAATCACAAGTTCAACGGTTGATGAAGCATATGGTTCAATATAACTATTGTCAGATGTAACAGCATCATCACTTGCACGGTGATGNTCAATTATAATGATATGACCGACATGATCGACCATATTTGGATCAATAAGTAACTGTTTAGATTGTGTATCAACAATCACTAAGACNCTTTTGTTTGTTAAATTTAATTGATCTGTTGACATGCGCGGNTCTTCATGCGTTTTTAAAAGTTCNTTAAAGACTTTAAAAGCAGTTTGGTCAAGTTCATCATCTGGCGCAATAAGATATGATTTATTTTGAACAGACTTTGCCATTTGATACGTGCCTAGCATCGCACCAAGTGCATCTAAATCTGCACGTTTATGCCCTGTGATATACACGGCATCACTTGATTCAAAAAGTTGTTTCATTGTTTGAGCTTGTATACGTGCATTCACTCGGCTATTGCTTGAAACTGACTCTTTTGTTGCGCCAAAATAAGCGATTTTTTGATTTTGTATATTAATAACGGCTTGATCTCCGCCTCGCTTTTCAGCAAGTTCTATTGCGTTTTGAGNATATACCCCTAACGTTTCAAACGGTGTATCCCAAGAAGCAACTCCCATTGATAACGTGACACGTACATCGTGTTTCTCTGAAATTTTTCTAACATCATCTAATATCTTAAATTGATGTTGCATCATTTCTGATAACTTTTCTCGTGTTGTAAATGCAATGATACGATCATCTGATAATTGTTGAAGATACGCTTCATATTGGTTTGCCCAATCAGCAATGGTCCCTAAGTATTGACCTTTCAGATTCGATTGTTCTGAAACTGGTAAGCTTGCCAAAGATTCATCAATATAATCAAGGGTCATTAAGAGCATGACAGGTAAGTGATCTTGATACTTTTGTTCTAATAAAACAAGATCCGTTGCTAAAAACATATAAATAAATTTAAATTCTGGTTTATAAAATGCATCAANGATCATATCGTTATATTCGAACCTAAATTCTAATACTTGATTGGTCACTTGTTCATATAAAAATTCAGAAATCTCATTTAAAGGTTTGTTAAGCATACGTTGTGACAATTTCTCTTTTGCAAAAACACTTGCCCAACGAATATCAAAATTATCATCTAAGGCGATCATTGCAATTGGAAGTTGATTAAATAATTCATCGCCTACTTGATTCACATGATATGAAACACGGCTCCATAATTCAATTCGGTGATTGAGCCGTTTAATTTTTTCAGCCATTTGATTAGAAAAAAACGAAAAAATCATGATTGAAGCGATCAGTAATGATAAAACACCAATACCTAAAACAAGATATTGGTTGGCATCAATATTTGGTATGATGTCTAACGCAAGATAAATTGCAAGACCCGTAAATATGATCGCTAATAATGCAAACACAATTTTTTTCATGTCATCCTCTATTCAATATTATATCAAATGATTGATTGTATATCATGTTTTTTTTGTTTTAATATCGATATTAAAAAAAACCTCATTTAATGAGGTTTTATAATTATTCTTTAACAAATGGTAATAATGCCATATGACGCGCACGCTTAATTGCGATTGCAAGTGGACGTTGCCATTTTGCAGTTGTTCCAGTGACACGTCTTGGTAAGATTTTACCACGTTCAGTAATGAATCGTTTTAAGAGTTCAACGTCTTTAAAATCAATATTCGTTACTTTGTTTTGTGTAAAGTAACATACTTTTTTACGACGTTTGAATCCACCACGATCTTTAAAATCTCTAGGTTTCATGTATTACGTTCTCCTTAAAATGGTAAGTCATCTTCAGCAGCGAGTTTTTTAGATGTTTCATAAAACTCATCACTTTGTGACTTCGTAGGTTTGTTTTCTTCAAAACTTTGAGTGTTTGAAGATTTATTTTCTAAAAATTGCACAGAATCACATAAGACTTCGGTAATATACTTCATACCAGTCTCAGATTCATATTGACGCGTTTGTATGCGTCCTTCTACGCCAAGTAACATCCCTTTTGTGACATACTTAGCGACATTTTCTGCTTGTTTTCTCCATACAACGCATGAAATAAAGTCCGCTTGTTTTTCGCCTTGTTGGTCAGTATAGTTTCTGTTTACTGCAAGTGTAAAATTGACAACTGCAATGTCTTGAGCAGTTTTTTTAATTTCAGGGTCTTTCGTAATACGACCAACTAAAATCACACGATTCATCATACTATTCGCCTTCTTTCACAACAATAAATCGAATAATATCTTCAGTAATACGTACAACACGGTTAAATTCTGCAACAGCTTCATTCGTTGCGTCAACTTTTAACCATACATAGTATCCTTTTTTATGATGATTAATTTCATACGCTAAGTCTTTCAAACCCATTTCTTTGAGTTCTAAAACTTGACTGTTGTTGCTTAGAAACAATTCTGAAAATTGGTTAACAAGTGCTTTAACTTGTTCAGCTTCAACATTAGGACGTATGATGTACATCACTTCATATTTCTTCATTNTTTTTCCTCCTTCTGGTCATTTGGTCACNAAAAGTGACAAGGTGGCGTAGCGTTTCTACGCAAATGTAATTATAACATAAATATATAAGTTATACAATCAACAATCTTTCTTGGATTTTATCATAAACAAAGTGAACGACTTCTTGAATCATTTCTTGACGTGTTTGTTCTTTTCTTACAAGATGATATATTGTTGTTTCAGTCTCTTTAATTCCTATATAGATATCGTTTTCTTTCCCATCCGCATATCCCGTGACACTAATTGCAAGATGTGTTTTAAACAGTGCTTGACATGCTTCTGCCATTGCGAGACAAACTTCTTTTGAAACAACTTGATATGTATCAATCAAAGCTTTAGAAATNCCTAAAACACGTGTTTTAATTTCTGTATCATAGCAGACCAAACTACCTTTAAAAACATTGGATGCGCCTTGCATGCTTGTGATATACGATGCAAGTGCACCACCNGTCATACTTTCAGCAAAACTAATGGTAAGNTCTTGCTTTTTTAATTGTTCGATCAATGACATGTTTAAGATANGGTAATCGTGAAGGTGAGCTCTACAAATTCGCCGTTGACTTTTCGTAACACAGTCACTGTATGTGTATCCCCAAATTCAGCATCACTTAACTCTGCACCAATATCTGCAATCGTTGAGATCGTATTACCATTCATTTTGATAATTAAATCATTAATTTCTAAGTAATTGATTGCATCTCTTGTTTCATCTAAACCAATAATCACGACACCTGGTGTATTCTCNGGAATANCTGTCGCATCATTTTCTGGGTTTTCTAAAAATACAGTAGCATCTTGAACAGTCACACCTAGACGTGGTCGTCTTTCGATTAAAGTAAAATCAGTTTCATCNAGTGACGATAAAAATCTAAAATATATCTCATTTATATTCAAAGAATAGTTAAGACCTTCCGCAGCAATCGAACCTGTTTCAGTNGCGATGGATGGGATTTTAGCGACATTAATACCAATAAATTCTCCGTTTAAGTTAAATAAGGGTCCACCACTATTTCCAGGATTTAATTCAGCATCATGCATAATGGCTAAATCTTCAATCCCATTATATGGAAAAGAAGCCATTGCAATCACGCCTTGCGTCACATAATTAAATTTGTTTAAATTTTCAGGTGTACCAATTGCATAAACATCTTGACCACGAATGATTTCTATTTTTTCACCATTCACTGCTCTTGATTCATACACAACAAGTTGATCTTCCGTTTCAAATTGAACCACTGCAACATCGAGTAATGCATTTGAAGCAACTTTTGTTACCGCGATTTCATCTCTGTTTCCACCAAAATAAATTGACATTTCACCACCATCTTCAACAACATGTTGATTGGTGATTGCATAATAGACATTACCTTCTTGTTTATAGATCAATCCTGATCCATGACCAGATTCCGTTTTAACAACAATGACTGAAGGTGAAACTTCAGTAATCATTTCAATACGCATCGATTCATACGTTGATGGCGATTCATATGGCACAGTGGAGCGTGTATCAAAACATCCCGTCAGAACACTGAGCGTGATGATCATGATAAGTAAACTAATGATTTTTTTCATAATGCCTCCTTAAGGCAACAAAAATAAATTCTTTGCATTTTGAGTGGTAATGTCATCAAC
>JGI26086J50260_1001117_pt1 | contig 16113 bp, 11 predicted proteins | sample SaaInl3SG_22_DNA_FD_50260 | JGI IMG/M metagenome (IMG submission 50260)
AGGATAGGATAAAAGCGGACCGTTGACATGAACTATTTTGTTACAGTTTGTTTGCATTGGTAGAAATGATAGCTTTAATTCTGATGGCTTTGCCCTGCCATTCTTTCATGTACCGCTTGCATGCCTCGCTCAGACATATCACTGACTTCAGCAGCATGTGTTTGAAGTAAGGTGACGACCTCTGGGTTAGCGGATGTTTGAATTACCTTTATACCAGTGTCTGTAAGTTCAATTTCAGTATCAATTTCATTATAAACACCAAACAATGCATCTAGGGTAGGTGACTGAATAATCACTTCTGGGTTTTTGCCTTCTTCAAGTCGTGTAACCATCATGGACACGTGCGAAATAATAGCCTCTCGTAAGGCCTCATCCTCAGCTTCAGTTGTGGTGGTTATCCCATCAGCTATATTTGTAACAACTCTGCTGATACCTTTGTGAGACCGAAATATTTCCTTAAGGTCATTCACTTCTTGCTCAGTCGTGTCTTTACCCTGCAAACCCGGCATATTTACTTCATCATGTTTATGCGCGCCGCCTTTATGATGTTTGTTTGCTGATTGCATACCATGATGAGATTTATGCATTTCAGCATAATCATGATTTCCGCCCTCATAGTGAAAGTAAAAGAAGGCAGCGCCTGCACCTGCAATAAATATCAAGATATAAGAGAGTATCGTTTTCATTGAAATTAGCCTGTCCAAATTCGATTTATCCAGTTCGTTTATAAACCTTCCCCTAACTGGAGAGTAAAGCTAAATAATTTGTTTGATGGATTGATTTTGGACAATCCTTTCCAACCACTCTCGCATTCTATCAAGGGGATAACCGTCTCCATAGGCTTGTCCTATGTCAGCTGTGCGCGCCATCCTCAGACTTTGCCAATACCGCTCCAACCTTTCAGACAAGGCAGCCGCTGATTAAGCGGCTTTACCCTCTGACCTCTGCCTTCGGAGGAAAAAGCACAACATAAAAACTGTTTAGTAACAATATGTAAGCAGATACGAAATATTGGTGTGCTAGTTTTGTGATATTTTTTTATTTAATATTCGATATCTTTGCCAGCTGAGTGGCTAGTCAAGATGGGCTTTTGAAAATAAAGCGCCTTCATCTTGGCGTTTCTGAATTGCTTCATCAAGCTAAGGTGATGTTCATATTGTTCTGAGATGTGCGCTGCTGCATTCTCTGCATACACACATTTTAAAGTCAGCATAGTAAATCGCCACCTATTTTATTTGAGGCTGAGACATATTTGAAAGCAAAATCAGTATACCTATTATCTCTGTTCCCTTAAAACGGAAATCACGTGCCAGCCACCCATTCCAGCAGACTCAAAACCCCAGAGCTTGCTTCCAGCATGTTGTCCGCCAGAAATCTCTCCTAAGTATTTCAGAACCTCATCACCTCTTAAAGATCGGGGCATTTCTATCGGATGACATTTTGTGTGGCTGCCACCAACTCTGCTCAGCATCGTTCTAAATGACTGTTGATCACCTATAAGATAAACTTGCCAAACAAACTCTGCGTATTGAATATTTGCGTCGCGGTAAAACCCTGAGCAATTGAAGACATTGACATAGGATTTTACTTTTTGGGATTGAATGATTTCACCAATTCTATCTTTATTACTATCTGTTTGATCAAGATTAGATTGATTCGGAAAAAACCCATTGGATGGTTGCAAGTTTATTTTTTGCACTTCCTCTTGGGTTTTTGTCCATCCAAATAATTTTGAAATATCGTTGACTTTCAGCGCACTGTCAGGCTTGTTCTCTTGAACCCAATATTCGTTGCACGACTGATAAGCTTTACCTTTGTAGTCACATGGGACATTTTTTCTAGCGTTTGAATAAGCATCAATGTAGTTCCTGCACATTTTTATTGCAGGAAAAATTCGACTATCTGCTGGCAGAATGGCGTTTTGAATTAGCGAATTGATGTTGTAATTTTGTGGTTCAAGCCAAACATTCAAACAACTTTTTTCTTCGCTTGATAGTTCAGCATAAGTTTTTGGGACTGTATCTTGTCCGCATGCTGACGAGTTAAATAAAAATGCCATGCTTATAATAACCATACGCATTAGATATTTAAATCGAGAGTGAAAATATCGCATATTTTTCTCTAGCATTTTGTGCCTCCGCTGAGATAGCAGCCATAATCCCTAGTATGACAACACACAATGGAAATTTCAGATTTCTGTGATTGTCTTGTAATCCAAAAACATATTCATGAAGCTCTAGTCTTTATAATTTTATTGAGTTTANAAATCTTAACCTAAGATTAGGTAGAATTNTAANATAATAAAAAAACACACCTGCAAAGGGTGTGCTTTTTAATCGTCATACATNGTGTTCTAGGTATGATGATGTTTAAACTTTGTGACTGTTTTTTTCAATCTTGAAAACCACCAACCATTTTTTTCTCCATCTTGACAATGGAATGCAGCCAGCTATTAACTTCGACCTCACTCTAGCCTAATCTAGACTGACTAATATTTATCGGTTTTGGCATTTATCCTGAAGCGGGCATTCTTCTGATTTGAGGGTGAATGTTTTGGTCTGGGTGGCTTGGCCACTGCGTCTAACACGCACTTCCCAACGGTTATTTCGCTTTCTTAAAGATGCCATAACTCGTTCTCCTTGGAGCATCATTCGAGCAATGTGCTAAAAGAAGACTGGGCAAAACCAGCTAAGTTATTGAAAAGATTGGTGCACCCGAGAGGATTCGAACCTCTGACCTCTGCCTTCGGAGGGCAGCGCTCTATCCAGCTGAGCTACGGGTGCATCTGTTATTTAACGGCTATTATTTTCAGCCACGATTTTTAGTCGCCATTTTTATTCACCGCTACTGGCCGCCATGATTAGCGGCTTAGTAACATTTGTTCCCTTTTAAATCATCTATGCGCTGAATACAACTATCTGAAAAAAATCATAGCCCCAGATTAACAGCCCCAGATTAACAGCCCAAAATAACATGCCCAGACTATTGGGGTCTTGAACGTCCGCGCTGTCTGTTACTTGCGGGTCAGCGATAAGAAAATATCCTCCAAGTCCGGCTCATCTGTGCTGACATCACCCACGGTTATACCCGCGTTATGCAATTGCGCCAGAATAGCGCCCGCATGGGTATGGTTGGGATTAAAGCGGATACGCATGCGCCCTTCCCCTAGCACTGGGTCCAATGCCTGTATGGCCTTTGGTAGCTTTTCGGGAAGCTTTTCTGGCAGGCTGATATACAGGTCTTTTTGCGCTGCTGATTTCAGCAATTCCTGCTTTGGCTGGGAGGTTATAATCTCGCCCTTATTTAAAATGGCAATATGGTCGCAAAGATTTTCCGCTTCCTCTAGATAGTGGGTGGTTAGCACTATCGTCACGCCGCTTTCATTTAGCTCTTTGACTGTATCCCATAAGCGCTGTCGTAGCTCGACATCCACGCCTGCTGTTGGCTCATCCAGCACCAGAACTGGCGGTTGATGCACCATTGCTTTTGCGACCAGCAAGCGCCTGCGCATACCTCCCGATAGGGTGCGCGAATACGCGCCTGCCTTATCGGTTAACCCCATCAATTCTAACAGCGCATCCGTGCGCCGTTCAGCCTTTGGCACGCCATACATGCCAGCGTTAAATTCCAACAATTCGCGCGGTGTAAAATAAACGTCAATATTAAGCTCTTGCGGAACGATACCAATATTTGCCCGCAATTGGCGGGGGGATGTATCCAAATCGCTGCCCCAAACCGAAACCCTCCCAGCAGTTTTAATCACTGTGCCAGCTAAGATATTAATAAAGGTGGATTTGCCTGCACCATTTGGCCCTAACAGACCAAAAATACATCCCCTTGGTACTTCTATATTTATCGATTTCAGTGCTTGCTTGGCAGCGCCCTTTGCCGCACCCCCATAGGTTTTTTCCAAGCCATAGGCCGTTATCGCGAAATCTGGATTTGGGCTATCTGAAAAAGGAGAGGTAAAGCTAGCATGCATTTTGAAAAAATAGCCTTAATGTATAAATAGGGGGTTTAAAAGAAAACTGCAGCACAGTTATAACAAAACCTCTAGCTGTAAGAAGTCTATCTGCGCCTTGGGAACGCCTCCATTATATAGGCAGAATTGTGGTAAAGGGCAATGGGTGAGGGTGGTTGTTTGTTCGCCGCAATTGGTCTATTCTGGCTATGAAAAGGCTGTTGCCTTACCAGAGTTAATCTATCAACCGGGATTTTAAAAATATCATGTCAGACGTACCTGTTAGCACTGCCTCTACTGTGGATATCAGCGACCATGTTAATGTTGCCTCTGGCACCAGCAGGGTTTCATGTGATGGCGGCGGCGGCGCACTAGGGCATCCACAAGTTTGGCTGAATCTACAAAAAGAAGAGGATGACGCCCCTGCCAAGGTGGTTTGTCCATATTGCTCACGCCTGTTTGTTGCAGACGCTTAAGGGCTGTTTTCTTCCTTTTTTGAAAACCCCATGCGCCAGCTGTTTACACGCCAGAACAGACATGAATAAGCCGATGCCAGTTTAACCGTAAGCTAGCAAGAAATTAACATAGCAACAGGATTTAAATCCATGCCCCAGACCCCTGCCAATGACCAGCTTGTTCTTGTAGATGGGTCTGGTTACATCTTCCGCGCCTTTCATGGTCTGCCGATGATGACCCGGCCAGATGGTACGCCAATTAATGCGGTATTTGGCTTTACCAAAATGCTTTTAAAGCTGAAGGCGGATTTAAACCCATCTCATATTATTGTGATTTTTGATGCTGGGCGCGTGACCTTCCGCAATGAGATTTATGGTGAATATAAAGCTAATCGATCTGAGCCACCTGAAGAGCTAGTACCGCAATTCCCGCTTGTACGTATGGCGGCTGAGGCTATTGGCTTGCCATTGCTGGAAATGGAGGGTTTTGAGGCAGATGACCTTATCGCTAGCTACGCCCTGAAAGCTGAAAAACAAGGCATGCCGTGTTTGATTGTTTCCTCGGACAAGGATTTGATGCAGTTGGTGCGCGGCGATATTACTATGCTTGACCCAATGAAAAACCGGCCTATCGGCGCAGAAGAGGTGGTCGAAAAATTTGGTGTTACCCCAGATAAGGTGGTGGATGTGCAAGCACTTGCTGGCGATTCTACTGATAATGTACCGGGCGTTCCGGGCATTGGGGTGAAGACGGCTGCAGAGCTCATAAACCAGTTCGGCGATCTGGAAAGCTTGCTCGCAGGGGCAGAGAGCATAAAACAGCCAAAGCGGCGTGAAAATCTAATCAATTTTGCTGAGCAGGCGCGCATATCCCGCCAACTGGTCCTGTTAAAAGATGATGTTGACCTGCCGATAGATATTGCTGCCCTTACCTTTCAGAAGGCNGATGATGAAAGGCTGATGGGTTTTCTTGCGGAACAAGGATTTAAATCTTTNATAGCAGCACTTGGCGGAACCATGCCTGCCATAAGCCAAAATGCGGCTAGCCTGAATGCGTCAACTGGCGCATCAGCNGAAACCTCTGATGGCGCGCCAGATGCTATTATGCCGCCAGTCGTAGCGGAGACTGACTATCAGCTGGTCACTGACATTGCTGATCTTGAGCGCTGGATTGAGGAAGCACGAAAACAGGGCTTTGTTGCGGTGGATACTGAAACAAGCTCTCTTGATGCGGCGCGTGCCGAGCTTGTAGGGGTGGCCATGGCAACTGCCCCTGGACGCGCTTGTTATATTCCCTTGCGTCATGTTGGGCCAGGTACAATGCCAACAGATGGCGCACCGCAAGGCGGGCTTGATTTTAGCGCTCCAGATCCAGAAGCTGTTGTTGAGCTGCCCCTTCAGCAGATAGATTTTGATACAGCAATGGAACGGCTACGCGCATTATTTGCAGATCCGTCTGTTTTGAAAATTGGGCATAATCTGAAATATGATATGCATGTGCTTAGCCAGCCACGCAATGGCGGGCTAGAGCTTAGTCCAGTGGATGATACGATGTGCTTGTCATATGTGCTGGATGCAGGACGCTCTGAGCGGCATGGCTTGGACCCTCTAGCACTCAACCTCCTACAGGTACAGACCATTAAATATGAGGAAGTATGCGGTAAAGGGGCAAAACAAATTTCGTTTGCTGAGGTCAGCCCCGAGACAGCTTGCGCTTATGCTAGCGAGGATGCCGATATCTGTTTGCGGCTTTGGATGATGTATCGTCCGCGTCTTGCCCGTGAGGCGGTTAGTAGCGTTTATGAACGCCTTGAGCGACCGCTTATTCCTATTCTGGCAGAGATGGAAAAGACAGGTATTGTTGTTGACGGGAATATTCTGCGCCGCTTATCGAATGATTTTGCCACCCGCATCGCTGAGCTTGAAGGCATAATCCATGCGCAGGCAGGTACAAGCTTTAATATCGCTTCACCTAAACAATTGGGTGAAATCCTGTTTGATAAAATGGGCTATGAGGGGGGCAAGAAATCTAAGACAGGGGCATGGTCTACTGGCGCAGATGTGCTTGAAGATCTGGCAGCAAATGGTGCTGAAATTGCGAAATCAGTCTTGGATTATCGTCAGCTTGCCAAGCTGAAATCCACCTATACTGATGCGTTGATGAAATCGATTAACCCTGATACGGGGCGCGTGCATACTTCCTATTCAATGGTTGGGGCGTCTACAGGCAGGCTATCTTCTTCTGATCCAAATTTGCAGAATATTCCTATTCGCACGCAAGAGGGGCGGCAGATCAGAACTGCTTTTGTTGCGCGAGACGGGTATAAATTAATTTCTGCGGATTATAGCCAAATTGAGCTGCGTCTGGTGGCTCATGTTGCAGAAGAAGAGACGATGATGGCAGCGTTTCACAGAGGGGTGGATATTCACGCCCAGACCGCAGCAGAGGTCTTTAACGTTCCGTTAGAGACAATGGATTCAGAAACCAGAAGACGCGCAAAGGCGATTAATTTCGGTATTATTTACGGAATTTCTGGCTTTGGTTTGGCGCGCCAGCTTTCTATCCCGCAAGGCGAGGCTCGCGATTATATTAAGGCCTATTTTGAACGCTTTCCTGGTATTCGCGCTTATATGGACAATGCCAAGCAATTTGCTAAGGTAAATCATTATGTGGAAACATTGTTTGGCCGGCGTATCCATATCCCGCAAATCGAAGATAAAAATCAGGCGGTGCGCGCCTTTGCTGAAAGACAGGCTATAAATGCCCCTATTCAGGGCAGTGCAGCAGATATTATTAAACGTGCTATGATAAGACTGCCTGCAGCGATAAAGGCAGCTGGTTTGAATGCCGATATGTTGTTGCAGGTGCATGATGAACTTATCTTTGAAGTGCCAGAAGCAGAAGCTGACACAGCGGTTGCTTTTATTACGAAGGTTATGGAAGAAGCAGCGGCCCCAATATTGGAGCTAAAAGTGCCGTTAGTCGCAGAGGCAGGCGTGGCAGATAGCTGGGCAGAAGCACATTAAGGATGTGTTTTTCAATAGCTGCAACTGCCGCATTTTTGCCGTAATCAGGCCGTGATTTGACCTTGTATATCGTTGAATATTAGCAACATATTATGGCAACATGCGATGTTTGGGTGATGCAATACCAATAAGAGGAGAGAGCGCGAATGGCCAATAGATTAGCCCTAGTGGATGATGATCAAAATATTTTAGCTTCTGTTTCGCTGGCACTCGAATCTGAAGGCTATGAGGTGGACACCTATTTTGATAGTGAGCAAGCTCTGATTGGCCTTATTCAACGCCCCCCTGCGCTCGCTATACTAGACATTAAAATGCCGCGTATGGATGGCACAGAACTGCTTAGCAAGCTGCGCCAAAAATCAAGTTTACCAGTAATATTTCTAACCAGTAAAGATGATGAGCTTGATGAAGCCTTAGGCCTTGGTATGGGCGCGGATGACTATATAACTAAGCCGTTTTCGCAGCGTTTATTGTTGGCCAGAATTAAGGCTGTGTTGCGGAGGATTGGGCATGAGACATCGCCCGGACCAAAGGCAGATACCATCTCACATGGCGATCTTGTGCTGGACCCAGAACGCCATCTTTGTAGCTGGAAAGGGGTGGAGGTAAAGCTAACAGTTACTGAATTTTTATTACTTCAAGCGCTAGCCCTGCGTCCTGGTCATGTCAAAAGCCGTGACCAGCTAATGGATGCAGCTTATGGCGATTCTGTTTTCCTAGAGGACAGAACTATTGATAGCCATATTAAGCGCATCCGTAGAAAATTTCGTGCCCATGATAATAGTTTTGACCGAATTGAGACCCTCTACGGTATTGGCTATAAATATAAGGGCGATGCCTAATCAGGGCTTTTTGAATTTAGCGGGTTGAAGAAAAAGGAGGGCTATTATAGTGAGCGGGAAAAAGCGCTACTGGCCATCTTTTATTAGTCCGCTCTCAGCGCGCATTCTTGCTATTATGCTTCTGCCTTTGGCGCTATTTTTCATTGGCTTGTTTTCTATTGATCAATATCGCTCTGTACTGGTGCGTGCTGAATTTGACGCGTTGGAGCGTCAGGGTATGACGCTTGCTCGCTCGCTGGCGCTTGCGGAGGCTGACCGAACAGGAAGGATGGTTGCCACAAGAGAGCTATCGCCGCAAACTATGCGTCATCTACTGCCGCTTGTGGGTTATGGCTCACAACTTCGAGCCCGTGTTTTTCAGCCACAAGGCCAGTTGATGGCAGATACCTTCCGGCGCGGCGACCGCTTTCCGATGACCCGTATTAGGCGGCGTGAGCCAGTAGATTTTTCCAATAGGTTTCGCGTTAAGACGGTTGGCGCCTTTAACAATCTGGCTGACCTGATTTCTAATCGTCCGCCTGTGCCAGTGATGAATTTGCGTGGCTTGCGTCATGCGGATGGTTTGCGTGATGTGCGTGCAGCGTTATCTGGGGATATTGTGCGCAATATGTGGCGCAATCCGCGTGGCCAACTAGTGCTATCTGTTAGTCTGCCAATACAGAATTTGCGAGTGGTGCGCGGCGCGCTCCTAATGACCAGTACAGGCGGCAATATTGAACGGGAAATCGCGAATGTACAATGGGCCTTTGTGCAGCTCTTTATGGGTATTTTAACAGTAACCATTTTGCTAGGGCTGTATCTGGCGCGCTCTATTACCCGGCCAATTGTATTTTTAGCTGCTTCTGCAGATCGGTTGCGGCAAACCGGGGATATTCAGACCCCCTTGCGAGGCCTGCCTGAGCGTAAGGACGAAATTGGCCAGCTATCACAAGCCTTGAGCGATATGACCGCAGAATTACAACGCCGTATTCAGGCAACGGCTAAATTTGCTGCTGATGTTTCGCATGAAATAAAAAACCCGCTGACGTCTTTGCGCTCTGCTGTAGAGACGGTGGCGCGGATTGATAACCCTGAACAGCAGCGCAAATTGATGGATGTTATTTTAACCGATGTTAACCGGCTGGATAGGCTTATCACCGATATCAGCCAAGCTAGCCGTGTGGATGCAGAGCTAACAGGTCAAACCCCAGAGCCAGAGGATATCACGGCCCTATTGGAAAGCTGGGCTGAGGTGTCGCGCGCACGTTTTGGCCAGCATAGGCTAAGCTATCAGCCCTATAAAAAAGCCTTGATGGTGCGAATGTATAACACCCGCATCATTCAGATTCTGGATAATCTTCTAGCAAACGCGATGACTTTTCATGATGGCGAAGAGCCCATTATCCTTAGCGTCAAGCGGCTACGTGGACAGGTTCATATCAGCCTTGCCGACAAGGGGCCTGGTCTACCAGCAGGTAAAGAAGAGCGTATTTTTGACCGGTTTTATACAGAGCGTCCATCATCTGAAGGGTTTGGCAAGCATTCTGGCCTTGGCCTGTCTATCGCGCGGCAAATTGCCATCGCTCATGGTGGCCAGCTAAAAGGGGCTAGTGATAAATCTGGTGGGGCGATTTTCACCCTTACACTTCCGCTAGCGGATTAGCTGTGAAGTTGCTATCCTCTGATCTATGAGCGATAGCAACAGTGAAAACGCATTAAATTCTGAAACGCATGGAAGTGCCAATGATACTGGTCGTCTGGTGATCATAATAGGCCAGTCAGGTTCTGGCCATTCCACTGCGCTAGGTTGCCTTGAAGATGCAGGGTTTAGTGCAATAGATAATTTGCCACTTGCCCTTATTGACCAGCTCGTTGCGTTATCGGTTGAAACCGAAAAACAACATATTGCGGTCTGCGCAGATTTACGCACCTCTGGCTTTGATGCTAAGGCAATTGAGCGGCTGGTAGGCAATTTACGAAACCGACTTGCAGATCAGTGCCAGCTGGTCCTGATAACTGCCCAGCCGCAGGAAATTTTGCGCCGCTATCAGGCAACACGTCGTCGCCACCCCCTTCAGAAAAGCGCGCCAAGCCTTGAGGCAGCAATAGAAACAGATCAAATTTCTGTAGATGCACTCCGTCACCTGGCTGATTTGCATATCGACAGCACAGAGACAACGCCAGTTGAATTTCGCAGTGCTTTATTAAGCCGTCTAGGGCTTGCTCAGCAAAGTCAGGCACAGCTTAACATCCTCAGCTTTTCCTATCGCCGCGGCCTGCCTTCTGCAGCAGATTTTATTTTTGATATGCGGTTTTTGGCTAATCCGCATTGGCAAAAAGAGCTGCGTGCGCAAACTGGGCAGGACAGCGCAGTTAAAGATTTTGTTCAAGCAGACGAAGCTTTTCAGCCTTTCATGGATGGGGTATCAGCGCTTGTCTCTGCCAGTCTGCCGCGTTTGCGCAGCGATGGGCGCGGGCAGATAACCCTTGCATTTGGTTGTACTGGTGGGCGACATCGATCGGTTGCTAGCGCAAACTGGTTTGCTAATTGGGCAGCGACACAGAATATGGTGGCACAGCTTTACCACCGCGACTTATAAGTTTTTGCATTATGCCTTGCTATTTGCTAACCAAGGGTCAGGATATTTACGGGGTGATGATTTTATGCCGCGAACAGGAGTTATTTTATGTCTAATGATTATGTGATTGCCGATATTAGCCTTGCTGATTGGGGGCGTAAAGAAATCGCCATTGCTGAAAATGAAATGCCGGGTTTGATGGCTCTGCGCGAAGAAAATGCAGGCGTAAAGCCGCTGGCAGGTGCGCGTATCGCAGGCTGTTTGCATATGACTATTCAAACAGCGGTGCTTATTGAAACACTTGCGGACCTAGGGGCTGATATTCGCTGGTCATCTTGTAATATTTTTTCAACCCAAGATCAGGCAGCAGCTGCCATAGCGGCGCGCGGCATTCCTGTATTTGCTGTGAAGGGTGAGACGCTAGCAGATTACTGGGAATATGTTGACCGTATTTTTGACTGGTCAGATGACGCGCCGGCTAATTTAATTCTCGATGATGGCGGTGATGCAACTATGTATATTCTGCTGGGTGCGCGCATCGAAGCAGGTGAAACAGTGCTGGAAAATCCGGCTACAGAAGAAGAAGAGTTCCTAAAAGCCCAGCTTCTGAAGCGGCATGCTGCTAGCCCTGGTTGGTTTACCCGCCAGAAAGATGCCATCATCGGCGTATCAGAAGAGACAACCACGGGGGTTCTGCGCTTGTATCAAATGGCGGAAAAGGGCCAGCTACCTTTCCCAGCTATAAATGTGAATGATTCTGTTACAAAGTCAAAATTTGATAATCTTTACGGTTGCCGAGAATCACTAGTGGATGGTATTCGCCGCGCCACCGATGTGATGTTGGCTGGTAAAGTTGCGGTTGTCGCAGGGTATGGCGATGTTGGCAAAGGCTCTGCTGCTTCGCTCCGTCAGGGCGGCGCGCGTGTTATGGTGACTGAAATTGATCCAATTTGTGCGCTTCAAGCCGCGATGGAAGGTTATGAAGTTGTCACTATGGATGAGGCTGCAAGCAAGGCAGATATTTTTGTTACCGCCACGGGCAATAAGGATGTCATCACGCTTGATCATATGCGCGATATGAAAGAGCGGGCTATTGTATGTAATATCGGACATTTCGATAATGAAATTCAAGTTGCCTCGCTTAACAACATGGCTTGGACAGAAGTCAAGCCGCAGGTAGATGAGGTTGAATTCCCAGATGGCAAACGCATCATTTTGCTAGCAAAGGGGCGTCTAGTAAATCTGGGTTGCGCAACAGGTCATCCTTCTTTTGTGATGTCAGCTTCCTTTACTAATCAGGTGCTGGCGCAAATAGAGCTGTGGCAGCGTAGCGGTGAGTATGAGCAACGCGTATATACCCTGCCGCGTCATCTGGATGAAAAGGTAGCTGCCTTGCATCTGGAAAAGGTGGGGGCTCAACTAACCAAATTACGCGAAGACCAAGCAGACTATATTGGCGTTGAACAGCAAGGCCCGTTCAAGTCTGAACAATATCGCTATTAAGGGTATTATTTCAGGCGGTGGGCGTGAGAGGGCAGTTATGGTAGAAGCTGACCAGCAGCATCACTTCCGCCCCCGGCTGGTCCACAATCTGGAAGCGATGCAGGATATAGGTAGAGGCCTAGCCACAAGGCTAGATGCCGGGGATATATTATGTCTGCATGGCGATCTTGGTGCAGGTAAATCAGCCCTTGCCCGCGCGATTATTACAGGGTTTTGCCGCGATATAGATGATATCCCCAGCCCAACCTTCACCCTTGTTCAGCCCTATTTGGCAAAGTCAGGGTTTGAGGTTTGGCATCTTGACCTCTATCGTTTGGAGCGTGAAGAAGAGGTGTTAGCACTTGGCATCGAAGAAGCCTTTTTTGAAGCTTGCTGCCTTATTGAATGGCCAGACCGTATCAAGACTTTGCTGCCAGATAGCGCCATGCATCTTTATCTGGGGTTTGGTGCGGATGAAGAAAGCCGGATTTTGAGTCTATCCATATCAGACGAGCTTGCCGAAAATAATGCCCCAAATAATGCCGAAAATAATGCCCCAAATAATGCCCCAAATGGTGCCCCAAATGATGCCCAGAAAAAGCTGGCTTCTTGGCTTGCAGATATCTTAGATCAATAGGGCTTCCAGCTAATAGGAGATCGGTTTATACTTTTGCGCATGACCAGCATCTCTCCTCCTGTATCTCATCTCACCAGTGGCTATTACACCATACCAGCTGGCATGCCTTTTGCGCGGTGTCTGGCTAGCGGGATTATGCAGGCATTTGGGCGCGGCGATAGTCTTTCTACAGTTCAGATTTTATTGCCCTCACGCCGAGCCGTGCAATCTGTGCAAGCCGCCTTTACTGAGCTAGCAAATGGTACGCCCTTATTGCTACCAAAAATGTCCCCTATTGGGGATATTGAAGAAGATGGAAGTGATATTTTATCTTTGTCTTTGGGCGGTAATTCTAGTCCCGATACAGTTGCAGATATTACCCTGCCAGCGAGTATATCAAATATTGAAAAACAGCTCATTTTAACCCAACTGATAGAGCGGATGCCGCTTGCTGGGCAAGCTGTTTCTGCTGCGCAAGCAATACGCCTTGCCCAGTCGCTAAGTCATTTTCTGGATCAGATTTATCAGGCAGGAACGCCGCCCGAAAAGCTGCCCGAGATGTTGTCAAAGCAGGTGCCAGATGACCTTGCTCGCCACTGGCAGGATATTTTAACCTTTTTGAATATCATTATTCAGAATTGGCCAGATATATTGCAGGATAGAGGCCTGCTTGACCCAGTTATCCGAAAGTTGAAACTTGCCGATCAGCAAATGACAAGCTGGAAGACTGCGCCGCCAGACCATCCCATTATTCTGGCAGGTTCAACCGGCTCCTTGCCTAAAACCCTTCAGATGATGGCGTCGGTAGCCAGTCTGCCTCGCGGGATGGTGGTGTTTCCGGGGCTGGAAAACCGTCCCTTTCCCGAAGCAGAACATCAAGCCATTATCGAGGATACAGGGCATCCTTTTCATCAGCTTTTAAAAACCCTTTCCCAACTGGATATTGCCCCAGAAGCAGTGCTTAGCTGGCCTATCAGAGATAGGAAAACAGATGCAGCATCTGAGAATCGCCGGCAATTTTTAATGCAAGTTTTCAAGCCAGCTCCNCTTACGCGGGAATGGCGNCGCATCCGCGAGACTACTCCAGATATGGACCAAAGCGCGATATCAGGGCTATCTCTGATAGAGGCTGATGATATCGGGCAAGAGGCAGATATTATTGCAAGCGTCATGCGCAAGACATTAGAGAAAAAGGGGCAGACAGCGATGTTGGTAACCCCAGACCGGAAGCTGGCGCGTCAGGTAAGGGCAGCGTTGCTGAAATGGAATTTAGACATTGAGGATAGCGCGGGCACAGATTTAATTGACAGCCGTGTTGGGTCTTTCCTTGCCCTGATATCGGAATGGTTTGCCAGTAAAGGAAATGCACAATCACTGCTCGCTTTGCTAAAACATCCACTGAGCTCTGCTGGTCTTTCTTATGCGCGTTACGCATCATTGGTGCGCGCGCTGGAAATGGCAGCGTTGCGCGGCTATCTGGCAGATAGCTCGATGGAGGGCATCAGGGCGCGGCTAAAAGCACAAAAAGAAAGCAAGGATTTATGCGTCTTTTATGAGCAGCATATCTTAACAGCTTTGGCGCCGCTGATAGCCCTGTTTGATGTGGTAAGCCCATCTTTAGCTATGCTAGCAGAAGCGCATGGCCGCGCCGCTGAAATGCTGGCACAAAGCGATATCGAAAATGAAGCACTGCTGAAATTATGGGAAACCCCAGATGGCAAGCAAGCGGCAGCCTTGCTCGCAGAGCTAGCAGATACAGGCAGGAGTAATGCAATAAGGCATGCAGAATATGCAGCTATTTTCCGCGCGATTTGTTCAGGATATGTAGTGCGTAAAACATGGCGCAGCCATCCACGTCTTGCCATCCTCGGTACGGTGGAAGCGCGGATGCAAAATGCTGATCTGATAATTTTAGGCGGGGTGAATGAAGGGGTTTGGCCGCCGCGTCAGCAGGCAGACCCTTGGACAAATGAGAAGATAAGAGAAGCGCTTGGCCTGCCAGATAGGCGTTGGCGATCTGGACTATCCGCACATGATTTTTTCATGTTGGCCACACACCCTCAAGTGATGATAACCCGTTCTGCACGTGCTGATGATGCCCCCACCACCCCTAGCCGATGGATTGAGCGGATGCAAGCAGTCTTGCAGGCTGCTGCGTTAAAAGAAGGTTTAGTAACACAGCCAGATGATGATGTTATCGCGGCTATTTCTGCGCACCAGTCCTTGCCTGTAAATCCTGCGGCGATGCCGCGCCCATGCCCTGCTTTATCGCTACGCCCTAACCGGTATTCAGCAACTGATTTTAATCTACTTATCTCTGATCCCTATCAGATTTATGCGCGCAAGGTGCTGCGTTTGAACAAGCTGGAGGAGATAGATAAGCGGCCAGATAACGCGCTGAAAGGCAACCTAATTCATGGCGTCCTAGCCAGCTTCCTTGCTACGCACCCAACAGGAGATTTACCAGCAGATGCAGCAGATTTGCTTTATCAGTTAGCTGAAAGACGCTTTGCCCCCTATCTTGTTCATCCACCTGTTCGTCTGTTCTGGCAAAGCAAATTTAGGGAAATTGCCAACTGGTTTTGCCAAAAAGAACAAGAACGCCGGGCGGAGGTGAAACAAAGTCTTGTTGAAGAGGCAGCGCGTATCAGCATAGCAACAGATGCAGGTGAGGTTGCGATTACTGCACGTGCCGACAGGCTAGATAATTTTGCTGATGGCCGTATCGCCATTATTGATTATAAAACAGGTTCTGTGCCAAGCAAAAAAGAGGTAGAGCAAGGACGGGCCGTCCAATTACTAGTAGAGGCGGCGTTGCTAGGGGCGGGCGCGTTTCCTTTTAGCCCTGTCTGCGATACAGAGCAAGAAGCGCCTCTAGCAAACATACACCTATTTTACTGGCANCTTGCAGGCCATCATGGCCGCATAGCAGATATATTGGAAGTCACCCCAAAGAGCTTGGATGTAGAAGATGTGCTAAANCAATTACAAGAATTGGTGAAGCATTTTAGCCGCGCAAAGACGCCGTTTCTGCCAGAGCCTGATCCGGCCTCTCGGCCAAAATTCTCAGACTACCGGCATTTGGCACGGGTGCGGGAATGGCGCCCGCAGGAGGTCAAGGATGACTGACCATTTGGTAAATGTTGAAGCGGCCAAAGCGGCAACCGCCCTG
>JGI26086J50260_1001120_pt1 | contig 16083 bp, 14 predicted proteins | sample SaaInl3SG_22_DNA_FD_50260 | JGI IMG/M metagenome (IMG submission 50260)
AAAAAAAACAATGACCTCACTTAGTGTAAATATTAATAAGGTGGCAACCTTACGCAACGCACGTGGAGGAAACGTCCCTAATTTATTGGAGGTTACTAAAGATTTACAACGCTTTGGAGCACAGGGAATCACTATCCATCCACGTCCAGACCAGCGTCATATTCGTTATGATGATGCCTATGCACTCCCTGATGTAGTCACTACGGAGTTTAATATAGAGGGGAATCCAATTCCTGAATTTATTGAGATGGTTCTCAAAATTAAACCTGATCAAGTTACCTTAGTTCCCGACGCCAATGATGTGTTAACCTCAAATGCAGGTTGGGATACACTTAAAAATAAGGAATATTTAACCCCAATAATTAGTGCNTTTAAAGAAGCTGGAATTCGCACTTCTATCTTTGTAGATCCAGTTGTTGAGATGATTGAAGGGGCTTTGTCCACNGGTACAGACCGAATTGAACTGTATACCGAATCCTATGCTAAAGAATATCATAACGATCCTCAAAAAGCAATTGCNCCTTATGTTGCAGCAGCAGTTAAAGCCAATGCGCTTGGAATAGGAATTAATGCGGGTCACGATTTGAGTTTGGATAACCTTGCTTTTTTTGCAAAAAATATACCTGGTCTTCTGGAGGTGTCTATTGGTCATGCTCTAATTTGTGAAAGCCTTTATTTGGGCTTCGAAAATGTAATTCCTATGTACCTTCAACGTTTGTCTTCTTGAGTATTCTACATAGCAATATAATTGGTGATAAAGGGAAGGATTTGTTAATTCTTCATGGTTTCTTGGGAATGGGAGATAATTGGAAAACCCACGCCAAACAATGGGTATCACTTGGATACAGAGTTCATCTAATTGATCAACGAAATCATGGAAGAAGTTTTTGGAGTAAGGATTTTAATTATTTGATTCTAGCCCAGGATGTAGTTGCCTATTGCAAACATCACCAGTTGGAGAAAGTCTTGATTTTAGGACACTCAATGGGAGGTAAAACAGTAATGCATTTGGCATGTCGTTTNCCTGAATATGTTCATGCTTTTGTGGTTGCAGATATAGCACCGAAAACCTACAGTCCACACCATCAACAAATTTTAAATGGACTCAGTCATCTTGATTTCAATCAAATTAAAACACGTTCCGATGCAGATCAAGCTTTAGCGTCTTATGTAAAAGATGCGGGAACACGTATGTTTTTATTGAAAAATTTACATTGGGTATCCCAAGGAAAGTTAGGCCTTCGTTTGAATATTGATGTATTAAAAAGCGTAAATGATAAAATTGGAGAGGGACTCTTGCCAGAGGATAATTCCCTGCACCAATGTTTGTTTATTAAAGGCGAGAAGTCAGATTATATTTTAGAAAATGATACCCCCATCATTAAACACCATTTTCCCAAGGCGGAGCAAGTTACTGTTCCCAACGCAGGACATTGGTTACATGCAGAAAATCCGATTTTCTTTTTTGATACAGTCACTGCATGGCTTCAAAAGCGATAATATTTAACACTATTCCTTTAAAATGTGATATTTATCGCAAGATTCGGTGATCCGAATTACATACCCTACTTTTGCACTGAAATAAGAAAGAATGAAAGCAATTATTCGACCTGCTATAGTTTCAGATAGTGCAGCTATTTTCTCATTAATTAAAGAATTAGCCCTTTATGAAAAAGAACCTGAAAGTGTAAAATTATCGCAATCCGATATTGAAAAATACGGTTTTGGAACTACACCCTTATTTGAATGTTTGGTTGCTGAGTTCAATAATGTTGTGATTGGAATGGCTTTGTTTTATCCTAGATTTTCAACTTGGACGGGACCTACTTTTCATCTTAGAAGACCTTATTGTTTCAGAAAAGTTTAAAGGAAAAGGTTTTGGGACTCAGTTGTACACCGCTTTTATTCGTCATGCTTATGATGCAGGAGTCCAAAGAATCGAATGGAATGTTTTGGACTGGAATGCTCCAGCGGTTCAATTTTATAAAAATAGCGGTGCAAATGTCTTGCAAGATTGGAACACTGTTCAGATGGATGCAGCGTCAATGAAAAACTATTTAGCAAAAAGTAAATAATGAAAATATTTAAGTTTGGGGGAGCCTCAGTCAAAGACGCAGCAGGTGTTAAAAACCTAGTGAGTGTATTGGAGAAAGTAGGCTACAAAGACACTTTAGTGGTCGTTTCTGCTATGGGAAAGAGTACAAATGCCTTAGAAGAAATCATCGAACAATATTTTCAAGACAAGACGAAAACTCCAGCAGCTCTTTTGCCATTAAAAGAGTATCATCTTCAAATTGTAAATGATTTGTTTCAAGAACAGAAAGCAGAAGTTGTGGCTGTCGTTCATGAACTTTTTGAGGAATTACACACTTTTTTAAAATCGAACAAATCACCTGATTATAGTTTTGTTTATGATCAAGTAGTCAGTTTTGGAGAGCTATTGTCTACCACCATCATTCACTATTTTTTACTCAATCAAGGGATGGATAGTTTTTGGCTAGATGCCCGAAATTGTATNAAGACAGATGATTATTACCGAGCAGCAAATTTGAACTGGGAACTAACTCAATCCAATATTCAATCGCAAATTGGAACGGCTTCGTTAGTNATCACACAAGGCTTTATTGGAAGTAATTCAAACAACTTCACAACTACTTTAGGACGTGAAGGTTCGGATTATAGCGCTGCAATTTTTGGTTATGCTTTAAATGCAGAGTCAGTCACGATATGGAAAGATGTACCTGGTGTGTTAAATGGGGATCCAAGAGAGTTTCAAAACACTCAATTACTTCATCAAATTTCTTATCGAGAGGCTATTGAATTGGCTTTTTATGGAGCATCCGTAATTCATCCGAAAACCTTGCAGCCATTACAGCGTAAAGAAATTCCACTTTTTGTAAAATCGTTTGAAAATCCACTAGAGTCGGGTACCTCTGTTTCTAAAGGAAAAACTTTAGATCCACACATACCCTGTTATATTGTAAAAAAAGATCAGGTTTTGATACGATTGTCTTCTATTGATTTTTCTTTTATTGTGGAAGAGAATATCAGCTATATTTTTGGATTACTCCATGAATATCAAATGCCTGTTGAGTTGATTCAAAACTCTGCGATTAGTTTTTCAGTTTGTGTCAATAATAAATACAAGCGTCTAGATGAGCTTATTATGGTACTCCGTTCAAGATTTAATGTCGATGTCACAGAAGGGGTAGATTTATTTACCATTCGACATTTCGATACTAAGGCTTCTCAGTTTATCAATCAGAAAGGCAAGCAAGTTTTGCTAGAACAAAGAACTAGTGAAACCGCTCAATTTGTAATTAGTGCTTAATTAGCCTGCTAAATTTGACTTAGCAAAGTCTTTACAATACAATTTGATTTCTTCTCGTGTACTTCTAAAGGCAGCTTTCACTTCATCTTCAGTTCCTTTTAATTTTGAAGGATCGGTAAAGTTGTGGTGAATAGTTATTGCATTTTTTGAGGGTATAACAGGACAATTTTCGGCCGCATGATCACAAACAGTAAGAATAAAATCAAAGTCAATATCTTTATATTCATCCACTAGATTTGAGGTATGATTGCTTAAATCAATTCCTTCTTCAGCCATGGTAGCAATGGCTTTAGGATTCACTCCATGCGTTTCTATTCCTGCAGAATATATATTGACAGTACCTCCGGTGAAATAGGATAGCCACCCATGTGCAATTTGGCTTCTACATGAATTTCCTGTACATAGGACTAGTACGTTTTTCGTTGTTTTCATAAGATTTTAATTTTGTCTAAAATAGTTTGAGCAAGTTTTTGATGACTTTCAATTGTCCATCCCCCTACATGAGGGCTGAGTAAAACATTATCAGCTGAAAGTAAGTAAGTAAGAGCCTCAGGGCGATTTTTGGCATTAAATATTGAATGAAATGATGCGGATTCGTATTCCAAAACATCTAAGCCAGCCCCTAGAATTTTACCTGATTTAAGTCCATTAACTAAGTCATTTGTATTTACGGCTTTCCCTCTTGCTGTATTGAGAAACCAAAATGGATGCTTCATTTCAGAGATAAAATTTTGGTTAATCATTCCTTCAGTGAGGGTGCTTTGTGGAATATGTAAGCTCAATACCTGAGCTTCTTTCATGAGTGTTTTAAGATCTACTTGGGTTGCGTTATCATCTCCTTTATTCGGTAAGATGTCATGACAAAGAACACGCACACTGAAACCTTTTAATTTTTGAGCAAAATTTTTCCCAGTATTTCCATATCCAATAATACCTACAGTTTTGTTTTCAAGTTCAAATCCGCGGTGTGTCTCTCTTAGCCACTTACCGTCTTGAATACTTCTATGCCCTAACCGAAGTTTATTCATCAGTCCTAGTAGAAGGCCTAATGTATGTTCTCCAACTGCATTTCTATTTCCCTCGGGTGCTGCAATCAAATGAATATTCTTTGATTGAGCATATTTCAAATCTATATTTTCTAAACCAGCACCTACACGTGCGATGAATCGTAAGTTTTTTGCTCTGTCAATAAATTCTTTGTCAATTGGAAAACGACTTCGAATGACCATTCCTTCGTACTGAATAATTTCGTTTAAAAGCTCTTCCAAAGGTNTTTTGTAGGCTAGCACATTTTGATAGCCCAAATCTTCTAATCCTTCTAAAAGTAAAGGATGATTTTCATCTACATGTAGAATTTTGGATGGATTCATTTAAAAAGCTAACACTAGTTTTGCAATGTAAAAAAACAGGAAAATCCCAAAAATGTCATTGGCTGTGGTAATAAAAGGTCCGGTAGCAATAGCGGGATCAATCCCTTTTTTATCCAATATAATTGGGATGAAAGTTCCAATTAATGCAGCAACAACAATAACAAGCATCATTGAGCCAGCAATGGTAACACTAACCAATAATTCTTGATTGATTATAGCACCAAAAACAATAATGACCAGGGCAAGTGCAAAACCGTTTATTAAACTTAGTCCAATTTCCTTGATTAATCTTTTAAAAGGGGAGCCTTTTACAGTGTCGTTTGCAAGCCCTTGAACAATAATGGCAGAGGACTGAACACCAACATTTCCTGCCATGGCAGCAATCAATGGGGTATAGAAAAATAAATTACGTAACCTGGGCTGCTCCATTACAGCTTCGAAATCTTGAAGGATAAAAACACTCCCTAGTCCACCTAATAAACCAAGAAACAACCAAGGGAGTCTCGCTTTTACTAGTTCGTAGATCGTATCATCTGCTTCAACATCATTGGAAATNCCTGCGGCGAGTTGGTAGTCTTTATCAGCTTCTTCTTTGATTACATCTACAATGTCATCAATGGTAATTCGACCCACTAACTCTTTTTTGTTGTTTACCACTGGAATAGCTTCCAAATCATATTTGGACATAATTTTGGCTACTTCTTCATTGTCTTGATCTACTGTAACAAAATCAACATTGGGGATATAAATATCTTTAACCTTGTCTTTAGAGTTAGCGGTGATTAAATCTTTGAGTGACAACCTTCCTTTGAGGGTATTTTTTTGATCTACAACATAGATAGAATGAACTCGTGTTACATTTTCNGCTTGCGCCCGCATTTCATTGAGACATTTTAAGACACTAAGATCTTCTTTTACTTTTACAAGCTCTTTTGCCATAAGACCTCCTGCAGTATTTTCGTCGTATTTTAGAAGTTCGCGGATGTCTTTAACTCGTTCATCATCCTCAATCTGGGACATGACTTTTTCTTGTCTTGACTCAGGCAATTCGAGAATAATATCGGTCGCATCATCGGAATCGAGTTCTGCAACTTCTTTAGCAATCTCTTTAGCAGAAAGATTTTCTAAGATGCGTTCCCTTGTGTCAGGGTCTACTTCTGCAAGAGCATCAGCAGTTGTTTCACTTTCTAAAAGTTTAATAATGTAGGTGGCCTCGTCAATAGAAAGTAACTCTATGATTTCAGCGATATCGGCATAATGGATGGAATTTAATTTTCTCTTTAAAGCGGCATTTTTCCCTTGTTTAATTAAGGATTTAATGTTTTCTAAAAGGCGTATCAATTTGAAAAGTTCCCATTGCCAATTCTTTTTGTGAGTTGGATAAAGTCATCACCAGAGAGCTTCTCTGGCCTCAGGTCAAAGATAGCATCTTCTCTTAAATTATCAGGAAGATTCATTGTTTTTAAACTGTTACGTAATGTTTTTCTACGCTGTTGAAAGCTCAGTTTTACAACCCTAAAGAGTAATGCTTCATCACAATCTAAAATAAAATTCTCTTTACGAACCATTTGCATTACTGCTGAATCTACTTTTGGTGGAGGATTAAATACCTCTGGAGGAACAGTAAAGAGGTAAGAGGTGTCGTAAAATATTTGTGCTAGAACAGACAGGATACCGTACTTTTTTGATCCAGGAGGTTCACATATACGTTCGGCCACTTCCTTTTGAAACATTCCAGCAAAAAAAGGAATTTTATCCCGATGCGCTAGAGTTTTAAAAACAATCTGTGTTGAAATATTGTATGGAAAATTTCCAATGACTGCAAAAGAATCATTTCCCAATAGCTCTTCTATATTTATTTTTAAAAAATCCCCTTCTATTAAATTGGTTTCAAGCTGAGTGTAGGTTTTTTTTAAATATTCAACAGACTCATTATCGATTTCTATCAAATAAAGATTTTTTGTTTTAGGAACTAAGAACTGCGTAAGAACTCCCATTCCAGGCCCAATTTCTAGAACTTTAGTGTAGTTTTTAAAATTTAGGGTGTCGGCAATTTTTTGTGCAATCTTGAGATCTGTCAAAAAATGTTGCCCTAATTTCTTTTTTGCACGAACTGGTTTCATGATTGCTTGCTTACGAATTCCAAATGGGTTTCAAAAGATAAAACCTGCTCACCAAATTTATCTTGCATCTCCTTTTTATGATGAGGGCCTTCTGTGTTTAAATAACGTTGAAGTATTTCTTTTGAAGTGGCCTTGTATTGTGTAGCAAAAGTAGGATCCATGGGTTGGTCCATACTCACTTTGAAAATGGTAATATCTTCAAAAAGATCGATTGATAATACCTTTGGGATATAATATGTTTGCATCCATTCTAGCCAGTTTTCTTGTACCTCTGGAGCTACTTGCGAAGTAATATTATAAATAATCATTAGTCGATTCGATCAAAGCCAGTATAGGGTACCAATGCTTTTGGAATTATAATTCCCTCTGGTGTCTGACAGTTTTCTAATAAACCAGCAACTACTCTTGGTAATGCTAGCGAACTTCCGTTGAGTGTGTGTACATTTTGTTTTTTTCCTGTTTTGTCTTTGTATCTCAATTGAAGACGCTCAGCTTGGAAACTATTAAAAGTAGAAACCGAGCTAATTTCTAGCCAACGTTCTTGGGCTGTAGAATAAATCTCAAAATCATAAGTAAGTGCAGAGGTAAAACCGATATCTCCACCACACAGTCTTAAGATTCGATAAGGGAGTTCCAATGCGTTTAATATTGATTTTATATGTTCTACCATTTGATCTAAAGCTTGCATTGCATTTTGAGGTTCTTCAATACGAACGATCTCAACTTTGTCAAATTGGTGAAGTCTATTTAATCCTCTAACATGAGCGCCATAACTTCCAGCTTCTCTTCGGAAACAAGGAGTGTATCCTGTCATGCAAATTGGGAGTTCAGAGGCTTCAAGAAGGGTATTGCGATAAAGATTGGTTAGGGGAACCTCTGCCGTGGGAATTAGATAAAGATCGTCATTCTGTACGTGATACATCTGTCCTTCTTTGTCGGGAAGCTGACCTGTTCCGAAACCAGAAGCTTCATTTACTAGATGAGGTACTTGCATTTCTTTATATCCAGCAGCAGTATTTTGGTCGAGGAAATAGTTGATCAATCCACGTTGTAAACGCGCGCCTTTTCCTTTATAAACAGGAAAACCAGCCCCGGTAATCTTACTTCCCAATTCAAAATCTATAAGATCATATTTGCTTGCTAATTCCCAATGAGGGAGTGCTTTTTCATCAAGTTGTGGGATGGATCCCGATTTAAAAATCTCCTCATTATCCTCTTCTGTAGTTCCCGCAGGAACACTTTCGTGAGGGACATTAGGAATCTGTGTTCGTAATTCAAAAAGCGCATTTGAAGTTTCTTGTAATTGTTCTTGAAGCGCTTTAGATTGAGATTTGAGGGTTGCCGTTTCTTCTTTTAAGACCGTTGCTTTTTCTGCTTCTCCATTTTTAAAAAGGCTACCGATTTCTTTTGCCAATTGGTTTGCTCTGGCTAATTGTTGATCTAAAGTAGCTTGTTGACTTCGTCTTTCTTGATCCAACTCTATAATTGAATCAATTAATTCAGGTTGTTTGAAATTTCTTTTTTCTAAGCCTTTTAAAATAGCTTCTTTGTTTTCTCTTAAAAATTGAAGTGCAAGCATGGAAATTATTTTGTGTAAAAATAAAGTAATTTTAGATGAACCCTTTTACGTTCAGGGTTCTTTTACAAATTTCTTCATCTTTTATTAATTGTGTTTTTAGCGCCTCTAATGAATCAAATTTCTGTTCGTCTCTTATTTTTTCTAAAAGGGAAACGGTAATTATTTTACCATATAAATCATGGTTAAAATCAAAAACATGAACCTCAATACTTTGATGATTCCCATTCAAAGTAGGTCTTGTGCCAATATTCATCATCCCGAAATGAGAGACCCTATTAATCTCTAATGAAACTAGATAAACCCCTTGTGGTGGAATGATTTTATAGAGAGAATCAATAGTGAGATTAGCAGTAGGAAATGCTAATGTTCTGCCAATACCTTCTCCTTTGGTTACTTTNCCTGTTAATTGAAAAGGGCGGCCTAGGTACCGTTCTACTTTAATAAAATCACCAGCTTGAATTGCTGCTCGTATTTTTGTTGAACTGACTGCTATGGATTCAATTTCTTGTGCATTGATTACGCTAACCTTGAAATTAAACTGCTCACCATAGTCTTTTAAATCCTCAACGGTTGCTTCTCTATTTTTTCCAAAACGATGGTCATAACCAATGAACAAGGAGGCAATATTGAGTTGATTGACCAAGATATCTTGTGTAAACTCTAATGCTGTTAGTGTTGAAAAAGCAATTGAAAATGGATGAATGATAAGATTNTCAACCCCCAATTCTCTCAAAAAATTTTCACGTTCCTTGAGANTATCAATCAATTTAATTTGAGATTCTTTTTGTAGCACCATCCTGGGATGAGGAAAAAACGTTAGCACATTAGCAAGTAAATTTTCTTCTTTTGCTTTGGCTACAAGTGTTTTGATTATTTTTTGATGCCCCACATGAACACCATCAAAAGTGCCAATGGTTAAAATGGATTTTTTGTCTGCTCGATAGTTTTTGATGTCATTAACGACTTGCATTCTTTTGAGAACAAAATTGATTGAAGCAACAAAAATAAGCCAATATCATAGATAGACTAATTTGTTTCCTTATTTTTAACGTGTTAGCTGATAATAAAAATTCATTAAATCAACCTTCAGATTATTTGAAAAATTTTTCTTTTTCCTGGAAAACAAACCCCAACTGGCTCCTATTAATTCTTTTTTTATTGATAGTAAGAGTAAATGCACAAGAGGTATGGACGCAAGTTCAAGCTCCAGGAGGAAACGTTTTGTCTTCACAACAGTTAGGAAAAGCCTATTATATATTAAACACAGGTTCTATTCAATCCACTCAAAAAGTAGATATTTCAGGTGAAGAGCATCAGCTGATGGTNTTACCTAATGAAAAAGGCCAAATGGAAACTTTTTCAATCAGCAAAGTAGGCTTGTTGTCTAAAGCACTTTCGGAGCGCTTTCCAAATATAAACACCTACGAAGGAAGAAGTAGAAGCCGCCCCAATGTCCGTGTAAGATTGAGTACACATCCCAATGGAATCAACGCATGGTTGAAATTAGTTGACGGGCCAGATTTTTTTATTCAAACCCAGAAGGGCCAAAAAAACTTGCATTTTACTTATTTAAAATCAAAAACCGATGAGACACTTTCTCTGTCCTGCAAAACGCAAGATGCTGTTGAATTAAAAAGCAAAGTGAAAACTTTAGATTCACAATCAAAACGTAGTAATAACATTATTAAAACCTTCCGAATTGCCATTGCAACCACAGCAGAGTATACCAGCTTTTGGGGAGATAATGATGATTCAAATGGCACCAATGTGGAAGATGCCTTNGGCGCCGTAGTCAGTTCTTTAAACAGGATTAGTAGTGTGTTTGAAGATGAAGTAAAAGTTAGGTTAGAGCTAGTTTCTGATGAACGCTTATTGTATGAAGATGCAGAAACAGATCCTTTTACAGGTAATTTTGCAAGTGAATTACAGTCAACATTGGATGAAGTNNTAGGGGATGAAGCATATGATGTAGGACATTTGTTTGATTACGGTCAACCGAATGGAGATGCAGGGTGTATAGGTTGTGTTTGTGAATCAGGCAAAAAAGGGAAAGGATTTTCATCTCATCCTTTTCGTGATGTTTTTGGGGGAGAGTATCGCAATGATTATTTTGATTTAGATTATGCAGGTCATGAAATTGGTCACCAATTTGGTGCCTTTCATTCTTTTTCATTTGATGCTGAAGGAACTGGNTTTAATGCCGAGCCTGGTAGTGGTTCTACAATAATGGGGTATGCAGGGATAACTGGAGAAGATGATATTCANCTTCATGGAGACCCTTATTTTCATTACCATAGTATTCAAAATATCTTAGATGTGGTTGCCACCACAACTTGTGCGCAAAATGAAACGATTGATGCACCTGTTTTTATTACACATGCGGGTGATGATTACTATATTCCCATAGGGACCCCTTATGAATTGAAAGCGCAACAGATTGAAAGCCAAATGGGTACAACGTATTGCTGGGAACAATTAGATAGTGGTCAGATCACTTCCGATAGTTTTGGACCGTTTAATGCGACAGGATCTATGGCGCGATCTCTTCCTCCTTCTCTAGATTCCTATAGGATGATCCCCAATCAAGAGCGTTTAATAACAAACAGCTTGACTCAAGAAAATCCTGGAGTTGATGACGCATGGGAAACGGTTCCGCTTGTAGCAAGGACTATGGAGTGGGGACTAACCGTCAGAAAACCTTTTGAGAATTCGATTCAGCTTGCTCAAGATCGAGTAACTGTAACCGTTGATGCTGCCTCAGGTCCCTTTGAAGTTACTTCGCTAAATGAAGAGGGCATTGTTTTAAAGGGAGGTGGAAGAGAAAAAATTTATTGGAATGTTGCGAATACTGATCAAGCTCCAATCAATACGACTGAGGTAATGATTTTATTATCAACTGATGGGGGCTTGACTTTTACTGAAACTTTAGGAAGTAACTTACCCAACTCAGGCTCTGCAGAAGTATTTATTCCAAATGATATAAACACATCTCAAGGAAGGATAAAGATTAAAGCGGTAGAGGGTATTTTTTTCGCCATAAATCAAATAGATTTTTCAATTGAAGCCCGTGACATTGTTATTCAATATGATGCTTATCTTAAAGAAAACTGTGCTAGTGATTCTGTTAGATTTGATTTTACTGTTGAAAGGAAAAACGGATTCACTCAATCGTTTATTCCACAAATTGAAGGTTTACCTTCTGGAGTACAAGTTCAATTTTCTAAATCCAGCTATTCAGCTTCAGATAATTCAGGATATTTTATATTGAGAGGACTTAGTGGTATCGCTCCGTCAGACTTAAGTTTGTTTTTTGGTGCTCAACTGGCAAACAAAACGGAAACCTTTCTTTTTGTATTGAAGCAACGGAATCGAAATGTAGATCCTACGGTGTTAAGTAATCCAATTAATCAAGCGATTGATCAAAGTATAAATTTACAATTTGATTGGGAAATTGATGCTAATGTGGACAGTTCCCGATTACAAGTCGCTTTGAATGATAATTTTAATTCATTTGTAATAGATACGCTTTTGACTAAAAATCAGTTTTTATTACAAAACCTTTTACCAGATACAAGGTATTATTGGAGAGTTCAGGGTCAAAACGGTTGTAGCGAAGCTCCATTTTCTGAGGTTTTCTCTTTTAATACTAGTGAGGTTTCTTGTATGGACACTACTTCAATAGCGCTTCCAAAAACATTGAATGATGCAACAGACAATCAGGTAGGNGTGACCACCGCTTCTTTAGAGATAAATTACGATTTACCTATACTAGATCTCGATGTTTTGGTAGATATTGAACATACCTGGGTGGGGGATTTAGTTTTATACCTTGAGTCTCCGGATGGNTCNCTCTATTTGTTGAGCAGTGAAATAGGGGAATCGGATAATAACTACACCCAAACCCTCTTTGATCAAGAAGCAACTGTTAATATTTTTGAAGCAGAAGCCCCTTTTACAGGCTCATTTAAACCTCTTCAGGATATTAGTTCGCTCTACGGAACTTCGTCTAGAGGTACGTGGCAGCTTATTGTGGAAGATCGGTTTCAGGAAGATTCAGGAAGACTACTTGATTTTACTTTAGAGTTGTGTGTTCTGGGAGTTCCAATGGCCAATAGCGATAATGACTCCGTTGTGGATGAATACGACAACTGCCCTTTTATGACCAATGAAAATCAAGCTGATATTGATGAAAATGGAATTGGAGATGTATGTGATATTTTTTCTTCTCAAAACATCAGTATAGCAAAAAGGAATACAAGTTGTCCTGAAAATGAAAATGGAGTTTTGACTTTTGATGCAAGGGCTGAATATGTTTATACTGCCTCAATAATTGGTCCTAATGGTTTTCAAAGAGAACTCATTTTTACACCCCAAGGGAAAATCCTTGGAAATCTAGCAGCAGGAAATTATAGTATCTGTGTTCGAACGGACTCCTTTCTAGATTTTGAATATTGTTTTGAAACTGAAATTTCATCACCTCCCTTACTTGAGGTAAGCGCTGTACTGGATCCCTCTTCATCTGTGTTAGATTTAGATATTTCCGGAGCAGAACAATTTAATGTCATCATTAATGGGCAAACAAAGACATATACAAGTGGAGAAAAAATTCAAATAGAATTGACCCAAAAAACAAATTTTGTAAAAGTAATTTCAGATCTTTTATGTCAAGGGGTTTTTGAGGAATGGATCCATTTAGGGGATACGGCACAAATTTTCCCTAATCCTGTTGCGAATGAAGCAACTCTTCTTTTGCCAGAGAATCGCAAAGCCAATCTTAGACTTTATACTGGGGCAGGTGAGATGATTTGGGAAAGAGCGGATACAGCAGGAGAAAATGAGGTTATTTTAATTCCGATGAATCGCTTTAAACAAGGATGGTATCTGCTAAGAATTGATTATGACACCTATTCAGAAACCTTAAAAATACTAAAGAAATGAAGAGGCTTTTAGTATTTATTTCCTTTTTAATTTTGGGATGTGGTCCTGATCCTATTCCAGCACCTGAGCCTGTTGTTCTTCTTGCACCAGCTAACTTAAACGCATGTAATACGGCAACTCGAGTTAACGATTTTGAGAGACAAGTACGTTTTCAGTGGTCAGCAGCATTGAATACAGAAAGCTATGAGCTGGTTGTTGAGAATTCATTGTCAAGAGAACGAGTGACCATGGAGACTACTATTTTGACAGAATCGATTACACTTCCAAGTGGAGCTCCTTACCAATGGTATGTTGTGTCTAAATCCCTTTTAACAGAAGTCACTGGAAAGAGTGCCGTTTGGCAATTCTATTTAGAGGGTAATCCTGAGGCAAGTCATTTACCTTTTCCTGCTGTTTTATTGGAGCCACTTGATGAAGAAGAAGTTAGTTTGAGTGGCGCAAACACTTTCACATTCAAGTGGAAGGGAGTTGATTTAGATGACGATATTATTTCCTATGATTTATATTTGGGTCTTACTGAAAATGAATTGATCAAAGAGCGAGATGGAATTGGAACCTCTCAGAGCAGTTTAGAATTGAGCTCAGATACAATTTACTTTTGGCAAGTTGTTACTATGGATAGTGAGGGCAACCAGTCTTATTCTGAAATATTTCAGTTCCGAACACTTTAGAGTTTAAATCTACTTTCCGTTATAACGATTCATTGCCGTTGACAATCCCTCTAAACCAAAAGATAAAATTGCTTCTGTACATTGTTCTATGCGGTCGTGCAATAATTTTTCTTCTGAAGTATCCCAACGATCCAAAACAAATTTGACTTGATCAAATGCTTTTTGCTCTTGTCCAATACCAAAACGTAATCGAGCATAGTTTGGAGTGTTAAGTTGACTTTCAATGTCTTTTAGTCCATTGTGACCAGCAGGACTTCCCTTTCCTTTCATTCGAATAGTTCCAAAAGGAAGATGAATTTCATCAGTCAAAATAAGAATATTTTCTAAAGGAATTTTTTCTTGAAGCGCCCAGTATCGAACAGCCTTGCCACTTCTATTCATAAATGTGGTGGGCTTAATTAGAATAAACTGTCGTCCTTTTTTCTTTAAAAGGCTATAATGAGCTAATTTTTTTGACTCCCAAAGACAATCATTTTTTTCTGCTAATCGATTTAAAATATTGAATCCCACATTGTGACGTGTGTTTTCGTATTCGTCACCTATATTACCTAAGCCTACAATTAAAAATTTTTTCATAGCTAGTACAGGAGTTTTTTTTGAGAAAAATCGTTTAAATGAAAACATGTGATCTAAAATAAAAAAAGCATGTGGTTTTAAGGTCACATGCTTTTATCTTTTGGGTCAAAAAGTAGAAATTAACTTTCTGCAGGCGCTTCCGCTGGAGTATCTTCTCCTCCTTCAGTCGCTTCTTCTGTTTCTTCTTCTTCTTCTTTAATTGAGGCTCTAGAAGTTCTTACTTGACAAACAACCGTATTGTCAGGGTGAACTATAGTAAAGTCTTCTGTTTGAAGCTCTGCCGTGTATAATTTGTTTCCTAATTTAAGATTAGAAATATTCGCAACTATAACGTCTGGAAGATTTTTAGGAAGTGCTTTTACACGCAATTTACGTTTGTTAAGCACTAAAACTCCACCGCTATTNAGCACTCCAGGAGCTGCCCCTTCAACTTTTACAGGAATATTCATAGATACTTCTTTGTCATCAAAAAGACGATAGAANTCAATATGAATGATTTTGTCTGTTAATGGGTGGAATTGGATATCCTGCAAAATAGCAGCAATATTTTCTCCATCCAAATTAATCACTACTGTGTGAGCGTTAGGAGTATAAACAAGTTTGCTGAAATCAAGTTCTTGTGCNGAAAAGTGAAGAGGTTCTCCTCCACCATATAAAACACAAGGAACTCTGCCAGCATTGCGTAACGCTTTGGTAGCTACCTTGCCTACGCTTTCTCTTTTAGATCCGTTAATGGTAATAGATTTCATTAGTTTTTAAATTAAGATTACATTATAAATTTTGAACTTATTGACTGATTGTAGTGAACATTGCTCATAACTTCAGCGAATAATGGGGCGCAAGATAACACTTTTACTTTAGGGTGACTAATTCTTGAAGGAATAGAATCTGTAACAATTAATTCTTCTAGTTTTGAACTTTCGATTTTTTCATATGCATTTCCAGAAAGTAGAGCGTGAGTACAAATTGCTCTTACCGAAGTTGCTCCTCTTTCCATCATTAAATCAGCAGCTTTGGTCAGTGTTCCAGCAGTATCTACCATATCATCTACTAGGATTACATTCTTTCCTTTAACGTCCCCTATGAGTTCCATATGAGAAATGATATTTGCTTTTTCTCTTTGTTTGTAACAGATGACCACATCACTACTAAGGAATTTAGAATAGGCGTATGCACGCTTGGATCCACCCATATCGGGGGAAGCTATAGTAAGATTATCCAATCCTAAAGATTTAATGTGAGGAATGAAGATGGAAGAAGCAAAAAGATGATCAACAGGTTTTTCGAAAAAGCCTTGTATTTGATCAGCATGTAAGTCCATTGTAATGATTCGTGTTGCTCCTGCGGTTTCCAATAATTTTGCAATAAGTTTAGCCCCTATCGGTACTCTTGGTTTATCCTTTCTATCTTGTCGTGCCCATCCAAAATATGGAAGCACCGCTGTGATGTGCCTGGCTGAAGCACGTTTAGCAGCATCTAACATCAAGAGCATTTC
>JGI26086J50260_1001127_pt1 | contig 16026 bp, 14 predicted proteins | sample SaaInl3SG_22_DNA_FD_50260 | JGI IMG/M metagenome (IMG submission 50260)
AAGACAACCTTGAAACCGATCCTGATCAACCGCAAACCTTCCGCAAACCCGAGGTGATCCATGGCCTGCGCAATTTAATTCAAAACGCGGTAGACTTTTCGAATCCCAGGTGCGGGTGGACATCCGTTGGAGCAAGGACAGTTTGGCCGTGAAAATTTCTGACGATGGTCGCGGATATGCGCCACAGGTCATCAATCGCATAGGCGATCCCTTTGTCCGCCGCCGCAATCGATCCTCAACGCATGGTGCCCGCCCCGGATATGACGGCATGGGGCTTGGATTGTTTATCGCAAAAACCCTCCTCGAAAGATCCGGCGCAAATTTGGAATTTTTCAATGGCACAAAGAGCGATCCCCTTCGCGGGGCCATCGTGACCAGCACCTGGCCGCGCCAAAAGTTGGAAGCCAAAGACGAACCAGTCGGCGAAAATCAACAGATAAAAATTGAATGAGCTATTAATTCGGAATTAAGACACCTGCGCAACACTGCGCCCGAAAGGGTTTTAATGTGTTGGGAATCGTAGAACAAAATTTGCTGATTTCGGGCCTGGTGTTTCTTGCAACACTTATAGCCATGTCGTCAGGCTATGCCTTGCTGCGCAACAACCTAAGCGGTGCGGCACAGGCCTTGCGGGCCTACCACACACCCCGAAGCAACACCCCACCCTCCGACAGCTCAGATGACCACAGGCCCGATCCAGCCGAGCTGCATCCGCACCCCATCTGGATTACCAGCCATGATCGGCAGGTCACATGGGGCAATAACGCGTTTAAAACCAGCGAATCAGATTTCGTGGCTACCTGCAAACATTGGCTCTCAATCGGCCAAACCGAAGGGCGGATACAAGCACACAGCGGCGCGGGGAGTATCTGTTGGTACGACATCACCGCCCAACTGCAGGATCATGAAACCCTCTGGTTCGCCAGCCCCGTTGACGGTGAGGTTCGCGCCGAGGCATCACGTCGCGAATTCATACAAACCATGTCTAAGACCTTTGCCCAGCTCTCAACGGGCCTGGCCATTTTTGACCGCAAGCGCACGCTCATCCACTTTAATCCCGCGCTTTTGGATATCACCGGTTTGGATTTTGAATCGCTCAGCTTAAAGCCCGATTTGGCCACTTTCCTTGATACACTCCGCGGCAAGGGGTTTTTGCCCGAACCCAAAGATTATAATGATTGGCGCGACCAGCTGGCCAAGCTCGAATCCGCCGCTGAAAACGGCAGCTACCGCGACGTTTGGGAGCCAAGAGACGGAGTCACCTATCGCGTTTCGGGAAAACCACATCCAGACGGGGCAATTGCGTTTTTGCTCGAAGACATCAGTGCCGAAACCGCGCACGCCCGCGAAGCCCGTGCGGAGCTCTGCCTTTTGGAAAACGCACTCAATGCGGTCACCACTCCTCACGTGATTTTTGATGGGCTTGGCGCTTATGTACGCTCGAACCCCGCATTTCAATCCATTTGGCCGGAACTCGCACACAAGAGTGCGGAAAAGTCCCTGTCCGGCTGCCTTCCGCTTTGGCAAAAGCAGATGTTACCGCATGGCGCTTGGGAAAAAATGCGCGCAACGGTCCTGGGCTGTGGCGATCGAAAGGGTTGGAAAGCGGTTTTATCTTCAAAAGAGGGCCGGCCGTTCGAGCTGCAATGTACGCCGCTGGCCAATCGTCACACGCTCATTGAACTTGGACCAAGCAATAAGCCGGCGATCGTCACCCATCAGCAATCAGTAGCCTAATTTTCGCTTGCAGCAGCGGGTGCCCACCGTATTGTAACCCCATGCACGCTCCGCCCTTGCCTCCCCAACCAAAAGCCACGCACAGCAGCTCGACGGCGCGATCTGTTGCTCAGCTCTTTAAAGCCGCAGCGGCGAAGAGTTTGGCATGAGCCGCAGCGCAGATATTCATGCCTTCCTAGAAGCCGCCGGTTGGGGCATGGCGCAGCGCGCGCCATTGGCTGGAGATGCCGGCAATCGAAAATATGAACGCCTGAGCCACCCCCAAAAGGACCCAGCCATATTGATGGATGCCGACCCTGCCAGTGGAGAAGATATCAGGCCTTTTCTGAACATTGCCGCGCATCTGAAAAGCTGTGGCCTTTCCTCCCCTGAGGTTTATGACGCGAATCGCGATCTAGGGCTTATCCTCCTGGAGGATTTTGGCGATCAGCTGCTTTTTGATGTCGCCATTGCCAGCCCAGAGCTCGAATACCCACTCTACAAAATGTGCCTCGAAGCTCTCGAACGACTGCACCAGACGCCGCCACCGCCGAATGTCGGATCCTATTTTCCGCAAGATATGGCGCGGGCCACTGAGATCACCCTACCATGGTATTGCAGCCCGGACCTCGCGGCGGCCATTACAGCTGAACTGATCAATCAATTGAACAGCCTTGACTGGACACATCCCGTGCTCGTCCTGCGTGATTTCCATGCACAAAATATCGTCTATCGACCCGAGCAATCCGGACTGGCCCAAATTGGGCTCTTGGACTTTCAAGATGCCCAACTTGGCCACCCGCTGTATGACGCCGCTTCGCTCATCCACGATGCCCGGCGCAGTTTACATCCCGACGTTGAACGTCGGCTGAAAGATGCGCTGGCCCAAACCTACGCGGGCTCTGATAATTTTCACCATGCATTGTCCACCCTCAGCGCCCAGCGCAACCTCAGAGTCCTTGCCCTATTTGCACGGCTGTGTCTCAGAGATGGCAAGCCCGGTTACCTTAAGTTGATGCCACATGTTTGGAACAACCTTTGGCGCGATTTATCCCATCCGCATCTGTCCAATCTGTTCCGCATCTGCCAATCCCTTCCCGAACCCACACCAAAACGACAATCAGAATTGAGAGCAAAATGCGCCAGCCGCCCCACGAGCTGATGCTATTTGCTGCCGGTTTTGGCAGTCGCATGCAGCCACTCACCGCTGATCTCCCAAAGCCGCTGATCACCGTGGCTGGGAAAAGCCTGCTTGATCGAACATTAACGCTCGCGGAGGCCGGCGGGATCACCAAAACCGTGGTCAACACCCATTATCTTGGCGAAAAGATCGCAAAGCATTTGGAAAATTGCCCTGTTCAAGTGCTGCATGAACCCAATATTCTCGACACCGGCGGTGGGCTTAAAAATGCCAGCCCATTATTTGATGGGCCAGCAGTTTTCACCAGCAACAGCGACGCCATATGGTCTGGCCCCAATCCTTTCGCTCACCTCGCTCAAAATTGGCAAGACGACTGCGATGCATTACTGCTCTGTGCACCCGTAAACCAAATCATCGGCCGCGCGGCACCGGGGGACTTCTCCATTTCCCAGGATGCAATAGTGACCCGAGGAGGGGATTTTGTGTATCTCGGCGTTCAGATTATCCGGCTGGAGACAGTCCAACATATTCGTGAGCCCCAGTTTTCGCTCAATATCATTTGGGATGCGTTAATGGCGAAGAATACCCTACGCGCCTGCCTCTATCCTGGGCAATGGTGCGACATCGGCAAGCCTGAGAACATCGCCCTAGGTGAGAAATTGCTGGGCACCAGCCATGTTTGAGGATCGGCCAAAATTTCGGGTTTTTGGCACCTATGCCGGTCAAGCCTTCCCCGACACATTGCTTGAGGGGTTAACCACCCGGTTGCAGGGGGCCGCTCCAGAAGACTGGGCGCGGGTTGAGGTCTATGTCAACACGCGGCGCATGCAGCGACGGTTGGCCGAGCTATTTTTGCAAGGCCCAGCGCGCTTAATGCCAAAGTTTCATTTGGTCACAGATTTGGCGCATGACCCGCTTTTGACAGATCTACCAATGCCAGTTCCAACTTTGAAACGCAGGTTGGAAATTGCACAGCTGGTACGCAAATTGATTCAACGCGTTGAAGGGCTGGCGCCCGCAAGCGCAGTCTTTGATTTGGCCAATAGCCTGGCGGGTTTGATGGATGAAATGCAGGGGGAAGGCATCGCCCCCGACGTCATTGAGGGTCTCGATATTTCCGATTTCTCAGGTCATTGGGAACGCGCTCTGCAATTTATCTCTATCGTACAACGCTATTTTGAAGGCGGCGAAGCTCCAGATGAGGAAGCTCGACAGCGGGCCAGTGTTTTGGCCCTCACCCAGCGCTGGCAAGAAAACCCTCCAGATCATCCGATCTTAGTGGCGGGCTCAACCGGGTCCCGCGGCACGACTTTTCATCTGATGACAGCAGTGGCCGGGTTGCCGCAGGGCGCCGTGGTCTTGCCAGGATTTGATTTCGACATGCCGCGCCGGTTTGGGCCCAGCTGTCTGATCCGAAAACCAGCGAAGATCATCCGCAATATCGATTTTCGCGCCTGCTAAATGCCTTGGAGCTCACATCGGATCACGTCATCCCCTGGACCGCAGCGGAACCACAGGCGGCCGCGCGCAATCGGCTGGTGTCCTTAGCTTTGCGCCCTGCTCCTGTCACTCATCACTGGCGACAAGAAGGGCCACATCTGACGGAGCTTGATCAAGCCACGCAAGACATCACCTGGCTGGAAGCGCCAAACCAAAGAGTCGAGGCTAAGGCCATTGCGCTGCGACTGCGGCAGGCCGCCGAATTGGGGCAAACCGCTGCGGTGATAACCCCAGATCGTAATTTGACCCGGCGAATATCAACAGCGCTGGCTGCATGGAACATCACACCAGATGACAGCGCTGGGATTCCCTTGAACCTCACCGCGCCGGGGCGGTTTTTGTTGCATGTGTTGGATCTGGCACAATCACAACTCACCTCGGAAACCCTATTGGTTTTGCTGAAACATCCGCTCACCCATTCTGGTTCAGAACGCGGCCAACATCTGCGCAACACGCGCGAACTCGAGCTTTATCTGCGGCGCAGCGGTCCGGCCTTTCTCACAGCGCAAGCGCTCTTACAGTGGGCAGAAAAAGAAGATCATTACCGCCCATGGGTGGATTGGATCAACGCCAACGTCTTTGATCAATGGCCCCAAGGACCGCAGCCGCTGGAAAACTGGATCACGCACCACCGCAAGCTTGCAGAGGGGCTGTCCGCTGGTCTTGTCGGAGAAGATGGCGAGCTGTGGGAACAAGCGCCCGGGCGCGACACGAAAACCGAAATCGAGAACCTCACAAGATATGCCCCGGCCGCGGGCGATGTAGAGCTCATAGACTATACCGCCATTTTGCGCGGTGTTTTGAGCGCTGGGCAAACCCGCGACCAAAATCATGTGCATTCAAATATCCTAATTTGGGGCACGTTGGAGGCGCGCGTGCAAAGCGCTGATCTTGTAATTCTTGCGGGATTAAATGACGGCACCTGGCCCGAGCCCCCTGCTCCAGATCCCTGGCTCAACCGCAGTTTGCGGCTGCAAGCCGGTCTGCTTTTGCCCGAGCGCCGAATTGGTTTGTCAGCACATGATTTTCAACAGGCCATTGGCGCCAAAGCCGTTTGGCTCACCCGATCCTTAAGATCAGATGATGCGGAAACCGTGCCCTCCCGCTGGCTCAACCGCATTGAAAATCTGTTGAACGGGCTTGAGAAACCAGATGACGCCTCTTGGATGGATCACATGCGCGCCCGAGGCAATGAATGGCTTGGAAAAGTCGAAGCCCTGGAGGAGCCGCAAGTTGCGCCGCTGAGCATCAGACCTTCGGTTGCGCCACCGGTGGCATCCCGGCCCGAAAGATTGGCCGTCACAGACATCAAGCACTTGATCCGTGATCCCTATGCGATCTATGCCAAGCGCGTCTTGAATCTACGGCGCCTAGACCCGTTGACCAAATCTCCCGATGCCCCGCTGCGCGGCACACTTATTCATGACCTTTTGGAAGCATTTTTGAAAACCGGCCCCTGGACCAATGCGGAGGTTGCCAAAGCCACTCTCCTAACCCTAGCGGAAGAGCGGTTTCAAAGCACCGTGCCTTGGCCCGCCGCGCGCAGAATGTGGCTGGCCCGAGTGGTCCGATTTGCTGAGTGGTTCGTGACACATGAAATGAAGCGCCAGGCGCGCATCCTCTCGACCAAGACGGAAATTGAGGGTGACGTTAATTTGCCAGAGCTCAATTTTACCCTCGCAGGCACGGCCGATCGGATTGACCTCTTGAACGATGGCACCGCCCATATTTACGACTATAAAACAGGCAAGCCGCCAAGCCCGGCACAACAATTACATTTTGACAAACAGCTCCTACTGGAAGTTGAGATCCTGCGGCGCGGTGGATTTCCTGGATTGGGACCGCTCAAAGTGGCTGGGGCAACCTATATCGGCCTTGATAATGCNCCCAGTGAGCTGCCTGCACCTATAGATGAGACTGANGTNTGGTCGGATTTTTCCAAATTAATCCGCGCCTATCAATCTCCTGAACAAGGCTATGCCGCGCGGCGCGCGATGCTGAAAGCAGATGATGCGTCCGATTATGACCACCTGGCCCGCTACGGTGAATGGAGCACCAACCAGCGCGCCACAGTCATCAAGGTGTCAAAATGAAGTTGAGCGATGCAAGCCTCCGACAAATCGAAGCGGCCCACCCGGGGCGCTCAACATGGCTCGCGGCCAATGCCGGCTCTGGAAAAACGCGCGTGCTGACAGATCGCGTGGCGCGGCTCTTGCTCGATGGGGTGATGCCGCAAAATATTCTTTGCCTGACCTATACAAAAGCGGCGGCGTCGGAGATGCAAAACCGGCTGTTCAAGCGGTTGGGGCGCTGGACCATGTTGGACGATGTCACGCTTTTGGACGAGCTGGCGGCCCTTGGCGTCGAGCGCGACCTCGGGCCCGACGACATTGATCGGGCCCGAACACTCTTTGCCCGCGCGGTAGAGGCACCCGGTGGCCTGAAAATTCAAACCATCCATTCCTTCTGCGCCGCAATCCTACGGCGATTTCCCCTGGAGGCGGGAGTAAATCCACAATTCGTCGAGATCGACGAACGGGCCCAAAACCTTCTTCTTGATGAGGTGGTTGAAGCCATTGCAGATGGCCAGGGACAATCCAGTTTTGACGGTATCGCAGAACATTTTACGGGGCCAGACTTACAAAAATTTCTGCATGCAATTTTAAATCTGGATCATCATTTTGACAGCCACCCCGGCGCAGATGGTATTTGGAAGGCATTGGCCTGCCGGCTGGGTATGATGACGCATCTCTGGCCCAAGAATGTTTTCTGCCGGACGACTTCCAACATATTGAAGAGCTTAAAGCGCTCCTCATGACCAAAGACGAGAATAGCAACGACTTTAAGGCCGGTCTGCGATTGCAAGCCATCCCCGGCCCAGAGCTCACCACGGCCGACCTGCCAACATTGGAATCCGTATTTTTGAACAAAACGGGCAAAGCTCCGGGCTCGGCAAAAATAGGATCGTTTCCCACGAAAGCCACGCGCGCTGAGCTGCCGGGCATGGCACAGGTTGAGGCCCTTATGTTGCGCGTTGAGGCCGGGCGGCAAAGCCGTCTGAGCCTGAATGTCGCCAGACGGAGCCTGGCGCTCTATGATTTTGCAGCGGAATTTCTCGGCACCTATCGCGCAAGAAAACAGGCGCGGGGGTTCTTAGACTTTAATGATCTCATCATGCGCACGCGCCATCTGCTGTCGGATGAACGCGTCGCCACTTGGGTCTTATTTCGCTTGGATGGCGGCATTGATCATATTCTTGTGGATGAGGCCCAAGACACAAGCCCAGCGCAATGGGATGTGATCCGCCTTCTCGCTCAAGAGTTCACATCAGGTGAAGGCGCACGGGCAGATGTGCCCCGAACAATCTTCGTTGTGGGCGATAAAAAACAGTCAATTTATTCCTTCCAAGGCGCAGATCCGGATGGTTTTGATCGGATGCGTGACCAATTTTCCCAGAAATTGCACGAAATCGATCAGCCTTTTCAATCGACCACTTTGGATTATTCCTTTCGCTCATCTTCGGCAATCTTGGGTGTCGTGGATCAGGTCTTTGCCAATCGCAGCGGACTTGGCTCTGGGTCCGCACATTTGGCATTTAAAGCGGATCTTCCAGGCCGCGTTGATGTTTGGCCTGTGTTTCAAGCCCCCGACAAGACAGAGCCGCACCATTGGACGGATCCCGTGGATGAGGTTTCAACAGATCATCAAGACAAACAATTGGCCGATGCTCTGGCCGGGCATATCTGTGATTTGATCGAAACTGAGACGCTCACGCAGCTGGATGCCACGGGTGCCGCCTTTCAGCGTAAAATCACAGCAGGTGATTTTTTGATTCTGGTTCAGGGCCGTCAAAAATTGCTGTTTCGAGAAATTCACCGAGCCTGTAAGGAAGCCGGCCTACCAATCGCTGGGGCGGATCGTTTAAAAGTTGCGGCCGAGCTGGCCGTTCGAGATATTCGCTCCTTGCTGGCCTTTTTGGCGCTGCCGGAAGACAATTTATCTTTGGCCGAAGCGTTGAAATCACCGCTATTTGGGTGGTCCGAACAAGAGCTTTTTGATCTCGCGCAGGGTCGAGACTCACCCTTTTTGTGGCGCAGCTTGCAAAACCGAGAAGAGGAATTCCCAAATACAGTGCAACGGCTCACTGAGCTCCGCGATCTTGCAGATTTCAAGCGCCCCTTTGAGCTGATCGAACATATATTGACAACCCGCGGCGGGCGGTCAGCTTTACTGGGCCAATTGGGACCAGAAGCCGCCGAAGGGATTGATGCTTTGGTCAGCCAATCTCTGGCCTATGAGCGCAGCAATATTCCCAATCTCACCGGGTTTCTCGTCTGGCTGGATGCCGACGATCTGGAAATCAAACGTCAGATGGACAGTGTTGGCGACAAAATTCGTGTGATGACGGTCCATGGCGCCAAGGGCCTGGAGGCGCCTATCGTAATTTTGCCCGACACAGCGCCACGCAAAGCCCCCAAACTGCCAGAGGTGGTGCCCCATAACACGATCGCGGTTTGGTCTCCAAACAAAGATCTTATCCCGGCCGCACTGCAATCCAGCCTTAAAGACAAGCAGCGACAGCAAGAAGAGGAGCGTGACCGTCTACTCTATGTGGCCATGACCCGAGCGGAAAGCTGGCTCATTGTTATGGGCTCAGGAGATATTAAAGAGGGGAAAGAGTGTTGGCATAACGCCATACAGGATGCGATTTCTGCCCTTGGCGCTGCGCCGTTGAACACCGTCGCCGGTTTGGGATTGCGGTATGAACCGATGCAATTGTCAGCGGGACCGCAAAGTGACCCTGTACAGCCTCAGGTCATGAAGCAATCCGTGCCAAGCTGGGCAATTCCCTATACCAAACCAGCCCAAGCCCCTGCAGCCCCCCGCTCTCCATCCGATTTGGGGGGCGATAAGGTTTTGCCCGGGGGCACGCCGCAGGACGCTGAAAATGCAAAACGACTGGGAACGGCGGTGCATCGGCTCTTGGAGGTCTTGCCCAATGCGCCGCAAGATCAATGGGGCCATATCGCACAACGTTTGGTTGAGGCAGATATCCAAGCCGCTGCTTTCCAAGAGGCCCGCGCGGTGCTGCAACAACCACAGCTCGCCTATATTTTTGCCCCCGAAAGTCTGGCTGAAGTCGATATAAGTGCCCATTTGCCAGAGCTGAACGGTGATCCAATCCAAGGATCCATAGACCGGCTGCTTATTTCACCAACGCGGGTATTGGCGGTCGATTTCAAGTCCAATCAAATCGTGCCAAGCGAGGTTGCGCAGGTTCCGAGCGGACTTTTAAGGCAGATGGGGGCCTATGCCGCCGCCCTTTATCACAAATCTATCCCCATCATGACATCGAAACCGCAATTTTATGGACAAAAACCCTTGAGCTCATGCCGCTGCCGCCAGATCTTGTGATTTCATCCTTGGCAAATACATCACCTGCTTGACGCTGGGCGCTTGCAACTCTAACTCTTAGGAAAGCCTTATAACATTTGGAGTAACCCCATGGCCACTGTCGCTGCTACAGACGCAACTTTTGATAGTATTGTAAAAGACTCTGATCTGCCTGTTGTGGTGGATTTTTGGGCAGAATGGTGCGGACCGTGCAAGCAAATTGGCCCGTCACTCGAAGAGCTTTCTGTCGAAATGGAGGGCAAAATCAAAGTGGTTAAGGTGGATGTCGATAGCAACCCCTCCGCCGCAGCCGCCCTGGGTGTGCGTGGTATTCCAGCATTGTTTTTGTTTAAAGACGGGCAAGTCATTTCCAACAAAACAGGCGCAGCCCCAAAAGCGGCTCTCAAAAGCTGGATTGACGACGCCATTTAAGATGAAGTCTCTATTTCTGAGAAGGGCGCTCCTTTGGGCGCCTTTTTTCGTGCCCTTGTTGCCAGAAGTGGCATTTCCCATATAGCGTCCGTAATGAGGAGAAGCAGATGAGCGATACAAATTTCCCCGGTTGGCACGGCACAACGATTATTGGCGTGCGTAAAGGCACTCAAGTTGTGGTTGCCGGCGACGGCCAAGTCAGCCTTGGACCAACGGTCATAAAGGGATCCGCGCGCAAAGTGCGGCGCTTATCACCGGGTGGAAATGATGTTGTGGTGGGCTTCGCTGGCTCTACAGCTGACGCTTTTACCCTGTTGGAAAGGCTAGAGGCGAAACTCGAAGCCACTCCCGGACAGCTGCAACGCGCCTGTGTTGAGCTGGCCAAAGATTGGCGCACAGACAAATATTTACAAAAGCTCGAAGCCATGCTGATTGTCACTGATGGGGCTGAACTCTTAATCATCACCGGCGCCGGGGATGTGCTGGAGCCAGAACATGGGATCGCGGCAATTGGCTCTGGCGGCAACTTCGCCCTGGCCGCCGCGCGCGGCCTGCAAGAAACAGATCTCAATGCAGAGGAGATTGCTCGCAAAGCCATGGCGATTGCCTCGGATATTTGTGTTTATACAAATGGCAACCTGACCGTTGAGGTAATTTCAAAATGACCGACCTAACCCCTCGCGAAATCGTATCTGAGCTAGACCGCCATATTGTCGGCCAAAATGACGCCAAACGCGCTGTTGCTGTTGCCATGCGCAACCGGTGGCGCCGCAAACAATTGCCCGATGAGCTTCGTGATGAAGTTTACCCGAAAAATATTCTCATGATTGGCCCCACCGGGGTGGGTAAAACCGAAATTAGCCGCCGATTGGCCAAATTGGCCCGCGCACCCTTCCTTAAGGTCGAAGCCACAAAATTCACTGAAGTGGGCTATGTTGGCCGGGATGTTGAGCAAATTATTCGGGATTTGGTCGACTCAAGCATCGCCATGACCCGCGATCACATGCGCGAAGATGTCCGCGCGCGCGCGAAAGAAGCCGCCGAAGAGCGTGTGATTGAGGCCATTGCTGGAGCAGATGCCCGCGATGCAACCCGCGAAATGTTCCGCAAGAAATTGCGCAGTGGAGAGCTGGATGACACGGTCATCGAACTTGAGGTTGCCGATACCTCTAACCCCATGTCGATGCTGGACCTTCCCGGTCAGCCGGGCAGTCAGATGGGAATGATGAACCTTGGAGATATCTTCGGCAAAGCCATGGGCGGCAGGACCAGTCGCAAAAAGATGACCGTAGCTGCCAGCTATGATGTGTTGCTCGGAGAAGAAGCAGATAAGCTGCTCGACGATGAAATCGTCACCAAAGCCGCCGTGACGGCTGTAGAGCAAAGCGGAATCGTGTTTCTTGATGAAATTGATAAGGTCTGCGCGCGCGCCGATGCGCGCGGAGCGGACGTCAGTCGCGAAGGTGTCCAGCGTGATTTGCTGCCTTTGATTGAAGGTACAACCGTGTCCACCAAACATGGGCCAGTGAAAACAGACCATATTTTGTTTATTGCCTCCGGCGCATTTCATGTTGCAAAACCGTCTGACCTCTTACCTGAGCTTCAGGGCCGCCTGCCGATCCGTGTGGAGCTGCGAGATCTTACCGAAGAGGATTTTATACGCATTCTGTCGGAAACTGAAAACGCATTAACTTTGCAATATTCAGCGCTTATGAGCACAGAAGATGTCTCCGTCAGCTTTAGTGAGGACGGTATAAAAGCTTTGGCGCAAGCGGCCGCCGAGGTGAATCGCTCCGTCGAAAACATTGGCGCGCGGCGGCTCTATACGGTCATCGAGCGGGTGTTTGAGGAATTGTCTTTTGCTGCACCTGATCAGGCGGGGTCTGAGGTCGTTATTGATAAGGCCTATGTCAACAAACATCTCGACAGCCTATTGCAATCAACAGATCTGTCTCGCTACGTATTATAGCTCTTGTCAGCGGTCACATTTCGTCTGACAACAGCGCATGATACGTTTCATTTTGCAAAACAGCCGGTGGCTCACAGCCGGGGCCCTGCTCACTTTAATCTCGAGCTTTGGGCAGACATATTTCATCTCAATATTTGCAGGTGAAATTCGCGCAGCCTTCAACCTATCCCATGGAGATTGGGGGGCAATCTACGGGTTTGGCACATTTGCATCGGCAATTGTGATGGTTTGGTGCGGTGGTTTGACCGATGTCATGCGCGTGCGTCACCTCGGGCCGATTGTCTTGGCGGCGCTTGCGGCCTCTTGTTTATTCATGGCGTTCAATCCCTGGGTCGCCCTGCTGCCTGTTGTCATTTTTTGTTTGCGCTTTACGGGTCAGGGCATGTCGACCCATATCGCAGCGGTGGCGATGTCCCGCTGGTTTGTGGCCAACCGCGGCAAGGCGCTTTCCGTGGCCAGCCTTGGATTTTCAATTGGTGAGGCCTGTTATCCGATTTTGGTGGTTAGCCTTTTGGTATTTTTCACCTGGCAAAGCGTTTGGGTCTTGGCCGCCGGCGTCGCAGTTTTGGCCATTCCCGCGCTGCTTTGGTTGCTCGCAGAAGAACGTAGCCCTCAATCGAACGCCTCAGAGGGGCAATCCCTTGGAATGGGTGGGCGCCATTGGAGCCGCAATCAAGCGCTTGGCCATCCATTGTTTTGGTTCATGATCCCTGCACTGTTGGGACAATCAGCATTTAACACCGCTTTTTTCTTCCTCCAGGTACATTTTGCCGAAATTAAAGGCTGGGAGCATTTGCAATTGGTNGCCATGTTTCCAGTTTACACCGCTGTTTCNATAGGAGCGATGATTTTATCTGGGATCTTGCTCGACAAATTNGACACCGCCCGCTTGATCCCCTATTTTCAATTGCCAATGATTGTTGCCTTTTTGATCTTTGCCTATGGTCAATCGCTTGTTGCGGCATTGGTGGGATTTATTTTCCTGGGCCTGTCCGCAGGCGCGAACGCGACACTGCCAAATGCTTTTTGGGCCGAATTTTATGGCACAAAACACCTTGGCTCAATCAAAGCGGCGGCGGCGGCCGTCATGGTTTTGGGCTCAGCCATTGGTCCGGCGGTGACGGGGATCTTGCTGGATTACAACCTCGCTCTTGATGCACAATATGTTGCAGTTTCCGTATTTTTTGGCTTCTCGTCTGTGATGATGTGGGCGGGTGTCAGGCGCGTGCGCGCCAGCTTGCTGGCTTAGCGACCCCGGCGCAGATAGACATAAAGCGCGCCCTCCCCGCCGTGGCGCTGATGTGCTTGTGTCACCTCTAAAATGACCAAAGACAGCGGAGACTGTCGCAACCAAATCGGAACATTGTGCCTCAATACCCCATGGCGCTCAGGAATAGGCCCATGATCTGGCTTGGATTTGCCCTTGCCGGTAATCACAAGAACCAATCGGCGCTGCAATTGCGCGGATCCCAAAATGAAATCCTGCAAGGCTGGATGGGCTTGCGCCATTGTCATCCCATGAAGGTCGATGCGCCCCTCGGGCCGCAGCTTGCCGCGGGTCAACTTCCCAAAGGATTTTGCATCCATCACAGGCGCAGGCTTCGCCGCGGCCTGTGCCCGGCTCGCTGGCGGTATGGATCGTGATTTCATACCAATTTTGAAGGCCTTGAGGTCGGGTTGTACCGATGCAGGGCGCTTTATCTCTGCTTTTGGTACAGACAGGGCCCGCGGCATTTCCATCTTTGTGGGCGGAGCCAAAGGTGTTGCTGTATCAGCCACCTTTTTCCAAAGCTCTCGCTCTTCTGGACGCAGTTTTCTAGCCATCCCTATTGCCCCGAAATCCGGGCGCGCGCTTCTTGGATTGGCAGCAAAAGGATCATACGACCCGAATCTTTGGTCAAACCCGCCGCGACCCCTGCCTGAGATCCCGTTCCAAAGAACACGTCAGCGCGCTGCGGCCCTGTTATGGCGGAGCCTGTATCTTGAGCAATCATAAGACGGTTTAGAGGTCTTGACCCACCCTTTTCAAGCCAGACGGGCGCGCCAAGGGTGACATATCTAGGATCAACGGCCAGGGTGCGCAACGCTGTGAGTGATCGGTTCATCGCGCCAAGTGGACCTTTGTCACTGGGCACATCACCAACCCGGCGAAAAAATACATAGGCCGGATTTTCCCAGACAATTTCCTGTCCTTTCTCGGGGTTGTCCAGTACCCATTGTTTAATTCGGTTTGCCGATACTTCATGCTCCTGCAAAACACCTAACTCAACCAAATGGGGACCAATGGCCTGATACCGATGGCCATTAGAGCCACCAAACCCCAGGCGGATGGTCGTGCCATCTTGCAGCCGCACGCGGCCCGAACCCTGAATTTGCAAAAAGAAAATATCAGCAGGATTCTCAACCCAGGCCAATTCAAGCCCCCTGCCCTTTAAGACTTGGTTTTCCTCAATGTCTCGTCGGGTTTTCCAAAGGCCACCAGCGCGCACCTCCTTCGGCACGCCGTAGATTGGATACCGAAATCGCCCAGTTCGCGTGAGAGACCCGTCTAGTTCCGGTTCATAATACCCCGTAAAAAGAGCCGGCTCGGTGGTCTTGGTCATCACGGGTTGGAAAAAAGTTTCGAAATACAGTCGCGCGTTTGGGTTTTGCTGTGCAACAGCGCAAAGACTTTCCCACTCCTCACCTGACATATCGCCACAGGTGACTTTAAAGGCCTCCAGTGCCGCCGCGTGATCGTCGTCTTGCCAGCCATTGAGCGCTGAGAACGGAATGGCCTGATAGGTGTCGCCTGCGGTAACCGGCAAACCAAGGGCCGCAAAAATGGCGGCCAAAAGCAGCGGTCTAAGGCTCATTCGCCCGTGGCAATGAGCTGCCAGTTTGGATCGTCGGCGCCCATAGTGCGGCCAAAAGTCCAAACATCGCGCTGGCGTTTAACCTCAGTCTCATTGCCCTCAATAATATCCCCATCCGAATTGCGCACCACTGAGGTGAGCTCGCAAATGAAGCGCACATCAATCTCTGCTGCGTTGGTTTTGGGGTCAAACGTCGCGCCCATTAAGCCAGTATCCCGCACGCCAATGAATTCTGCCTCAATCGACAGGCCCTGTGCTTTGCGGGCCTCCACAACCGAAGCAAAGGCATCATAGACATCTTGATTTAAGAAGGCTTTGACACTGCCCAAGTCACCATTCTCGAAAGCCATTAAAATCATTTCATAAGCACTTTTCGAACCATACAGAAATTCTGTTACAGAAAACGACGGCTCCGCGTGCTTCATGCCCAAAAGTGCCCGAGCTGCGTCGCTGTCTTCTGCAACGTGATCTGTGATATCCTGATCTGGACCACCATCGATCACCTCAAGCTTTGGTCGATCATCAGCGCGTGCAACGATATTCGCGCGTGGACCCTCATGACCATCTCTTGTGCCCAGAACACCCCGCAACTTCAAAATGAGATAGATGGCGATACCTGCCAACGCCAATAATTGGATAATTTGCATATTCATTGTGATCTGTTGCCCCATGAGGAATAGAATTATTCGAACTTGTTACCTATGTAGGACAGCAGGTGGTTCAAGTCCACCAGCACACAGGTGAATCGGAGAGCCAAAATGCGGTTGTTGATAGCTTTTATAGCGGTGCCCTTAATTGAAATCGGCCTTTTTATCCAAGTCGGTGACGCAATTGGTCTTTGGCCAACGTTGCTTATCGTTTTATTGACCGCCATTGCTGGAACCGCGCTGGTGCGCAGTCAGGGCACGCAGGTGGTACATGCGCTCCAAGGATCGTTTCAGGCGATGCAAGATCCAACCGAGCCCTTGGCGCACGGGGCAATGATTTTATTTGCTGGGGCGTTACTGCTGACACCGGGG
>JGI26086J50260_1001134_pt1 | contig 15992 bp, 15 predicted proteins | sample SaaInl3SG_22_DNA_FD_50260 | JGI IMG/M metagenome (IMG submission 50260)
AACAACTCTAGAACTAGAAAAGGTAGAAGAAAAACAGTTGCTAACAAGAAAAAAGTAACTAAATAATAATTAGTAATATGGCAAAGTCAAGTACTAAAAAACGTAAAGTTATCGTAGAATCTACGGGAGAAGCACACGTAACGGCTTCTTTTAATAACATTATCATCTCATTAACCAACAAAAAAGGCGACGTGATCTCATGGTCATCAGCTGGGAAAATGGGTTTNAGAGGTTCTAAAAAGAANACACCTTATGCAGCTCAATTAGCAGCCGAGGACGCTTCTGGCCCTGCAAAAGAAGCAGGTCTNAAGAAAGTTAAAGTGTANGTAAAAGGACCTGGTAATGGTAGAGAGTCAGCAATACGTTCTTTACATAACAGCGGNATTGAAGTTACTGAAATTATTGACGTAACTCCTACACCACATAACGGATGTAGACCACCAAAACGAAGAAGAGTTTAATTTATTAATAGTATAAACGAGAGATCAACGACTGTCGAAGGATAAGCTTAAGACCTTAATTCACAATCACTCTCAAAAAACAAAACGAAATGGCAAGATATACTGGTCCTAAAACAAAAATCGCCCGTAAGTTTGGCGAAGCAATCTTCGGAGAAGATAAGTCTTTTGAAAAAAGAAACTATCCTCCAGGACAACACGGAAATAACAGACGTCGTGGTAAAAAATCTGAATATGCAATCCAGTTAATGGAAAAGCAAAAAGCAAAATATACTTATGGTATATTAGAAAAGCAATTTAGAAACATGTTTAAAAAAGCGACTGCTTCTCTTGGTATTACTGGTGAGGTCCTTTTACAATTATGTGAATCAAGATTGGATAATGTTGTATTTAGAATGGGATTATCTCGTTCTAGAAGTGGTGCTAGACAATTAGTATCACACAGACACATTACTGTAAACGGTGGAATTGTAAACATTCCTTCTTACTCTCTAAAAGCGGGCGATGTTGTTGCTGTTAGAGAAAAATCTAAATCTTTAGAAACTATTGAATCTGCTCTTTCAAACTCTTCAGCAGTTTATGAGTGGATTACTTGGAATAACGACACAAAATCTGGAACCTATGTTTCCGTTCCGGCACGTATTCAGATTCCTGAAAACATCAACGAACAATTTATCGTTGAACTTTACTCTAAATAATAAATTAATCATATTGGTATTTAGCCAAAGGATTTATTTGTGATCTTCAAACTTATAAATCGCGCAACTATTTAACAATTAAAACGAAGACAATTATGGCAATATTAAATTTTCAAAAACCCGATAAAGTAATCATGATTGATTCTACTGATTTCGAAGGTAAATTCGAATTCAGACCTCTAGAACCAGGATATGGACTCACAGTTGGAAATGCTTTACGTAGAGTGTTATTATCTTCATTAGAAGGTTTTGCAATTACTTCTGTAAAAATGGACGGTGTAGAACATGAGTTTTCTACCATTCCTGGCGTTGTAGAAGACGTTACCGAAATTATACTCAACTTGAAACAAGTACGTTTCAAGCGTCAAATTGACGAAGTGGATAATGAGTCTGTTTCAATATCAATTTCTGGACAAGATAAAATCACTGCAGGAGATTTTCAGAAATTTATTTCTGGATTTCAAGTTTTAAATTCAGATTTAGTAATCTGTAATTTAGATCCTAAAGTAACCATTAATATGGAATTGACCCTAGAAAAAGGACGTGGATATGTCCCTGCTGAAGAAAATAANAAAGCTGCTGCATCTATAGGAACAATCTTTACAGATTCTATCTNCACNCCAATCAAAAATGTTAAATACAGCGTTGAGAACTTTCGTGTAGAACAAAAAACAGATTACGAAAAATTAATTTTCGAAATCCAGACAGACGGTTCTATCAGNCCTCAAGATGCTTTAACACAAGCAGCTAAAATCTTAATNCACCACTTCATGTTATTCTCGGATGAGCGTATCACTTTAGAAGCAGATGAGATTGCACAAACTGAAACTTATGATGAAGAATCACTTCACATGCGTCAGTTGCTTAAAACAAAATTAATTGACATGGACCTTTCAGTTCGTGCACTTAATTGTTTGAAAGCGGCAGAAGTTGATACTTTAGGCGACTTAGTATCTTTCAATAAAAACGATTTAATGAAGTTTAGAAACTTTGGTAAAAAATCATTAACAGAACTTGAAGAGTTAGTCAATGTAAAAGGCCTTAGCTTCGGAATGGATTTAAGTAAATACAAATTAGATAAAGATTAATTACTTTATAATTTGCGCCTCTTAATTGAGTTGATGCAAGATAAAGTTTAAATAGAATGTCATGAGACACGGAAAAAAAATAAATCATTTAGGTAGAAAAACTGCGCACAGAAAGTCAATGTTAGCAAACATGGCTTGTTCTTTAATCGAACATAAGCGTATCAATACAACGGTTGCAAAAGCAAAAGCCTTAAAGCAATTTGTTGAGCCTTTAATTACAAAATCTAAAGAAGATACAACTCATAACAGACGTATTGTATTTAGTAGATTAAGACAAAAAGGAGCGGTCGCCGAATTATTTGGTGGAGTCGCAACTAAAGTTGGAGACCGTCCTGGTGGTTATACTCGAATCATCAAACTAGGAAATCGTCTTGGGGATAACGCCGACATGGCAATGATCGAATTAGTAGATTTCAATGAAATTTATAATGCCGACAAACAACCTAAGAAAAAGACCACTCGTAGAAGTCGTAGAGGAGGTGCTGCAAAACCTGTAGCCGCTGTTGAAACAACCACAACTACTGAAGAAGAATAAATGTTAATAAGCATTTAAAATTTTAAGGATAAACTTTTTTAGTTTATCCTTTTTTTATGCAATTTTGTACAAGTTAATAACACTTCAACACTAATGAAATACACAACACGAAAAAAAGCTGTCTTAATTCTTGCAGATGGAACAATTTTTTATGGAAAAGCAATAGGTAAAGAAGGGACTGCTTTTGGAGAAGTTTGCTTTAATACAGGCATGACAGGCTATCAAGAAATTTTTACCGATCCTTCTTATTTTGGTCAACTCATGGTGACTACCAATCCTCATATCGGAAACTACGGGGTGAATCAAACAGAAATGGAATCCGATTCCATCAAAATTTCAGGACTCATCTGCAAAAACTTTAGTTACAATTATTCTCGTGTTGATTCCAATGGATCGCTTGTTGATTTTTTAGATGCACATGATTTATTTGCAATTTCGGATGTGGATACAAGAGCCCTCGTCAGTTATATTCGCGAAAATGGTGCCATGAATGCTGTTATTTCTACAGAAATAGATAACATTGAAGGTCTTAAAAAACAACTTTCAGAAATTCCACAAATGGAAGGACTAGAACTCGCCTCTAAAGTATCCACAAAAGAACCTTATTACTTTGGAGATGAAAATGCAACCTACAAAATAGCAGCACTCGATATCGGAGTCAAAAAAAATATATTACGAAACTTTGCTGATCGCGATGTTTATATAAAAGTTTTTCCATTTAATTCTACCTTTGAGGAATTGAGTGCATGGAATCCTGATGGCTATTTTTTATCCAATGGCCCTGGAGATCCACAACCCTTAGTAGAAGCACAAGCTTTGGCAAAAACCATCATTGAAAAAAACTTACCATTATTCGGAATCTGTCTAGGACACCAAGTGATTGCTTTGGCAAATGGCGTTTCTACATATAAAATGCATAATGGACACAGAGGAATCAATCACCCAGTTAAGAATTTAGTCACAGGCAAAGGAGAAATTACCTCTCAAAACCATGGATTTGCAGTCAATAGAGAAGAAGCAGAAGCCCACTCGGATTTAGAAGTAACACATTTACATTTGAATGATGACACTGTTGCAGGAATCGCGATGAAGTCTAAAAACTGTTTTTCGGTACAATACCACCCCGAAGCCAGTCCAGGACCCCACGACTCTTCATACCTGTTTGACCAGTTCATTCAAAATTTAAAATAAATTACCAGCCGTACACGCTTTTATTTGGAATCTAACCCTGAACACCCTTGATTTGTCATTGTGAGAACGCCTCTTTTTTAATTACTACAACGTTTTAGCTAATAATTTGTATAAATCTACTCGAGAATAATTTTAAAAAAATTCATTTTCGTAAATTTGTATTCTATAAATAACTTAAACACAATACTATGAGTATCATAATTAACATTCATGCACGTCAAATCTTAGACTCAAGGGGAAATCCTACAGTTGAAGTTGATGTCACTACTGAAAACGGATTTATCGGTCGAGCAGCAGTACCATCTGGTGCATCTACTGGAGAACATGAAGCGGTTGAATTACGCGATGGCGGATCAGCTTATATGGGAAAAGGCGTTTTAAAAGCAGTAGAAAATGTGAATGCTATTATTGCTCAAGAATTATTGGGTATTTCTGTATTTGAACAAAACCGAATCGATCAAGTTATGATCGATTTAGATGGTACCCCCAACAAATCAAAGCTTGGTGCCAACGCTATTCTTGGAGTCTCCTTAGCAGCAGCAAGAGCAGCAGCCGCCGAATTAGGAATTCCATTATACCGTTATGTTGGTGGGGTCAGTGCAAACACCTTACCAGTTCCAATGATGAATATTATCAATGGAGGCTCGCACAGTGATGCACCGATCGCATTTCAAGAATTTATGGTCATGCCTGTCAAAGCCAAAAACTTTACACATGCCATGCAAATGGGGACTGAAATTTTTCATAACCTCAAAAAAGTATTACATGACAGAGGTCTCAGTACTGCTGTTGGAGACGAAGGTGGGTTTGCTCCAAACTTAGAAGGAGGAACAGAAGATGCGTTAGAAACCATCGCAAAAGCAGTGAAGAATGCAGGCTATAATTTAGGAGATGATGTCATGATCGCATTGGATTGTGCTGCGGCCGAATTTTATGTGGATGGGCATTATGATTACACAAAATTTGAAGGTCAAAATGGAAAGGTACGTACAAGTCAACAACAAGCAGATTACTTAGCAGAATTAGTAGCCAACTACCCAATCATTTCTATCGAAGATGGAATGGATGAAAACGACTGGGAAGGCTGGAAATACCTTACAGACAAAATTGGAGACAAAGTTCAGCTCGTTGGAGACGATTTATTTGTAACCAATGTAGAACGTCTTTCAAAAGGAATTGAAAATAATATAGCCAACTCAATTTTGATTAAAGTAAATCAAATTGGAACACTTACCGAAACAATTGCAGCGGTAAATATGGCGCACAATGCAGGTTACACTTCTGTAATGTCACACCGCTCTGGTGAAACCGAAGACAATACCATTGCCGATTTGGCTGTGGCGTTAAATACAGGTCAAATTAAAACAGGTTCTGCCTCACGAAGTGACCGTATGGCAAAATACAACCAACTCCTTCGTATTGAAGAAGAATTAGCAGAAACCGCTTATTTCCCACAAGAAAAAGCGTTTAAAATAAAATAAGTAGTTCTTTTGTAGAAAGAAAAAGACTGCCCGAAAAGGCAGTCTTTTTTTTATACCGTTATGTAAAAGTCTAGTTTAGCAGATAGATGTTAAATTATAGGATTTATAAAACAAACCCACACTTACACTTTCTCTCTTAGCCTTATCAATAAAACATTTTTTTTTTGTAATTTCGCTACCGGTTACAAAAACAAAAATTAATTAAAAAATCCCAATAAATGTCAAAAAAAGCAATCTTAGAAATTAACGGTCAAAAACATGAATTCCCAACATATATAGGGTCTGAAAATGAAGTTGCGATTGATATTAGCACTTTAAGAGCTGTTACAGGAGGAGTGACAACCATAGATCCTGGATTTAAAAATACGGGTTCTTGTGTTAGTGAGATTACATTTTTGGACGGAGAAAAGGGAATTCTTAGATACAGAGGCTACTCAATTGAAGAATTGGCCGAAAAAGCAGACTTCCTAGAAGTCGCTTATCTATTGATTTTTGGAGAACTACCAACCAAAGAAGCCTTGGATAAATTTCATGCCGACATCAAATCTGAATCGATTGTAGATGATGACATCCGAAAAATAATCGATGCATTTCCAAAATCGGCACACCCAATGGGAGTATTGTCCTCCCTAACCAGTGCCCTCACAGCATTTAATCCATCTTCTGTGAATGTGGATTCTGAAGAAGATATGTATAAGTCGTTTGTTAGAATTTTGGGTAAATTCCCTGTTTTAGTGGCGTGGGCCATGCGAAAAAAACAAGGACTTCCACTAGACTATGGAGACAACTCTTTGGGCTATATAGAAAACATCTTAAAAATGATGTTTAAGCAGCCAAATGAAGACTACGTTCAGAATAAAATATTGGTGAATGCTTTAAATAAACTACTCATCCTTCATGCCGATCACGAGCAAAACTGTTCGACCTCTACNGTTCGAATCGTTGGGTCTTCACATGCAGGTTTATTTGCCTCTATTTCTGCAGGAATTTCGGCACTTTGGGGTCCACTTCATGGTGGTGCAAATCAAGCAGTATTAGAAATGTTAGAAGCCATCAAAACAGATGGAGGAGACACCAAAAAATACATGTCAAAAGCCAAAGATAAAAGCGATCCTTTCAGATTAATGGGCTTTGGACATAGAGTTTATAAAAATTTTGATCCTCGTGCCAAAATCATTAAGGTAACCGCCGACGAAGTTTTAAATGATTTAGGAGTAGAAGATCCTATATTAGATATCGCCAAAGCACTTGAACAAGAAGCCTTAACAGACGCATATTTTGTGGATAGAAAACTATACCCTAATGTCGATTTTTATTCCGGAATTATCTATCGTGCAATGGGAATCCCTGTAGAAATGTTTACCGTAATGTTTGCTTTGGGCCGTCTCCCAGGTTGGATTGGTCAATGGCGCGAAATGCGCTTACGTAAAGAACCAATTGGCCGACCGCGTCAGATTTATACAGGTAGTACTTCTCGTTCGTTCAAATCTGTTGCTAAATAAACCTGCTAAAGGATTATACAACATGCTAAAACTTCATGTAAATAACGAGTATGCACGTTTGAAATCGGTTCTTTTTGGAACAGCGCAAAGCAATGGTCCCATCCCCTCTATAGAAAATTGTTATGACCCCAGTAGCTTATCTCATGTGCTATCGGGCACTTATCCGACCGAAGCAGATATGCAACGTGAAATGCTGGCCGTAATGGCTGTATTTCAAAAATATGAGATCGAAGTTTTTAGACCTATTATTATCGAAAATTGCAATCAAATATTTGCGCGGGATATTGCCTTTGTAATTGATAACAAATTTATTAAATCCAATATACTTCCCGATCGTGCTAAAGAATATGAGGCATTAGAAACCCTTCTAAAAAAAATCAATCCAGACGATATTATAGAACTGCCAGAAGCCTGTCATGTCGAAGGTGGTGATGTTATTTTATGTAACGACTATGTGTTTATCGGAATATATTCTGGCACTGATTATCCCGATTATATTACAGCTCGAACAAACCTTCAGGCAGCGGAAGCAATTCAGGAATTATTTCCACATAAAAAGGTTAAAACTTTTGAACTTCGTAAATCAAACGCAAATCCACTTGAAAATGCTCTGCATTTAGATTGTTGTTTTCAACCCTTAGGAAACGGAAAAGCTTTGATTCATGATCAGGGATTTTTAAATAAATCCGACTTTGAATGGTTGCTTGATTTTTTTGGAAAAGACAATGTTTTTGTAGTCACTCCCAAAGAAATGTCTCAAATGAATTGCAATGTATTTTCTATTTCAAAAGATGTGGTGATTTCAGAACAAAATTTTACACGCTTAAATACTTGGCTCACTGCTCAAGGATTCACAGTTGAGCAAGTTCCCTATGCCGAGACATCTAAGCAAGGTGGTTTACTTCGCTGTTCAACCCTTCCCTTAATCCGAAACTAAAATGTCACAAATCACCAATACAGTCTTAATGATTCGCCCTGTTCAATTTCGTATGAACGAACAAACAGCGGTGAATAATTTTTACCAAAAAAATTCAGAAAACATCCTTCCTGAAACTGTGAATGCCATGGCTACTCAAGAATTTGACAGCATGGTCGAAAAACTTAGAAAAGCAAACATTCAGGTGATTGTGGTGCAAGACACCAAAGAATTTGACACACCAGATTCAATTTTCCCTAATAATTGGATTTCATTTCATAAAAATGGCACGATTGGCTTATATCCTATGTTTGCCAAAAACCGTCGNCTNGAACGNAAGGAATCAATCCTAGAAGCTGTAGAAGCAGAAGGTTTTGTGATAGACACAGTCGTTGATTATACGGAAGCAGAAACGGATGGTGTTTATTTAGAAGGGACAGGAAGTATTTTGTTGGATCGTGAAAATCAAAAAGCCTATTGTGCACTTTCGGCAAGAGCCGATGAAGAATTGTTTATTGAGTTTTGTGAAGATTTTGAATACACTCCAGTAGTGTTTTCAGCCTACCAAACCGTCAATGACAAGCGCAAACTCATCTACCATACCAACGTTATGATGTGTTTAGGCACCACTTTTGCAGTGGTTTGTTTGGCAAGTATCGATGATAAAAAAGAACGAAAAAATCTTCTTAAACACCTTCATGAAGATGGAAAAAAAATAATCGAAATATCAGAAGATCAAGTGAATAATTTTGCAGGAAATATGCTACAGCTTAAAGGTACAGATCATCGTAGCTACCTGGTAATGAGTCAGTCAGCTTTGGATTCGTTACGACCCTCTCAAGTACAGATGTTAGAAGGACATGCAACAATCTTATCAAGTCCTTTAGATACCATCGAAGCGTGTGGTGGAGGGAGTGCACGTTGCATGATGGCGGAAGTGTTTTTACCCAAATCAGCCTCAAATTAGGATTAAAAAAGATGTATATTTGTAACTGAAATCAGATATACAATGACACTTCAGGAATCCTTATCACAACATATAAAACAAGCGATTGTTACGCTTTACAATACTCCTTTAGAAACGGTTGAATTTCAAGCAACTCGCAAAGATTTTGAGGGTGATATTACAGTGGTTACCTTTTCAATGCTGCGAATCATAAAAATGAACCCAGCCCAATTGGGTGAAGATTTAGGGGCTTATTTATCAGAACATGTTGATGAAGTCGTTGGTTATAATGTGGTCAAAGGATTTTTGAATCTCGTCCTTTCGGACGCTTATTTTATGACATTCTTTCAAACGATGTGTGCAAACCCTACCTTTGGGTTTGTAAGACCTTCAGATGATCAGGCCGTGATGGTTGAGTATTCCTCTCCAAACACCAACAAACCCCTCCACTTAGGACACGTTAGAAATAATCTTTTAGGTTATAGTGTGTCTGAAATTTTGAAAGCATCAGGCAAAAAAGTTTACAAAACTCAAATTATCAACGACCGTGGTATTCATATTTGTAAAAGCATGTTGGCATGGCAGCGTTACGGCAACAATGAAACTCCAGAATCTACAGGATTAAAAGGCGATAAGCTAGTTGGAAATTATTATGTAAAATTTGATCAAGTTTATAAAGAAGAGATCAAAGCGTTAGAAGCAAAAGGGCTCTCCAATGAAGAAGCCAAAGCGCAAGCTCCTATTTTATTAGAAGCCCAAGACATGCTACTTAAATGGGAAGCTGGAGATGCCGCTGTGGTGTCACTTTGGGAACAAATGAACGCATGGGTATATGCTGGGTTTGAGGTTACTTATAATGCACTAGGAGTAGATTTTGACAGCTACTATTATGAGAGTCAAACCTATTTATTGGGAAAATCGTTTATTCAAGAGGGACTCCAAAAAGGTGTTTTTGTTAAAAAAGAAGACGGCTCGGTTTGGTGTGATTTAACATCCGACGGATTGGACGAAAAAATTGTTTTAAGAGCCGACGGAACGGCCGTTTATATGACTCAGGATATTGGCACTGCAATCCAGCGTTTGAAAGATTTTCCAGATGTCGGAGCAATGGTTTATACCGTAGGAAATGAACAAGATTATCATTTTAAAGTCTTGTTTTTAATTCTAAAGAAATTAGGGTTTGATTGGGCTAAAAACTTAACACATCTAAGCTATGGCATGGTTGATTTGCCGAGTGGAAAGATGAAAAGTCGCGAAGGAACTGTGGTAGATGCAGACGATTTAATCGTTGAAATGGCTTCTACTGCCAAAGAGATTTCTCAAGAATTAGGGAAGCTTGAAGGCTATTCAGAACATGAAAAAGCGGAAACCTACACCACAATAGGTTTAGGCGCCTTGAAATATTTTATTTTGAAAGTCGATCCAAAGAAACGGATTTTGTTTGACCCTCAAGCCTCCGTAGATTTTCAGGGAAATACAGGGCCATTTATACAATACACCTATGCGCGAATTCAAGCTATTTTAAGAAAATCACCCGTAGAAATAGGGAAACCCTTATTGAAGTATACATTGCACGACAAAGAAAAATCACTTCTCAAACAATTGCAATTATTTCCAGAAGTGATTCAACAAGCAGCCTCCAATTACAGTCCTGCTTTAGTGGCAAATTATGCTTATGATTTGGTTAAGGAGTTCAACTCTTTTTATCAAAATGTATCTATTTTGGGTGCAGATAGCACTTCCAAAATTAGATTTAGAGTGCAGCTTTCACAAGCCGTTGCTACAACCATCAAAAATGCGTTTAGTCTTTTAGGAATTCAGATGCCTGAACGTATGTAATTTGAGGGCTTATGGTTGATACTTTACAAGATTTTATTCCAAAAGCTGCTTATGAACAAGTAACTCAGTTGTTGTTACACGATAATTTAGTGGTTAAAATTAAGAAAGAGCGCAAAACACGCCATGGAGATTACCGACGCTTACCAAATGGAAAACATCAAATCACAATCAACTCCAATTTAAATACCTACCGGTTTTTAATCACCTTAATCCATGAAATAGCGCATTTTGAAGCCTATAATACTTATGGAAAGACGATCAAGCCACATGGCCCCGAATGGAAATCAGTTTTTCAGCATTTAATGCTACCCTTTATACGTCCCGAAATTTTTCCAACGGATGTCTTGCCTTTATTAGCAATGCATTTCAAAAATCCAAAAGCGAGTAGCGACTCAGATCCTGTTTTGGCCTTGAAACTCAAGCAATACGATGCTCCTAACGGAAAAACATTTATCTTTGAGGTGCCTCTAGGGGCTACGTTTCGATTGTATAATGGAAAACTGTTCCGAAAAGGTTCTAAAAGACGAACCCGTTTTGAATGTACCGAATTGGACTCAGGCCGACTTTATGTTTTTAATCCCAATGCCGAAGTTGAACTTATTATTGAATAAATGAAGATGAACAAAAATTATTATGCGATTATAATGGCCGGTGGCGTTGGCTCTCGGTTTTGGCCAGTAAGTAAAGAATCGTTTCCAAAGCAATTTCACGACATGCTTGGAACGGGTCAGACGCTCTTACAAAAGACAGTTTCACGCTTAGAGGGTTTGATTCCCAAAGAAAATATATTGATTTTAACCAATGAGCGCTACTCCGATTTGGTGTTGGAACAATTGCCTCAAATCAATAAGAATCAAATAATTGCAGAGCCCGCCATGCGAAATACAGCCCCTTGTATTTTAATGGCATCGCTTAAAATTCATAAACAAAATCCAGAGGCTGTTATGGTTGTCGCACCAAGTGATCACTGGATTGAGGATGAATCGGCATTTATTTCGAATCTTCAAAATGCATTTGATTTTTCTGAACACTCAGAGGTGCTAATGACCTTAGGAATAAAACCAACTTTTGCCAATACAGGCTATGGTTATATTGAATATAACAAAGCAAGCCAAACCCCTGAAAAGAAAGTCCTTCAGTTTCGTGAAAAACCAACTTACGAAACCGCCAAAGGCTTTTTGGAACAAGGAAATTTTCTTTGGAATGGAGGCATTTTTATTTGGTCCACAGCTAGTGTGTTGAAAGCATTTGAAACGCATCAACCAAAATTATACACACTTTTTGCTAAAGGACTAAGCCATTATAATACTGAAACTGAAACCACTTTTGTGTTAGAGAATTATAAGAATGCAGAAAACATTTCTGTAGATTATGCAATTATGGAGCCCAGTGAAAACGTCTATGTCATCCCCGCTACTTTTGACTGGAATGATTTAGGGACATGGGGAAGTCTGTATGATAAAATTTCTGACAGTTCATCAGAAAATGCGGTTGTTAACACCCGTTTATTGGCTGAAAATTCCTCTGGGAATATGATAAAAACGGATACGAATAAAATAGTTGTCCTTGATAGTTTAGATGATTTTATAGTGGTAGAAGAAAAGGAAATTTTACTTATCTTTCCAAAGACTAAAGAACAAGACATTAAGCAATTACGTGAACGAGTGAAGGATAAATTTGGAGATCAACACATTTAATTATGGATAATAATCTAAATCAAGAGTTAGAAAATGTAAACACAGAGCAATCTAAGGCTGCTGTTAAAGAAGATGCTAAAGGGCTTTGGATCTCGTTAAAAACATTTATAATTGAACTCTTAGACTTTAGACATGATACGGATAGAGAGGCGACAATAGCCGCTATAAAAATGGACATTCCATTTAAAGGCGCTACGGCTTGGATTTTGATATGTTCTATTTTTGTGGCATCGGTTGGGTTGAATGCTAATTCGACTGCCGTAGTCATCGGAGCGATGTTAATATCACCACTTATGGGTCCTATACTTGGAATTGGACTCTCAATTGCGATTAATGATATTGATACCCTAAGAAAATCCTTAATCAATTTAGCAACCATGCTCGTTTTGAGTCTGTTAACTGCTTTTTTATTCTTTTACCTGTTTCCATTAAGTCAAGACAACTCGGAATTATTGGGACGTGTTAAACCCGATATTAGAGATGTTCTTATTGCATTTTTTGGAGGTCTTGCACTCATCATTGCAAGAACCAAAAAAGGAACTGTTGCAAGTGTGATTTTTGGTGTAGCAATCGCTACAGCCTTAATGCCTCCTTTGTGTACCGCAGGCTACGGATTGTCTCAGGGTAATTTTGATTACTTTTTTGGTGCCATGTATTTGTTTACAATCAATACAATTTTTATTGCTTTAGCTACATTTTTGGTTTTAAAGATCTTGAGGTTTCCAATGTTAAAATATGCCAATTCGCAGCGTAGAAAAAACATTGCTCGCATTGCAACGCTCTTGGCTTTGGCGGCGATGCTTCCAGCTGGTTGGACATTTTATAATGTTTTACAAGAAACTCGTTATGAGCAGGATTATAAAATATATTTAGAATCCGAAATTAATCAGAACGATAACCTTTGGCTTCAGCGCGAAAAAATTGACTTGGGTAAGAAATTGATTACTCTAAATTTTAATGGAGAAATTTCTGAAGCCACCAAATCAGANNTAATAAATGAGTTGAAAGGCTATGAGTANCTTCAAGAGTTTAGTTTGGTTATTAATGGAAATAAAAATAGAAGTGCAGATAAAATATTGGACCTCTATGATGTAGCAATAGATAAAATTGAAAAACGAGACAGCATCATTGCTACACTTGAAATAGATATTGATAGTCTTAAATTAGCCCTCAATTCCAATAAAAACGATATGGATTCAAAAGTGTTTTTAAGCCTATCGAAAGATGCTAAAATTCAATTTTCTAACTTAGAATCTTTTGGCTATGCAAAAATGTTGGTATCTTCAAATTTTAGAGATGCAGATACAATAACGCTGATTAAAACAAAATGGAATTCTGCTTTGTCAGATAGTCTGGTAGTCCTTAGAAAACAAGCTTTAAAAACTTGGATCGAAAAAGAACTTGAGACAGATGATATTGAGGTAATTAGTAATTAAGAATCAATGTTCTTCTAGGTACATTTTACGTACTTTTTTAAATAAGTTAGAGGAGTATGCAAAATCTGTAACGGCTTTATTATCCGTCCTAAAAATGGTGTCCTTGCTGCCTTCCCAAGCATTATGTCCATCTTTTAGGAATAGAATATTTTGACCAATTTCCATGACAGAATTCATGTCATGGGTGTTGATTACTGTTACAATATTATTTTCGTGGGTAATTTCTTGAATTAAATTGTCTATAACAATAGCAGTTTTAGGATCCAAACCAGAGTTGGGTTCATCACAAAACAAATACTTAGGATTATTTACAATCGCTCTTGCAATTGCAACGCGTTTTTGCATTCCACCAGAGGCTTCACTAGGCATTTTGTCATGGGCGGCTTCTAGGTTCACACGTTTCAAAGCAGAATTTACTCGGTCTTCCATTTCGCTTCGCGATTGCTTTGTAAACATCCTTAAAGGAAACATGACATTTTCCGCAATTGTTAAGGAGTCAAACAGAGCCCCACCCTGAAAAACCATACCTATTTGCGAACGTAGAGTTCTTTTTTCATTATCCGAAAGGGTTGAAAATATGCTTTTATCATATGCAATACTGCCCTCTTCATAGTCAAAAAGCCCAAGTAAACACTTTAGTAAAACCGTTTTTCCAGATCCACTTTGTCCAATGATAAGGTTGGTTTTTCCAGATTCAAAAACAGTAGAAATTCCTTTTAAGACTTTAGTGTTTCCAAATGATTTATGTAGGTTTTTGACTTTAATCATTAGCTTAGTAACATTTGAGTTAAAATATAATTTAATAGGATGATGGATACACTCGTCCAAACAAAAGCTGTCGTACTTGCTTTACCGACTTCCAATGCACCACCTTTCATATAATAGCCGTGGAAGGAAGGGATGGTGGCCAATACAAAGGCAAATACAAATGTTTTAATATAGGCATAAGCCATATGGAAAGGAATGAAGTCCATTTGTACACCAGTTACATAATCTTCAAAACTTGAAAACCCGCCATAAACACAGGCAGCCATTCCGCCAATAATTCCTAAAAACATAGCGATTGAAATTACAAAAGGGTATAAGAAAAGCGCAATAACTTTTGGAAATACTAAGTAATTTATAGAGTTGATTCCCATTACTTCTAAAGCGTCAATTTGTTCGGTAACACGCATCGTTCCAATGCTAGAAGTTATAAAAGATCCCATTTTTCCAGCCATAATAACAGAAATAAAAGTGGGAGCAAATTCTAAAATAACAGATTGACGTGTGGCAAAACCTACAAGGTATTTTGGAATCAATGGATTGTCAATATTAAGAGCTGTTTGTATGGTCACAACTCCACCAACAAAAAATGAGATAAATGCAACAATACCAATAGAACCGATAATTAAATCTTCAATATCCTTTAGAATCAATTGCTTCATTACAGACCATTTGGTCGGTTTGCGAAACATTTGTCCAATCATTATAAAATAAGAGCCAATATTGTGGAGGTAGTTCATAAAAATGTAATTAACGCTAAAGTAAAAAAAACTCCCCATTAATTTGTAGTTATTAAAATGGAATCATTAAAAAATGATGTATTTTTGACCATAAACAAGTCTTAACTATGAAGTTTCCAAAATTTTGTTGCCTCTTTTTATTTTTAGGGATTTTTTCTTGTAAAAACAGCTCTGAATATTTCATTCCCAATAATTTAGATAAAACAACTTCGAAACCAAAGCTCGTGGTAGGAGTAGTGGTCGATCAAATGCGATTTGATTATTTGAATCGTTTCAAAAATAAATATTCTGCCAATGGATTTTTAAGGTTGATAAATCAAGGCTACAGTTGTAATAATCATCATTTTAATTTTATCCCAACTTATACAGCGCCTGGTCATGCTTCAGTTTTTACAGGCACCACCCCAAGTGTGCACGGAATTATTGGGAATAGTTGGTATGATAAAGCGTCAAACTCAACTGTTTATTGCACAACAGATAAAGCGTATACCCCTGTAGGGGCCGCTGCAAAATATGGACAAGTATCTCCTCGAAATATGAAGGTTACCACCCTTGCCGATCAAAATAGATTGTTTACACAAATGAACGGAAAAACAATAGGCGTTTCTATTAAAGACCGTGGAGCTGTGTTCCCTTCAGGACATACAGCTAATGGAGCGTATTGGTTTGAAGGGTTAAATGAAGGAAAATGGATGACAAG
>JGI26086J50260_1001137_pt1 | contig 15976 bp, 8 predicted proteins | sample SaaInl3SG_22_DNA_FD_50260 | JGI IMG/M metagenome (IMG submission 50260)
TGCCAGGGTGGTTGCTCCAAATGTCGTTGGCGTAATCGAACAGGATGTCGACGCGGCTTTGGTCGTAGTTGTTCCACGAACCGACGTCGCTGCCGGTGAAGGTTTGGGTCAGGCCCTTGCTCAGATCAACGCGGTAGCCGTCGATGTGGTATTCCTCAATCCAAAAATCAAACACCCGCTTCCAGAACTCACGCGTCCACGGATCGCCGTGGTCGAAATCGTAACCGGGGCTGTACGGATGCATCGCCACCGGGTTGAACCACGGGTTGTCCGAAGCGGCCGAGCCGTCCGCATTCTGGTACAATCGCACAAGCGGGTCCGTGCCGAAGCTGTGATTGGGCACGATGTCCATGATGACGGCGATGCCACGTGCGTGGCATTTGTTGACCAGCTCCTTGAGCTTGGCTTTGGGCCCGTAAAACTTGTCGACCGCGAAACGGAAATTGGGGTTGTACCCCCAACTCGAGTTGCCTTCAAATTCGCTCACGGGCATCAGCTCGATGGCGTTGTACCCCATGTACTCCAGGTAATCGAGTTGGTTGATGAGGTCTTGGAAGGTTTGGGCTTCGTCAAAATCCCGAACCAACGTCTCGTAGATGACGAGGCGATCCGTAGGCGGCTTTTGAAACGACCCGTCGGTCCACAAAAAGTACGGATTGTCGGTGCGGAATGCCGTGTTGTGCCAGCTTGCTTGCCCTGTGGGGAACGAGGGCATGCCTGGGAAGTGGCTTTGGGGGATGTACTGGTCATTCCAGGGGTCGAGCACGAGCTCGGCGTACGGGTCGCCCACTTCCAACGTGCCCTCCACCAAGAAGTGGTAGCGGTACCACGTTCCCGCCGACAGACCATTCAACTGCAGCCAATGCCGGTTGCCGTCCACGCTTTTCCGCATCAGCGAAGCATCGTTCGCCGTGAAGTTGTTGAAGTCTCCTCGAAGGTGCACGTAGTCCTTGCCTGGGGCGCGCAACTGCACAATCACCGTCGATCCGTTGATCACGTTGACGCCGTCCAAAGTGCCGGCGGGGGGATCGAGGACGAGGGGCGTTTGGGCCCAAATGGCGCTTGCTGGATACAGCGTCCCCAACAAGAGAGCGATCAAAAAACGGTGGGAAGCAGAGCGAGCAAGCATAACGCGTGACGTTGGTGTATGAATTACACTAAGATAAGAAGAATCCCTTTGCCTCCCTAATTGGCTTCGGATTCGACAACGAATTCGTCCACAAACAGCCAAGAGGGCTCTGTGGCCGCATCATGCCAATCGGGGCAAGGACCTGCATTTGGGAGAGCCATGCGCACAAATTGCGCCTCAAGCTCCAGCCCTTCCAATCGGACGGGAATGACGGTTTGGCGACCGTCCACATCAAAGGGATCCCCCCAAGGAGCCTGTGGAGGCAAATCCTCGTAACGCTCCCCGTCGAGAGACGTCGACCACTTCACGGCTCTTGGCATGAAAATCCACGCGTCCTGGTACAAATACAGCTGGGTCTCGAGCGCAGAAATGGCCGTGGGGGCTCCGAGGTCGACCACACAAACCAGGTCTTCGCCTTGAACCGCTTGCCACGCACCATCCCGAAAGTCAGCGGACCCCCGACGGCCGTCCGCCAAAGCCTGCATGCCACCTCCGGTGTAATGCTTGCTTGGTGCGTAACTCAATTCGAGCGGTTGGTGGGCGGCTGCGTGGCCCGCCACGGGAAACGACTCGGTGACTCCAGAGGAGCGACCGCGAACGGAGACGGCGACCTCTACGGTGCCACGGCCATGGACCTCGAAAGCCTGACCGACGTTGACCGCAGCCTGCGCCACCTCCCCTTGGGTGTCGGCGGGAACAAAACGCACGGTTCCTCCAACGTTGCGCAAGGCCGGATTCACCGTGACTTGAACGGTGCCCTGGAGACCCGGAGCGACATTCACCTCAACGGGCACGCCCTCCAAGCCGGGCTGCATCCCCAAGAAGGCCCAGCGCTGACCCAACGCATCCAACCGGTCCAGGAAACGGTCATAGGCCCCTTCAGTTTGGGTCACGTCGGGTCCTGACCAAAGGACTTCAGCCAACCCCGTGGCACGAGGAAACACCTTGCCCATCACAAGCTGTTGAGGAGCCCTTTCCGTCCACATGTTGCACTCGCCACCCACGATTTCTCCCGCATGGCCCAGCGCTTCCTCAGGAACGGGCTCAAACCCGTACACCTCTTGCAGGTCCGTCGAACGCAAGGGGTAATCAAGGTAGCAGTGGCTTGTTGGGGACACGACCGCATCCGTGCCCAAATGCGTCGCTTCAATGGCGCCCTCCATTCCCCTCCAACTTTGCACCATGGCACCCTCGGGCAAGCCGCCCTCGAGGATTTCATCCCACCCCATGATCCGCTTGCCTCGGCTGGCGAGGTGGGCGCCCATTTCGTTGATGAAGGCGGTCTGGAGCTCCGCCTCGTCGTGGAGGCCGAGGCGCTTCATTTTGGCCTGGCACTTGGGGCACTCCGCCCACCGCACCTTGGGGACCTCGTCGCCTCCAATGTGGATGACCTCGGAGGGAAACAAGTCGCACAATTCGTCCAACACCGCCTTCATGAAGGCCATGGTCGAGTCGTTGCCCGCGCAATACACATCCTTGAACACCCCCCAATTGTTGGGCACAGGAAGCGAGTCGCCCGTGCATCCCAACCACGGGTAGGCCGCCAGCGCCGCCCTGCAATGCCCCGGCATTTCAATCTCGGGGATGACAGTGACGTGGCGCTCCGCCGCAAACGCAAGAATGTCTTCGATTTCCTGGCGCGAGTAAAATCCGCCGGTCACCTGCCCGTCCACTTCGGTTCGGTAGGCTCCGACCTCCGTCAACTTGGGGTAAGCGGCAATGGGAAGGCGCCAACCTTGGTCCTCTGTGAGGTGCCAATGGAGGACGTTCATTTTTTGGACGGCCAGCAATTCAATGATTTGCTTCACAAATTCAGGTTCCATGAAGTGCCTGCAGCAGTCCAAAAGCAGTCCCCGATGCGCCAAATACGCATGGTCCTCGATGCGAACCGCAGGCAGGGTGAATCCCGACGGGCAGCCCTGTTCGCAAGAAGGCGGGATCAATTGCCGGAGCGTGGTCCACGCGCGAAACGCCGCCTCTTCGTCCTCGGCTTCCACGGTCACGTGATCGCCTTCCACGGTGAGAACGTAGCCCTCCTCGCCCAACTCTTGGTCAGACGCGATCCACTCCCATTGAGCGTTCCCGTCGCCGGTACGCTCCCAACGAAGACCCGCGTCGTGCAACCACCTTTCCATCGCAGGCATCGTCCACCCTTGTGGCCATTCCAACGTCAACGTGCCGTCGCAGCGAAAACCCCTGCCATCCGGGGACGATGTGATTGCTTCCACCTTGGTCGGCTGCGGCACCAATCCCGCCAGGCTTCCTGTAGGAAGCGGGTGGACAGAGGTGCGCTGGCAACCTGAGAAGGCCCAAGCCACACCCACAAGGAACACCCAATTTTTCCCCTGACTCAGGGCCCATTGGTCCAATCCAATCATGTCTTCAAGGTTGCGTTGATTCCACCAGTTCGAGCACTTTGGCGTAGTCCACGGGGTGGGTCGCGGTGTCAAACAACGGCGAATTCCCTTGGCGCTCGGTGGCTCGGCATGAGGCGTGCACCGCCACCACTCCGGCTTCGCGGAGGGCAGAAACGTCTTCCGGGCGAACCCCGCCGCCCGCCACAATGCCCATTCCGAGATTGGTCCACCGCTTCAACGCCGCAAGGCCTTCGACCGCACGCGCGCATCCCCCACTGGAGAGCATTTCCTTTACCCCATGTTGGAGCAAGATGCTTACGTCCGCGTCGGGGTCTGCGCTCGCATCGATGGCACGATGCCACACCAAATTCTCGGACCCGACGGCTTCGCACATCGCTTCGAGGTAGGCCTCGTCCACCCTCCCCTCGGCGGTCAAGGCGCCCACCACCACGCGTTCAGCGCCGCAGTCCAGCATGACTTTGGCTTCCTCCACGCTCCACGTTCGTTCGGAAGCGGAAAAGTGAAAATGGCCTTCGCGCGGACGAATGAGGGCCCTTGCCGGCATGCCCATGGCCGCCGCGGATTCCACCACCACCACGTTGGGTGTGATGCCTCCCACGGGCCAAACCGAACACAGTTCCACGCGGTCGGCTCCGGCTTCCATCGCGACAGCCACGTCACGCAACGTGCTCGCACACACTTCGACTGAAATCATGGGGATGGCGGTTGAGTAGTGAGTTCCTGCCAATCGCCGGGGTGAGTCAGGTCGACGAACGCACCCCGAAACGGCAGAATCTGCAAGGTAATGCCCGTATGCTCCGCTGCGAGCATCACCGCCGTGGGCAATTCCCGCTCCCCGCGTTGGGCATTCACAGGGGCATGCTGGCACCCGTGCAAGAGCGCCTGGTAGGGCATTCTGAAGAGGTTCATGCTCACCCAAACCTCGCCCTTCCCGTCCCGCACCGCATCAATTTCTGCCTCCGTCGGTTTTTCAATCAGCCGCACGCCCCCTTTTGCCGTCGTGTCAAGCACGGCAAAAGCCTGAGCGCGCTCCGGAGGCAACCCCAAGGCCTCTCGCGCGAACGCGACCGTGCCGTGCTCGGTTTGTTGCAACGCTTCGACCGCCCCTCGGGGCGGGAGGTTGTCCCCGTTGAACACCGAGACGGAGCTCCCCTGCCATTCGGGGTGAGCCTCCAATCCACGCTGGACCGCGTCAGCGGTTCCTTGGGGCTTGGTTTGGCCTTGCGGGATGGTTTGGCGGGTCACATCCACGGCACACCCCGCGGGGATCCAAGGCCTGATCAGCGCTTCGCTCGAATGGTCCTCCGCCGAAAGGACGACGCAGACCTCATCGACACCTTCGTCCGCGAGCCGCTCCAACAGCAGGGCCAAGAACGGCCGTCCATCCTCGCCCACCGGCAGCATCGCCTTGGGCCGACTCGCCAGCATTTCCCTCTGCGCTGCAGGCAGCGAAAGGTCCTCCATGGCCTCGGCGTTTCGCATGCGGGAAGACTTCCCGGCCGCCAGCACCAAGGCCGGTCGTGCGGATTTACGCCACGGGGCGCACCACGCGCCGGCTGCTTCTCGCACCGTCCAAGAGGAGGCAGCCCCTGAACGTCGCACCGCCTCGTGGACGTCCAANGCTTTGTCCTCAGGAACCCAAGCCAATCCGCATCCTCCACCCCCCGATCCGACCAATTTCCATCCCTGCGCACCTGCAGCCCGAGCCGCCTGCCCCAGACGCTCCAATTTCTCTGTGCTCAAGCCCAGTCCGTCCCGCAACTGCGCGTGATGCTCCGACATCCAAGCCGGCAACTGAGAGGACGACCAATCCGCGGCAGCCCACGATTCAAGCTTTTGGTTTTCCCACGTGGCTCGCCAAAGCCCTTGTTCTTGTTCGGTCAGTTGACCCCAGGATTCAAGTTCCTCAGGAGCGCACCAGTTCCCACCGTGTTCTTTCACAAGGGCAAGTCGGTCCGATTTGCACCGCGTCAAATGACCAAAGGTGTCCTTGGGTTGCCCTGAATCCACCACCACCCAAACGCCTTGCCCAACCGCCTCCAATCGTTCCACCTTCCAATCGCCGTGAATCCGATGCGTCCCCCCCAAGGCGCTGGCCACGTGATCCATGTGGCCGCCCGGCGCTCCAAAATGCGTTACTTCGACCCGATGGGCTTGCATCCCAAGGGCTTTAGGGCTCAAAGCAACCCCGGCCACCCGCGCCAAGGCTTGCACCCACGCCACCACCAACGCGGAGGAACTGCTCAATCCGGACTGAAGGGGCAAATCCACGTGGCACGACACATTTCCTCCGCATCGAACGTCCCACCCTGCCTTGACCGCCTCAACCAAGCCCGCCGTCAAAAATTCAGCAGGCCCTGGGTTTTCCGACTCCACCTTTCTTCCCACCTCCGACACGTCACAACTCCATTCAAAACCAAGCCTCGGCGTTCGCAAGGTCCAAACCCCGTCCGTCCGTGGCTGCACCACCAAGCGACACCCTAACGGAATGGCCGACGCGATGACGGGGAATCCGAGGTAATCCTGATGCTCCCCAAACAGACAGACACGCCCGGGCGCAAACGACACGAACGGCTCGAAAACCACGTCAAGCAGTTCGGCGGTGGAGGACCAAGACGGCCCCTGCTGCGGCCACCGCCGCGCCGGCCAGCGCCCATGCTTGCGTCGTCTCTCCATACAGAGCAGATCCCGTCGCCATCAAGGCGCCGTACACCGCGACGCAACCGAGAAAGGCCTGAAGAAGCCCTTGAGCCACCGACGGCGACGGCGAATGGGAGGACGAGGAGAAACGGCGCCAACCGGGGCCGGCGACGCCTGTTTGGGCCACAAACGACGCCAAGACCTCTTCCTTCTCAGGAGGCAACAACCACGCACTCGCCAACCAGCCCAGCGTGGTGATGGAAGTGCCCCACACCAATTTCTGCCACGCGGCCAATTCCGGAACGAGCGCCACCGGGTTCGCCGCCAGCGCGTCGTGGACCCATGTGAAGTACGCCGCGACGACCAGGGACAACAGCATGGCCGCGATCTCCGTCGCCGCTGAGATGCGCCACCAGAACCAGCGGAGCAAAAAGAGACCACCCGTCCCGGCACCAAGCAGCAACAGCAGGTTGAACGCTTGACCGGCATCGGTCAAGGTCAGCCCCAACCCTGCTCCCATCACCAGAGAAACACCTGTCGCCACTTGCCCCGCCACCACGCGTTGCCGCTCCGTTGCGTCCGGCTTGATGAACCGACCGTAGAAGTCATGCACGAGGTAGCTCGCGCCAAGATTCAGCTGCGTGCTCATCGTGCTCATGAACGCGGCCAAAAGCGAAGCCGCCACCAGCCCCAACAACCCTGAAGGCAGCAACGACAACATCGCGGGGTACGCGAGGTCGTGCCCCACCTTGTCTTCGGCCACATGGGGGAACGCCTCGCGCAAGGCATCGAGGTCAGGGAACACAATCAATGAGGCCAACGCCACCAAAATCCATGGCCAAGGGCGTAGCGCGTAGTGAGCCACGTTGAACAACAAGGTGGCGCCCACCGCATGGCCCTCGTCTTTGGCCGAGAACATGCGCTGGGCGATGTAGCCGCCCCCTCCAGGCTCGGCGCCAGGGTAGTAACTGGACCACCACTGCACGGCAAGCGGAATCAACAACATCGGAATCCACGCATTCGCGTCACTCAAATCTGGCAACAACGACAATTGGGGCACCACGGATGGGTGGTTGAGCAATCCGTCCAGCCCGCCAACCTCGGGCAAGTCCAAAATCCACCACGCGGCCCAAACCGAACCGACCATGGCGAGAATGAACTGCACAAAGTCCGTCAAAATCACGGCACGCAACCCGCCCATCACGCTGTAGACCAACGTGATGCTGCACGTCACCAGAAGCGTCAACCAACCCGGCCAACCGAGCAAGATGCCCCCGAGTTTGATGGCCGCCAAACTCACCGTAGCCATGACGAGCACGTTGAACACCAAGCCGAGGTACAGCGCNCGGAAGCCACGAAGGAACGCCGCGGACTTGCCCCCGTATCTCAATTCATAGAAACTGATGTCGGTCAGAACGCCCGACCGACGCCAAAGCCGCGCATAGACGAACACCGTCACCATGCCCGTGAGCAAAAACGCCCACCACGCCCAGTTGCCCGCCACACCTTGCTGGCGCACCAAGTCGGTGACAAGGTTGGGGGTGTCTGTGCTGAAGGTCGTGGCCACCATGCTGATGCCGAGGAGCCACCAGGGCATGTTTCGGCCCGCAAGGAAGTAGCCTGCGGAATCGGTTTTGGCCTGTTTGCTTGCCCAAAGCCCCACCCCCAAAGCCAGCGCGAAATACGCACCGATCAGGGTCCAATCCAAGGTTGTCAACTGCATAAAAACAAGGATACATCACGGGTGGACCCGCGGAAAAACTCAAAGGCAAGGAGTTCCAAACAATCCGAGCAAGGCCAACACGTCGGTGACGGTGACCNCCCCGTCGGCGTTGACATCCGCCGTGCAGGACTGTGCACATCCAAACNCGGAAAGCACGNCNAGCATGTCCGCCACAGTCACGTTTCCGTCGAGGTTAACGTCGCCCGTGCAACCCACGGCAGGCGGGTCGTCCACGTTGTAGTAATCCCCAATGTCCGGGTAGGTCGGGCACACCTGGCGGCTTGTGAATGCCATCACCGCCGCACGCGTCAAGTCGTAATACGTCGCGTCGGACATGTGAGGCACATGCCCNGCNCCTTNNAAGGTGGTCAAGCGGTGATCGAGCCCCACCTCCTCGGCGTGAATGTGAACCGGCCAGCTGCCATCGACCACGGTCACGTTGATGCCAAGCAAACTGATGGTCCCCGTGCCGTAAGGAACCGTGCCGTCGGCCGTGCCGTGAGTGCTCACCACGGGAACATCTCCGGCCTCAATCCAATCGGCGTCTCCGATGGCTCCAGAAATGTTGATGATGGACAACACCTCGGAAGAATACCCGGCATTGCCACTCAGACCTTCCAGTCCTCCCCCCAATCCAGGTTGAGTGAGGTCGATGACATCGGGCACTTCGGCGAGGTCATCGATGTAGGCCGCGTGCAACGCAATGAAGGCGCCAGCCGACGAACCGCCAAGCACGATTCGGTTGGGATCAATCCCCCAGGGATTTCCTTGCTCCGCATGGGACTTTCGGAAAAACCGAACCGCCGCCTTGGCGTCGTGCACCCCTCGCAGGACCGATTCCTGCAGCGACGTTTCAAGGTCGAACAGGTTGTCGATGCCCAAGCGATAACTGATGGANGCGGCAACGTACCCCATGCGGGCCAGGTCCTGGCAAAGCGGCACCACGTCCGTCCCGTCGTTGCTGCCGGCGAGAAAAAACCCGCCGTGCGCCACAAGGACCACAGGGCGATCCGTGACCTCATCTCCGACCGGCAAGTAGATGTCCATGTCGAGTTGTTCCATGGACCCCGAAGAACCAATGTTGCTGCCGTAGACGACGCCTTGTTGCGTTTCGATTTGGTCAAACACGCGGTAGCGGTAACGCGCCCCGTCGCATTGCGCCTCGGCTTGCCAAGCGCAACAACACACCAGCAAGCCCAGTAGAACCCTACGCATGACCCCCCAATTCAAAGCCCGCAAACCAACGGTCCAGGTCGTGACGCAGCTGCACGACATCTTCCACAATGAAGTACTTGGTTTGAATCACGTCCGTTCGGAACGGCGTGTTCATGACTTCTTCGAGGGAGAATGGAATCAGGGTTTCCCGAAGCCCCCAAGCGTGATTCGTTTCGCCAAAACTCGACATGATGCCGGCACCCATCAGCTGAGGTGTCCCCTCTGCTCCTCGGACAAACCCAAACTCCACAAAGTACCAATACAGACGCTGCAACCCCAGGACAGCTTCGTCCTCCCCAGCCGCAACCAAGGCGGCACCCACTTCACCGAAGCGATGCATGAACGCCGCAAAATCTGGGTCCATCAGCGGTGGAATGTGTCCAAACGTGTCGTGAAACATGTCCGGCTCCTCGATGTAGTCGAGTTGATCTGGACGGCGTACCCACGTGGAGGTGCAAAACCGCTTGTTCGCGAGCAGCTGAAAGAAATCATCCACAGGGATGAGGCCGGGCACAACGGTCAAGGACCACCCTGTGGTATCCAGCAATTGCGCTTCCATGGCAGGGATGCGCGGCACGACCTCGCACGTCAGCGTCTCGCTCATTTGGTCCAAGCTCGCCAAATACAACGGCGACGCTTTCCCTTCGAGGTTCGCACGTTGGCGCTCGTACAGCCGCCTCCACGTGTCGTGGTGGTCGGGCACGTACGCCTCCCACTGTTGTAACAATCCCTGGACCATGTGATGAAAATACATCACACAATCCAGGGATTCAACCGGTTGGGAACCGGATGCGGTTACTGCACCGCGAGGCGCGCCGTAGTCGTGGCACCGTTTGGCGCGGTCACCGCGACGTGGTACATGCCAGCAGAAAGGCCGTTCAATTCGAGCTGAATCACAGCCCCTTGGCGCCATTGGGAAACGGCCACCTCACGACCGCTTGCGTCCAACACTCGGACCGCATCCGTCGCATGAACGCCCTGAATCCACACCTGCTCGCGGGCAGGGTTGGGCATCACTTTCCAGTTCCGAACGCCAGCTTCGAGCACAGCATCGCCCGTTCCGTTGATGGCGTTGACAATGCCGCGAAACTCTTGGTGGTACAGGTTGGCCACTCGTGCGTCGTGAACAATGACGGTGTTCTCGTCATTCACGCTCTCCGCACTCGAAGACCAGTTGTGGGATCCTGTAATGACGAGTGGATCTGTACCCGGTTCGCTGTGGTCGACAATGGCGTACTTGTGGTGGCAATCGCCGCTTAAATCGTGAGCGTACACCTGAACGCCGTTGCTGATCAGGTTGTCAAACTCACTCCCTGTTGTGTTGATCTGTTCAATGACCCCAACAGGGCTCACGAAGAAGCTTTGGTTCAACTCCACAATGGCTGCGCCCAAATCATCACGGGTCAGCGTCAACAACGCAAATTCGAAGTCGGCATTTGCGCCTTCAATTTCCTCGAGGATGGCCGCGTTGGTGCCATCCGTGGGCGAGAAGTACAACTCCACCTCGCTTCCGCCAATCAAGAAATTCACAGGCGTGTTCCATGTTTTGTCGGCGCCAAACTTGCTGTTGGCGGCATCAGGCGTCATGCCTTCCGAACCCCACATTTCCTCAAATTCCAGCTCATACGCTCGTGCCAGACTCTGGTCCTCAAACACAATCGCGTTGTTCAAGTCGCTCACGAGCTGTCCCGTTGTCAAATTGGTCGACCCCGTCAAGACAAACGCAGACTCCGCAAAATCCGCATCGCCAATGATGAACTTGTTGTGCATGCCGCTTCCTTCACCGTCGGTACGAGGGTGAGTCACCACAGCATCGTCTAAGCTGCTGAGCCCAATGTTCGCATTCTGGCCTTCGTAAATCCAGCGAACCTGGACACCGTTGGCAACCGCTGCGTTCACGGCATCCTCCACCGTTTGGTCGTTCAAATTGTACGCCGCCACGTCAAGTGTATGCTGCGCACTCATGATCCATGCCGCGACCGTGTCGTTCATGTCCGTNCCCAAGGAGAGCGCAAGCTCCTCTGTGGCCACGCTGTGGTCCACCGAGCCATTGAAGTACACGTGAATGTCTCCTGAACTTTCTGACACTGTGGCGTAAGGACGGATGGTGGACAGCGCCGAGGAACCGTCCTCCAAAGTGGACACCGCACGCGCGTAGTANATGGTGCCGGGCTCCAAGCCTTCCAAGTTCACAAAGTGACTTGGCGTGTTGCCGGCCACNGCCGTTGCGACCGTTCCCAAGTCTTCTGTCAGCCCGTATTCCACGGTTCCATCGCACGCCAAATCCGTGGTCCACGACAACGTGAAACTCGTGGTGGCCAAATTGGTTTGTGTCACCTGAGAGGTGTAGCAAAGCGCAGAGGCAGGAATCAAATCCAACGGTCCGCGTGGGAGCATTTGGTATCCGCCGAATCCATCGAACGAGAACTGCGACACAATGCCGAGCATGTCCACTTCGCATCCGGTCAACTCTTCCCCCACGAGCGAATTGCTGGTACGTACGTAGATCACGCCCGACTCACCCGCAGCATTGAAATCGTACGTGTTGTTGCCCGTGATGAAGGTTCCGGCCAACGGAAACGTCACCCCGTTGATGCGCACCAACTGGCCTTCCAAATTCTCCCCCAATTGGGCCGGGGTGATTTCCAAAGGCGTGGGCACGGTTCCCGCCCCCCAAAAATCCACCGCAGTCAGGTTGGGTCCAACCTCGAGAAGGCCGTTGTATTCTGTGATCTCGCCCGTGACGGACAAGCTGTCTCCAATTTGTGGCGTGGCATCCCAATCGCCCCAATCGGCTCCAGGATAAATGGCAATGCCGGCCGTTGCGTCTTGGAGGTAACGGACGGAACCGAGGTTGTCGTCGCTCGTCACCACACCAGTGACGGTCACCGTTTGTCCAATGTTGTAGTTCTCGCGCATGTCGAGAATGTTGTCTTGCGCCAATGCCGCGGTAGACACGTATGCGGCCGTCAAGGCCAACGTCAATTTCAAGTTCATTCCTTGGGTTTCTTGTTTTGCAATCCTTTCAATTCGAGCACAGCACTCAGCCGCACCATACGCGGCGGGCCTACAAACACTTCAGCACGCCCACTGCCACCTTCCAACCCGTAGGGATTGGGGGCGTATTGCGAGTTGTTCGTGGCGTCTGAAACGTACAACGCGTTCAAGGCATTCGTCACGCTCAAACGCACGCGCAGCAAGGCGTTGTCCATCACATCAAACGACGTTCCGGCATTGAAGTTGAGCAACGCGTAGCCTGGCGTCACCCAAACGTCTTTAGGCTCCCCCTCGGTGATGACATCACCTGGGGAGAAATTGGCATAATGCTGCCAGAACCACGTGTTCCGAATTGAGAAGTACGTTCCCCGCTTTGGGCGGTAACTCGCCGCGAGGGAGATTTGGCGTTGCGCGGCATCCCCCACCTTGACCCCGTCAAGATTCACCAAAGTGTCGGCGATGCTCCCGTCTGCCACGCGTGTGATGAATCCGTTGGTCGTCTGGTTGATCAAGTCCACGCGTTCGTTGCTCGTCCAGCGCCAGTTTCCTGCCGAGACCACGCCTTGAACGTTGAGCTTGGCGGTGGGGTCGTAGGAAAAGTCCCATTCGACTCCCGAGTGCACCGCGTCCGCATTCAACAGNTTGTACCCGAGGTTTCGGTCGACATCGTCAATGACAGACTGGGCAGACTGTCCCCACTCTTCGGCACTGACGTTGCTTTCCGCCAAGACAATCATGGCCTCGCGGCCCGCCACGGTGCTGGTGTCCGCATACACGGACAGCGTTGGGTCTTGCCACAATCCTGAAACTCCATAGAAGCGGTTGACTGGTTTGTTTTCCCACCCCGTCCGGTAGGCATTGACGTTGGAGGCGAATTTGCCCTTGGCGTATTTGACGCCCGCTTCCACCGCCTTCACGTACTGGTTCTCATACCCGTCGATGACGTTGTTGTTGATGTCAAACACCGAATTGAACAACGGAGCACGCTTGAGGTAGCCTACGTTGGTGTACGCATTCACCCACTCGTTGAAGTTGTAGTTTCCGCCCGCCTTGATGGTGGCGCTGTTCAGGCTCTCCCAGTCTGTGGTGTAAGAGCCCAAACCTGGGTGTTCAGCCGTCAGAAATGCCGTATCCGTTTGCCATTCCGTTTCCCCCAACACGCGAAATTCATCCGTCGACCGCACTTCGTACGTCGTGTCGTTCAAGGTCACCACGTTGGGTCGGAAATAGTCAATGGCTCGGTACCAACTCTGAGCGCCGGAGACGTTGATGAAAGCCGAGTAGTTGTACTTGTCGAGTTCCAACTGGAAATAGGAACCGCCCCACGCCACTTGGCCGTCGTCGTAGTAATAATATTTGTCACCTTCACGAAGGGGAGCTTCAAAGTCCGCGTTTTGGTCACGGCGGTCGTCCGGTGCGTCGTAATAATCGGACCCAAACATGTCCCCAATGGTCCGGTAATGGCTGCCCGTGTAGTGGCGAGCATCCACCCCTGCCGAGAAGCTCAACTGGTCGGTCAAGGCTGTGTTGAAATTGGACAAAGCGCCGTACCATCGGTGGTCGTTGTGCGCAATGCGAATGAAGTTGGATCCCTTGCGTTCCCCGTTTTCATCGACGTTCAAGCCGTTGGTCCCAAACTCAAACAACTGGTGCGAATCCCAGGTCCCTTGCATGTCCAACGTCCCGTCCGTCATGCGCGTTCCCGGGGTGCTGGCCAGCGCCTCGCCCCCGCCCGTTCCGAAGCTCGCATAAGCCGTCGTCGTCAGGGTGGATTTCTCGGACAAGCTCCACACGTCACGCACAGTAACGATGGGCTTGAAATAAGCATTTTGGCGTGGGTTGTAGCGTCGGAATTCACCGTAAGTCGTGTCCACCTGCCCCGTTTCGTCGTTGTAGTTGTAGAAAACCTCTTGGTAGTTCACCATGAACTCATTGAACTCCCGGCCGCGCGAAACAATGGACGTCTCGCTCAATCCCGAAATCACTTCCTGAAGTTCCGTCTGCCCGTCGCTGTCCGTCAAGCGTTCCGCCAAATCCGTGTCGTATTCGTACACCTGCATTTGGAAAGAGCGTTGCCCATGACGCTGTGGCGCGCCAAACGTGGTGACACTCAGGTTGTGGTTGCCCACGGTTTTGCGGCCCTTGAGGTAGTAAGCGTAGGCTTCCGACTCCAACCCGTCCGCAAATCCTCGGTTGGTCTTGTAGGATCCGACGAAGTGCAAAAAGCCCTTGTCTTGGTTGCCAAACACGCCGCTAAGGCTGTTCCGGTAGTAGCCGTAGGATCCAAGCTCGGCTTGGTAGTTGATGGATCCGTTGGCCGATTCGTCGCCTCCCGTGAGGATGTTGATGGTCCCCCCCACCGAAGGGATGGCCAGCTTGCTCGCCCCAAGGCCGCGTTGAACCTGGGTGGTGCGAACCACCAAGTCCAATCCTGCCCAGTTGCTCCAGTACACCCAACCGTTTTCCATGTCGTTCATGGGCACGCCGTCCACCATGACCGCGAGGTTGGTTTGGTCGAATCCACGAATGGTCACNCGNGCNTCNCCNTCTCCACCCCCTTGTTGGGTGGCGTAAACCCCGGGCGTGGTGTTCAACACCAAGGGAAGGTCACGCCCTGCAAGCTCTTCTTGAATTTGGGCGGGCAACACGTTCGTGAAGGCCACCGGCGTCTTGCGTGAAATCACCACGTCAGCGGACACCACAGCCTCCTTCATGATGAGCGTCTCCATTCGGAAGCGCACCGAGGCTTGGGAGCCGTCGCACGTCAGCGTCCGCGATTGGCTCGCGTACCCGATGTAAGACACCTCTAACGAAACCTCACCTTTGGGCAATGGCAACGAAAACGCACCGTCCAAATCCGTGGCCACCACCGCGTTTCCAGCCTTGATGTAAGCTCCAATCAAGGGGTCACCCGTCAAGGCATCTTCCACCAATCCGTTGACCGTACACAACTGCGCTGTGGCCCCAGTCATCCCCACCCAAAGGCCGAGGACAACCGCCCAAGCATGCTTGTGAATTCGCATGTCGACTGCGTCTTACTTGCGGATGACCCGACGGGTCGCGCGCTCGCCGTTTTCAAGCACCACCTCCATGAGGTACATGCCCGCAGGAGCTGCTTCGAGTGACACGTCCACAATCATCCCGCCTTGAGNGGCCTGGCGCCTGACGCGTTGTCCCGCAAGGTTGTGCAAGACCACTTCCCGAATGGCTGAGTTCGCCTTCACCCAAACCACATCTCCTGACGCGGGGTTGGGGTACACGTCGAACGCAGCACGCAGCGGCTGGTCGGACACGTTGGTCGTGCCGCAGTCGCAGGCGTGAATGCCCAAGTTCACAAACACGTTGTCGAGCGAAGATCCCGTGCTGTCGCTGAACCACAAAATGCCGTCCCATTCGTCCACAACCAAGAAGTCGTTCAACGCGTCGGTGTCGCCTTGGAGAACCGAAGACTTGCGGATCAACGTGTGGTTTTGCGTCATTTCCGCCCATCCCGTCGTGCCTGGGTCTTCCCCAATCTTGCCAAAAATGTCCACCACGGTGTTGGATGAAATCTTGCGAAGCACCATGGCGTCGTTGCCGTTGAANTACATCGTGTTGTTCTCGTCGTACACAGGACACACCCACAAATCGGCTGCCGCTGCGAGCTCATCCCAAACGGGCGCNTCAAAATCCACCCCATCAGGNTCTTGCTTGTCCAACACCACCACAGCGACGCTGTCCGGCATCAACATGCCTTCCAAGTCCACTTTTTGNTTGTCTTGNGCCGCAGTTGCGCCGTTGGAGTAACGCTCCAAGCGGTAATCGCTCAAGTCCACCGTGGCGTTGGTGGGGTTGTAAATCTCAAGAGCCTTGTTGTTGCTCCACCCCTCCACGTATTCAGAGATGAAGAGTTCC
>JGI26086J50260_1001139_pt1 | contig 15939 bp, 18 predicted proteins | sample SaaInl3SG_22_DNA_FD_50260 | JGI IMG/M metagenome (IMG submission 50260)
GTTGTCTCAAGCGCGGGGTCACCGATACGGGTTTTGGCCAGCCGCGCGCTCAGCGCATCCGAGACCTGATCCATCATGCCATCTGGCACGATGATCCGTCGGATTGCCGTACATTTCTGGCCTGCCTTGGTCGTCATCTCGCGGGTGACTTCCTTGAGGAACAGCTCAAATTCAGGGGCGTCAGGTGTGATATCGGGCCCGAGGATAGATGCGTTAAGGCTGTCTTGCTCGGCGATAAAACGGGTGCCTTGGCGCAGGATATTTCGGTTGGAGCGCAGCAATAATGCTGTATCAGCCGAGCCTGTGAAGCTGACCACATCCTGCGGGCCAAGCCTGTCCAGCAGATCACCTGTTTGGCCGACCACAAGCTGCACGGCCCCTTCAGGCAAAAGACCTGACGCGATGATCATCTTGAAACAGGCCTCGGTCAGCCATGCGGTGGCTGTGGCGGGTTTTACAATGGCAGGTACGCCTGCCAGTAGGCAGGGGGCCAGCTTCTCCAGCATGCCCCAAACGGGGAAGTTGAACGCATTGATATGCACGGCCACGCCTTGCAGGGGGACCGCCACATGCTGTCCCAGAAAGCGACCGGTCTTGCCAAGCTGCTCCAAGCCGCCATCGACATAGACATGCCCCTCGGGCATTTCGCGCCGCCCCTTTGACGCGAAGACAAACAGCGTGCCGATGCCACCTTCAATATCGATCCAGCCATCGGCGCGGGTCGCGCCTGTCATGGCGTTCAGGGCGTAGAGCTCTTCCTTACGGTCATTGAGATAGCTGGCCAGCGCCTTGATCATCTTGGCGCGTTGATGGAAATCCATCTCGCGCAGCGCGGGGCCGCCGCGGCGGGTTGCGTGATCCAGCATGGCCTGCATGTCCAGCGCGGCACCGCCACGTGCCACGGCCTCGCCTGTGACGGCTGAATACATCTGCCTTGCGCTTTGGTCAGGCTGGATCCAGCGGCCTGCCGCATAGGATTGAAGATCGAGCATTTTTTGAGTCTCCCTTTGCAACAGTCTTGACCGATCGGTCGGGTTTGCGTCAAGGTTGAACATAAGGGAGAGACGACATGACACCACAAATCCGCGCTGAACGCTCGGCCCAAGCCATGTGGGCGACCGATGCCGCCTCGAAGAGACGACATGACACCACAAATCCGCGCTGAACGCTCGGCCCAAGCCATGTGGGCGACCGATGCCGCCTCGAAATGGTTTGGCTTCACGCTTAATGAGGTTGGGCCTGGATGGGCGAAGATGAGCATCACGTTGAGCGATGACCAGTTGAACGGGCATGGCATGGCGCATGGCGGGGTTATCTTCAGCTTGGCGGATTCGGCCTTTGCCTTCGCTTGCAACAGCCATAACCGCCTTGCTGTCGCGCAGCATAATTCCATCACCTATCTCAGCCCGGGAAAACAGGGTGAAACCTTGGTGGCCGAGGCGCGGGAGGTCTCGCTCAGCGGGCGCTCGGGGATTACCGATGTGACGGTGACAGGCGAAGACGGGCGCAAGGTGGCGCTGTTTCGTGGAGCCTCACGCATCATTGATGGCACCCATTTTGAGGAAGAGAAGGCCTGACATGGAAGACCTGACACCCAAGACATCCGAGCTAGACCCGATCGAGATTGCCAGCCGCGACGAGATTGAGGCGCTCCAGCTTGAGCGGATGAAATGGAGCTTGAGCCATGCCTATCAAAACGTGGCCCATTACAAGGCGCGGTTTGATGCGGCGGGTGTGCANCCNGATGATNTGAAAAGCCTCTCTGATCTGTCCAAATTTCCCTTCACGGTAAAGCAGGATCTGCGCGANAATTATCCTTTCGGGATGTTCGCGGTCCCGCAAAACCAGATCGCGCGGGTGCATGCCTCCTCAGGGACAACGGGCAAGCCTACGGTTGTGGGCTATACGGCGGGTGATATCGATACATGGGCCAGCGTGGTCGCGCGCTCGCTGCGGGCTGCGGGCACGCGGGCGGGGGATATGGTGCATGTCGCCTATGGCTATGGCTTGTTCACGGGCGGATTGGGCGCGCATTACGGAGCCGAGAAACTGGGCTGCACGGTTGTCCCTGTGTCAGGCGGGATGACGGCGCGGCAGGTCCAATTGATCGAGGATTTCCGCCCCTCGACCATCATGGTGACCCCCTCCTATGCGCTGTCGATCTTGGATGAATATCGTGCCCAAGGTTTGGACCCGCGCAAAAGCCCTCTCAAGGTTGGTATTTTTGGGGCAGAGCCTTGGACGAACGCGATGCGCGAGGAGATCGAACAGGCCTTTGATATGCATGCCGTCGATATCTATGGTCTGTCCGAGATCATCGGACCCGGCGTTGCCAATGAATGTGTCGAGAGCAAAGACGGCCTGCATATCTGGGAGGATCACTTCTACCCCGAAGTGATTGACCCTGTGACAGGTGAGGTTCTGCCCGAGGGTGAAAAGGGTGAACTGGTCTTCACCTCGCTGACCAAACAGGCCTGCCCGATCATCCGCTACCGCACCCGCGATCTGACGCGGCTTTTGCCGGGAACGGCGCGGTCCATGCGGCGGATGGAAAAGGTCACGGGCCGCTCGGATGATATGATTATCCTGCGCGGCGTGAATGTGTTTCCCACGCAAATCGAAGAACAGATCATGGGCGTCGAGGGCCTCGCGCCGCATTTCCAGATCGAGCTTAGACGTGAGGGGCGAATGGATGAGATGCTGGTGCATGTCGAGGCCTCGGGCGATGCGCAGAAAGCCAGCCTTGATCTCAAGGCGCGTATCAAGGACCGCGTTGGGGTTACCGTGACTGTCATGCCGCATGGCACAGGCGGGGTGGAGCGGAGCCAAGGCAAGGCCGTGCGCATTATCGACAAACGGCCAAAGGGCTAAGCCGATGCCGAGAGGGCTTGCGCGCAATCATGAGGAAAAGCGCGATGCGATCCGCAAAACCGCCGCGCTGCATTTCGCGGCGCTTGGCTATGGTCACGCCTCAATGGCTTCGGCCGCAAAGGCCTGTGGCGTGTCGAAGGCGCTGATCTATCATTACTATGACAGCAAGGAAGCGCTGCTTTTTGATATCCTGTCGGTCTATCTAGGCGCTTTGGTTGAGGTTGTAGAAACTGTCTCGGGAGAGGGGACGCCTGAGGAGGTTTTGCGCCGTCTGATCCATGCTATTTTGATGCAATATCAGGATGCAGATGCTGAACATAAGCTGCAACTGGACGCCTTGGAGACGCTGCCCGATGATCTCAAACGCCCCTTGATCGAGGCACAACGCAAGATCGTTCGCCGTATGGGCGCGGCCCTTGATGCGCTAGAGCCTTCGCATTTGGACGGGCGCCTGCGCGAGGTGACGATGACCGTCTTTGGAATGTTGAACTGGTTTTATATGTGGCACCGACCCGAGCGCGGGATCAGCCGCNCGGANTATGCCGATCTGGTCNCCGATATGGTGCTGGGTGGCGTGCGCGGCCTAAGGTAAGGCCGCGCCGCAAAGTGTTTATTCGAAACGCGTTCGATCAGTCGCGCAGCAGCTCGTTGATGCCTGTTTTGGAGCGTGTCCGCTCGTCCACGCGCTTGACGATCACCGCGCAATAGAGGTTCACGCCGTTCTTCGATGGCATGGAGCCCGCGACAACAACGGAATAGGGCGGCACCTCGCCATACATGACNTCGCCTGTCTCGCGGTCCANGATCTTGGTGGATTGGCCGATGAACACNCCCATGCCAAGAACNGAGCCTTCGCGGATNATGCAGCCNTCAACCACNTCCGAGCGNGCGCCGATAAAGCAATTGTCTTCGATGATGGTGGGGCCTGCCTGCATCGGCTCNANNACGCCGCCGATGCCGACACCGCCCGANAGGTGCACATTCTTGCCGATCTGGGCGCAGGAGCCGACCGTGGCCCAAGTGTCCACCATGGTGCCGCTGTCCACATANGCACCGAGGTTCACGAAAGAGGGCATCAGCACCACGCCTGGCGCGATATAGGCCGAACGGCGCACAACGCAGTTCGGAACAGCGCGGAAGCCTGCCTCTTGCCATTCAGACGCGCCCCAGCCTTTCCATTTGCTATCGACCTTATCCCACCAATTGCCACCTTGGGGGCTGCCGGATTGCAGCTCCATATCCTTCAGGCGGAAGCCCAGAAGAACGGCCTTTTTGGCCCATTGGTTCACATGCCAAGTGCCATCATCGCCCCGCTCGGCCACGCGCAAGGCGCCGCTATCAAGGGCGTTCAAGGTTTGCTCGATAGCATCGCGTGTTTCGCCTGTGGTGGCGGGGGTGATCCCGTCACGGGCCTCCCATGCGGCTTCGATTGCGGTTTCAAGTGCAGCGTTCGACATGCTTTCCCCCGAGGATATGGTGTGATCTACATTTGGCATGCCCTATATCCTCGCAGGGCCTTGGAGGAAAGAATGAAAGAAGATCACGGCAAACGTCTGTTTCGCGGAGCACATCAGGATATGGAAGCGGTGGGTGGTATTCCACTGACTGAGCAGACCGCAGCGCCTGCCTATCGTCTGGCTTTTGCCGATGATGATTTTCTGTGCCGTGATGAATTGCGCCCCGTGCGTCTTCAATTGGAATTGCTCAAGCCCGAAATGGGGTTGAACGAGGCGGGCGTGGACAGCACCGTGGTTCTGTTTGGCGGTGCGCGCATCCCTCAGCCCGGAGTTGAGGGGCGCAGCAAGACCCTGTCGGATATGTCGATTTATTACGAGCAAGCCCGCGCTTTCGCCAAGGCCGTCACCGAGCGTAGTATTGCCGCAGGTGGCCGCGATTGGATCGTCACCACAGGCGGTGGTCCGGGTGTGATGGAAGCGGGCAATCGCGGTGCGGCCGAGGCGGGGGGCCGTTCAATCGGGTTGTCGATCGTGCTGCCGCATGAGCAAGCGCCCAATGCCTATGTGACGCCCGAGCTTTGTTTCAATTTTCACTATTTCGCCATTCGCAAAATGCATTTCCTGATGCGCGCCCGCGCCATTGCAGTGTTCCCAGGTGGCTTTGGGACGTTTGATGAAACTTTTGAGGCGCTGACCCTGATCCAGACAGGACGGATGGAGCAGGTGCCCTTCCTTCTGTTCGGCGAAAGCTTCTGGCGCAAGATCATCAATTTCGAGGCATTGGTCGAGGCAGGCACAATTGCGCAGGATGACCTCAAACTATTCAAATTCGTGGAGACCGCCGAGGAGGCCTTGGCCGCGATGGATGCTTGGGAAGGTGCCGGTTCAAAGCGCGGGAAAATTCCAGGTAGATAGGTCTCCACCAGTGCTTGAACTATAAGCGGTTGAAGTCTTGAACTTCAAAAGGCCGCCCTCATGCAACCTATATCCCGAAGATCAGCCTTCCACCAAAGCGGCGCATTGGCGGGGCAAATCTCCCAAGGTCAATTCGCGGCGCGGTGTGGGGGGCGGTGCGTTTGGATCAGGGGGTGGCGGATTGAGGATGTTGGATACCCATTGCCGCGCCTCGTCACAGCCATCTCCTGCAGGGGGTCTATCCTGATTTTCACAACCCGGTGATCCCGCAGGGCAGCTCAGCCGCACATGGAAATGGTAGTGATGCCCGTACCAAGGGCGGATATTGCGCAGATAGGAGCGGTCGCCCGTTTCATTATCGCACATCCAGACCTTTGCGCCTGGAAAGATGAAAATCCGCGCAACACGTGGGTCGCGGGCGGCAGCGCGGACAACGCGCCAATGATCTTCCGTCCACTCGCTATTCACATAAGCGCCACTCGCGCGGCGCATGGAGATTGAGGAGATATTCTCGCGCTCTGTCTCGCTCAGTGTCAGATCACGGGCAGGGCGCAGCCAGATATCGGCATCAAGGCCCGATTGATGGCTTCTATGGCCCGTCAGCATCGGGCCGCCCCGAGGCTGGCTCATATCGCCGACATAGATGCCAGACCAAGACGTGCTCCGAGCGACCTCGCGCGAGAGGTCCTGCACGAAATCAATCGTTTCGGGATGGGCCCAGTTGCGGTTGCGCGACAGTCGCATGGCCTGCCATGTCGGGCCAGTTTCAGGCAGCTCAGTGGCCCCTGCAACACAGCCACGGGCATATCCGCCATAAGCGGCGGGGGCATCTTGGCTTGGGCCATCAATATAGCCAAAAACTTGGCGGGCTTGCTGGCTGGATTGGGTTACCGTGAGCGGTGGCAGGTTGGCGCTGCTGGATGAACCTGAATTCCCAGACGGGGTTCCGCATGCAGCAAGTGTTACCACTGCCAAAGAGGTTAGGATTGTCCGCAGGTTAAACCGCATGGTCAGATTGTCCCTTTTGCGTGCCTTGAGGGTCTGGATACACAAAGAGTAGCAGAACAAGGCCAATAAGGAAGAGGGCTATCAGAGGGCTGACGCCAAGTTGCTGACTGCCAGTGATTTGCGTGGTCACCCCGATCAGCAGTGGCGCCACAAAGGACGTGGCTTTGCCTGCCAATGCATAAAGGCCAAAGCTTTCGGTCATTTTGGCAGGGTCGGCCTGCCGCACCAACATATGCCGAGAGGAACTTTGCAGCATTCCGCCGCCCGCGCCGATCAATGCACCCTAGACATAGAAGGTAAGATCGGGAATATTGGAGCCTTCAGCCACGGCAATTCCAAAAACGCTCTCGCGAGAGGTGAAGACGATCCCGATGGCGACACATGTCAGGAGAAGGACATTGAAGGTGATCATCGGCTTGGGGCCGAAGCGGTCATCGGCTTTGCCGCCAAGCCACGCAAAAACAGCCCCTGTCAGAACGGCGAGGATGGCGAAGGTGCCAACATCCACAACGCTCCACCCCAGAACGCCCGCGGCGTAAATGCCGCCAAAGGTATACATGCCGTTCAAAGCATCACGGTAAAACATCGAGGAGCCCAGATAGGCAAAAAGGCTGCGGTTCTTGGGCAGGGCTTTCAGAGAGACGCTGAGATTCGGCAATGCGGTCTTGATCGCGCGGCTGATCGGCATGGCATCTGGCTTGCGTGGTTCCTTTACCCAGAGGAAAAAGGGGATGATGAAGATGATGAACCAGATTGCGGTCAGCGGCCCTACGGCGCGTGTGCCTTCACGAGCGCTCGGGTCCAGCCCGAAAAGAGGGTCTATTCCAATCAGGGTGAGGCCCGTCTCGGCGTTCTCGGCAAAGAAAGCGAGCATCAAAAGCAGGGATACCAAGCCGCCCAAATAGCCAACCGCCCAACCTGACCCTGAGATGCGTCCGAGCTGGATCGCGGGGCCGAGGCTTGGCAGTAGTGCATTGGTGAAGATCGTGGCAAATTCCATCCCGATCAATCCGATCGCAAAGAGGCAGAGCACCAGCACGATGTTGAAACTGTCGGGCGCTGCCAACCAAAGACCTGCCGAGCCGATCACATACATTGCCGAGAATACCCAGATGAACGGCATGCGTCGGCCTGAATGATCGGCGATGGCCCCAAGGATTGGCGCGCATAGCGCGATCAGCAATCCCGCGCCGCCTACGCCATAGCCCCATGCCGTTTGCGCGGCCGAGCCATCGGCCAGTATTTCTGTGACATAGGGTGCAAAGATGAAGGTCAGGAGGAGTGTGTTATAGGGTTGGCTGGCACAATCAAATGCCCACCAGCCCCAAATGCGTTTGCGCATATTGCGTTCCAAGATATCACGTCCCCCTTAGGCCCGCTCTGAGGCCTTTGGGAGCTACACTCCCCAGTTCAGCGACATTTTGCAATCATTTCTCGGGGTTAAAGCGCACGTCACGTCATCACGGTGCTTGCAGCTTGGCCTTTGCGCCCTTACCTCTGCGCTGAACAAAGATAGAATTGAACAAAGGACTGCACATAAGATGACTTCGATTTTCATGATCCTCATGCTGCTGATCGACGTGGCGTTCTTCATTATTCTTGCCCATATCATCATGAGCTGGCTGATCAATTTCGGTGTTTTGAATATGGGGCAGCCTATTGTGGCCCAGATCTGGAACGGCCTGTCGCAATTGCTTGAGCCGATCTATGGCCCGATCCGCCGCCGCCTGCCTGCGATGGGTGGGCTGGATCTGGCACCGCTGATTGTGATCCTCGGCCTCTATGTGATCGAGATTGTCTTGCGCAANAATGCAGGCGCTTTTCTTTAAAGCAGNGCGCCGCACCTAGTTNAGGAAGGCGGCGTCATTTCCCCAAAGCTCGGCCACGCGCTGGTCACGCCCGCAGGCATCACGGTAGAGTTCATAGGCCACAGATTTGCGGCGCGGGCCAAAGCGGGTCAGGATCAGCTCATTGCCACGGTAATAGTTCTGATGGGCATCCTCGGCCGGATAAAAGGGCGCAGCATCGCGGATAGGCGTGACAATTCTTTGGCCAAGATCGGCTTGTGCCTGCGCAATCGCGCGCTCGGCGCTGGCGCGCTCCTGCGGCGTTTGTGCGAAGATTGCCGTGGTATAGCTAAAGCCGCGATCGCAGAACTGGCCGCCCGAATCCGTTGGATCGACCGAGCGCAGGAACAAAGATAATAGTGTCTCGTAACTGACTTGATCGGCGTCATAGGTAATCTCGACCACTTCCAGATGACCTGTGTCGCCGCCAACAACCTCGCGGTAGCTGGGATTGGCGACCGTGCCCCCTGCGAAGCCCGAGACAACCTCGATCACCCCATCGACCTTTTCGAAATCCGCCTCGATACACCAGAAACAGCCACCCGCCAGAACGGTTGTCTGAATATCACGCGCATGGGCCGCGCCGTGTTGAAGCATGGCTCCAACTGCGATTGCCATCGCCAAGGCAATGGTCTTGAATTTCGGTTGTCCAGGCAGACGGGTCATCGGGTGTCTCCTCATAGCGGAATATGCACATCACATGCGGAAGGGCATTGAAATACAAGCCACGTCCGTGTGAGGTCACGATTGAGTGAAGAGGAGTTTACGATGGTGACTACCCATCAAGCCGAAGATGATGCCCGAAACGAGACTATTCTGATCTGGGTCAATGGTGCGCTTAAACCCAAAGCCGAGGCTTTGGTCAGTGTCTATGATAGCGGCTTCATGCTTGGCGATGGTGTCTGGGAAGGGATGCGCCTTTACGATGGCAAATGGGCCTTTCTGGACGAGCATATCGAGCGCCTGTTCGAAGCCGCCAAAGCCATCGATCTGGATATCGGGATGGACAGGGCAGGCATCAAAGAGGCGCTGGAACAGACCCGTGCCGCTAATGAGATGCACTCGGATGCCCATGCCCGTTTGATGGTGACCCGCGGTGTGAAGATGCGGCCTTTCCAGCATCCGTCGCTGTCGCGGTCAGGGCCAACTGTGGTGATCATCATGGAGCATTCCCGCCCCTCGATCCCGCGCCCGATCCGATTGGCCACTGTTCCGCATCTGCGCGGTTTGCCAATGACGCAGGACCCGAAATTGAACTCGCATTCCAAGCTGAATTGCATCCTTGCCTGTATCGCGGCGGAAAAGGCGGGGGCGGATGAGGCCCTGATGCTAGATATCCATGGCTTTGTGAACACAACCAATGCCTGCAATTTTTTCATCATTCGCAAAGGTGAGGTTTGGACCAGCACGGGAGATTACTGCATGAACGGGATCACCCGCCAAAAGGTGATTGATGTCTGTCGTGCCGACGGCATTCCTGTGTTTGAAAAGAATTTCAGCCTTGTTGAAACCTATTCTGCTGAAGAGGCCTTTTTGACAGGCACATTTGGTGCCCAAACCCCTGTCAGCGAGATCGACGGGCGTATGATCGGTGAGGGGGAGATGGGCCCGATGACCAAACGTATTCGCGATTTGTACAAAGCATTGGTGGCCCGATCATGACAAAGATCGCCATGTGGTCAGGCCCGCGAAACCTGTCGACTGCGATGATGTATAGNTTTGCGGCCCGTGGGGATTGCGCGGTCTGGGATGAGCCGTTTTATGCCCCCTATCTGGCGGCAACAGGCCAAGATCACCCGATGACGCCCGAGATTTTGGCGGCCCATGAAACCGACCCCGATAAAATTGCCAAGCGTTGCGCAGGCCCCGTGCCTGATCAGAAAATGCATTGGTATATGAAGCACATGCCGCATCACATGATCGACGGGTTCGCGCTGGATTGGGCGGGTGAGTGTGTGAATGTGCATCTGCTGCGCCATCCTGCCCGTGTCATCGCAAGCTATGCCGCAAAGCGCGATCTGGTCACCATGGATGATATCGGTTTTGCGCAGCAATATGCGCTGTGGCAACAGCTGCCGGGCCCTGTGATCGACAGCTTCGATATTCGTCAAAACCCCGAAAAGATGCTCCGCTCGCTTTGCGATGAGATCGGCATTTCCTTCGAGCCACAGATGCTGCACTGGCCCTCGGGTGGTTTGGCGGAGGATGGCGTTTGGGCGGCCCATTGGTATGGGGCGGTGCATCGGTCATCAGGGTTTGCGGGGCCTGAAGGGCCATTGCCCGAATTGCCCGAAGCCTATCGCCCCTTACTGGATCAAGCGCTCCCCTTCTATGAGGAGATGCGCAAGGCAGCGCTGCATGGATAGCGCATTTGAATTCTGTCTTGCAGAGGGGCGTGGCCAGTGAAAGACTTGGGCAAAGCGCAAATCTGGCCACGGTCTTGATACACAAACCTTATATTTGCGACTTTGTGCATGTCATAAAATGGGCAGGGTAAATGACAGTCTTTTCGAAATACAACGCCGTAGAAATGCCGCCTGAGCAATCTGTGCGCAGTTTCACAGATGCAAAAGAGGCCGTGCTCTATCTTCAGGATTTGTATCAAGACGCGACAGGCTTTCTGCGCCAGAAATTCAGTGAGGTGGTTCAAGGCGACGCCCCAGAGAAAAGGTTCCGCGCCTTTTATCCTGAAATCCGCATCACCACGACAAGCTATGGCCAGATCGATTCACGCCTGTCCTTCGGACATGTGGCTGAACCCGGAACCTATGCCACGACAGTCACGCGGCCTGATTTGTTCAAATATTATTTGCGCCAGCAGATCGCGCTTTTGATCGAAAATCACGGCGTTGCCNTTCAGATCGGCCCNTCNATGACGCCGATCCCCGTNCATTTTGCCGTGCTCAATGATGATGCGGTGCAAATCCCGCAGGATGGGGCGATGTCCTTTCCTTTGCGCGATGCCTTTGATGTTCCCGATCTCGGGACCACGAATGATGACATCGTCAATGGCATGAGTATTTCGCATGAGGATGGCTCGGGCGCGCTGGCACCGTTCACGGCGCAACGGATCGACTATTCGCTTGCGCGGCTGTCCCACTACACCGCGACCCNGCCCGAGCATTTCCAGAACCATGTCCTCTTCACCAATTACCAATTCTATGTGGAAGAATTCATCGCCTTCGCGCGCGAGGCTTTGAAAGATAAGTCGAGCGGGTATGTCTCGCTGGTGGGGCCCGGAAACCACGAGATCACCGAGGCGGATCAGGAGCTTCCTACACCGCTGAAAATGCCCCAGATGCCGACCTATCACCTGACGCGGGAGGGTGGTGCAGGGATCACTTTGGTCAATATCGGCGTGGGTCCGTCAAACGCGAAAACCGCGACTGATCATATTGCGGTGCTGCGCCCTCATGTCTGGCTGATGGTCGGGCATTGCGCAGGCCTTCGCAACACGCAGCGGCTTGGGGATTATGTTCTCGCGCATGCCTATCTGCGGGAAGATCACGTGCTGGATGCCGATCTTCCGGTTTGGGTGCCGATCCCTGCATTGGCCGAGGTTCAGATTGCCTTGGAAGAGGCTGTGGCCGATGTCAGCGATGTTTCGGGCTATGAGTTGAAGCGGATTATGCGCACAGGCACTGTTGCGACGATCGATAATCGCAACTGGGAATTGCGCGATCATTCGGGGCCAGTGCAACGGCTCAGCCAAAGCCGCGCGATTGCGCTTGATATGGAAAGTGCGACTATCGCCGCGAACGGGTTCAGGTTCCGCGTGCCCTATGGGACGCTGCTTTGCGTCTCGGATAAGCCGCTTCATGGTGAATTGAAGCTGCCAGGCATGGCGTCAGCCTTCTATAAGGACCAAGTTGCACGGCATCTTTCGATAGGTATTCGGGCTATGGAAAAGCTTCGAGAGATGCCTTTGGAGCGGCTGCACAGCCGAAAACTCCGTAGTTTTGAGGAAACGGCCTTTCTTTGAGCGGAAAAATTCACAAAAAAACATAGATTTGCATAATATTAACACACTAATCGTTGTGTTGATCCACAATATGAGGCTATTTTCTTGCCAACGAACCCTAGGGTTCGGGCAGAACAGAGGAATAAGTAAATGGCACAGAAACCAATGACAAAGACCCAACTCGTTGCAGCTTTGGCTGACAAGATGGGTAGCGACAAGAAAACAGCAACCGCAGCACTCGACGCAGTGACCGCCGTGATCAGCGACGAAGTTTCGGGCGGCGGCGCCGTTACCATTCCAGGTGTTGGCAAAATCTACTGCCGTGAGCGTCCTGAGCGCATGGTACGTAACCCTGCGACTGGCGAGCAGATCAAGAAAGACGCTGACAAAGTGGTCAAAATGACCATTGCGAAGGCTCTCAAGGACAGCGTGAACGGCTAATTGCCTTTCCGTATGCTATTGCGAAGGGTCGCCACGGGCGGCCCTTTTGCTTTTGGAACAAAAGGGCGCTGACATGGATCTTCGCGCAATCGGTATTGGGCTGCTTTTCGCGCTGATCTGGTCATCAGCCTTTACATCCGCGCGGGTCATCGTTGAGGCCGCTCCTCCGCTGATGGCGCTTGCGCTGCGCTTTGCAATCTCAGGCGGTCTTGCGCTGGCAGTGGGTGCAATGCTGGGGCAGAGCTTTCGCCTCACACGGTCGCAATGGATCTCTGTCATTGTTTTCGGGATTTGCCAGAACTCGCTCTATCTGGGGCTGAACTTCGTGGCGATGCAAACGGTCGAGGCCTCGCTTGCTGCGATCATCGCCTCGACCATGCCGCTTATTGTGGGCGCTGCAAATTGGCTGGTCTTTCGTGAAAAGCTGCCTTTGCTCGGGCTGGTTGGGCTTGTGGCAGGTTTTGCAGGGGTGGCTGTTATTATGGCGCAGCGCTTTGGTGGCGGCACGGACCCTGTTGGCATCATGCTCTGCATGATTGCCGCTGTCGCCTTGGCTGTTGCGACCCTGACCATGCGCGGCGCGTCTTCGAACGGAGGCAATCTTTGGGTCGTCATCGGATTGCAGATGCTGGTGGGCAGTGCAGCCTTGATCCCGCCTGCTGCTGTTTTTGAAACATGGGTTGTCACATGGTCATGGCCGCTGGTGATCGCGTTTATTTATACCACCCTCGCCCCAGGCCTGTTTGCCACTTGGATATGGTTTGTCCTTGTCGGGCAAATCGGGGCGACCCGTGCGGCGACCTTCCACTTTCTGAACCCGTTTTTCGGCGTTGTGATTGCAGCGGTGCTTTTGAGCGAGGCATTGACCTTCGCGGATATCATCGGGGTGATCATCATCGCGGGCGGTATTCTTGCTGTGCAGCTCTCGCGGGTGCGGTCGTAACATTTTCTCACGCAAAGGTTTGATGACTTTTGTGCGCTGTCGCTGCAGATGGGTTTCATGGAATTTATTCTCGCATATGGCGCAGGACTGCTGACGCTGATCAATCCTTGTGTGTTGCCGATCTTGCCGATTGTTCTGGCCTCGGCATTGCAGGCCAGCCGTTGGGGGCCGATTGCGCTGGCCGCAGGGCTTGGCCTGTCCTTTGTGACGCTTGGCGTTTCCGTCACTGCCTTCGGGCATCTGGTTGGGATTACCGAACAAACGATATCCAAGGCGGGCGCGATCCTGATGATCGGCTTTGGCTTTGTGCTGCTGGTGCCGCAATTCTCCGAGCGGTTCGCCTATGCAACGGCGGGTCTTGCCGAAGGGGCCGATCGGCAGATCGGGACGCTTTCGGGGAATTCGGGTTGGCAGGGGCAGTTTATCGGCGGGCTTCTTCTTGGCGCGGTTTGGACCCCTTGTGTTGGCCCGACCCTTGGCGGCGCGATATCGCTTGCCAGCCAAAGGCAGGATTTGCTGTCGGTAAGCTTTACGATGCTGGCCTTCGCTTTGGGGATCGGCACGGTGATGATGGGCCTTGCCTATGGCGCGCGGACTGCGCTGCAGCGCCGCCAAGCCGCCCTGCGTCGTATCGCCGAAAAGGCAAAACCGATCCTTGGTGTGAGTTTCATTTTGGTGGGCGTCGCGATCCTGACGCGCTTTGTCTATGTCATTGAAGCTTGGCTATTGGATGTATTGCCCATCTGGCTTCAGGACCTATCCGTTATTCTTTGAGGAGGCTTGTTATGAACAGACGACATATGATGCTTTTGGCTGGCTCAGCTCTGGTTCTGCCGCGCATGGGGCTTGCCAGCATGATCGATTACACCCCCGGTCTGGTGGATGAACATCTTGCCCGTGGTGAGACCGTTTTCGTGGATTTCTTTGCGCCATGGTGTTCGACCTGCCGCGCGCAGGATCGTGTTGTCGAAGAATTGCGCGGGGCCAATTCAGCCTATGACAGCGCCATGACCTTCATTCGTGTTGATTGGGATACTTACGGGACGGGTGAGCTTGCCCAAAGGCTGCAAATCCCGCGTAGATCGACCTTGGTTGTCTTGCGCGGCGATGAGGAATTGGGCCGCATCGTTGCAGGCACTTCGCAAGGCGATATTCAGGCTTTGATGGATTTGGGCCTTAGCTGACGCGGTCAATCAGCCTCTTGGTCGGTGACGGTGATACGCAAGTTATCGACCGCCCAAAAGGCATTGGCATTGTCAGGAAGAAGATTTGACCCGAAGCCAACTGTCAGAGTTGTGCTTGGGTCTCTGACCATAATCCGAACGGCCATGGTCTGGTCCTGCGCATCGCCAAACCCGCGATCACGTGGTGGGGGATTGCGCGGTGTTATCGTGCTGATGAAGCGCGGATCCTCGCTCAGATGCGTGGATTGGCGCATTGCCAGATCAGGGGCCGTTGCAAAGCTTTGCGTGGCGACGTGCTCTCCATTGATGAAGACATTCAATTCTTCCAACTGCCAATCATCAATGGCGTGCAGATCGAACTCGACGATTGCAAAGGCGTGATCTTGCGGCAGCTCGAAGGTTTTTGTGATCGCTTCAAGGCCGCCTGTGCCACCAAAGCGCCCCAACACACCGCCAAACCCATGGGCGGAGTTATCAACCTGCCCGCCTTCCCAACCTGTGGGGGCCAGCTCGAATGTCTCAAAAGCAACCAGTTCATCCCCGTCATGCAATGGGAGGACACCTTTTGAGGCCAGTGGCGAATTTTCGGGAGAGGTTGAAACATCTGTCCTGATGAAAACACCCGCCAAAAGAAACGCAGCCAAAAGCGCCGCCCCGATGACCGACCAATCGATCGTCAGCGCGCCGTGCTTCCGCTTAAAAGCTGCCGTGATACTCATTTAACAACCTCAACTTTAATCGAGTTTGAGCAATCGACGGGAAATATGCGCATTTAACAACCTCAACTTTAATCGAGTTTGAGCAATCGACGGGAAATATGCGCATAAAAAGGCGGGATAGGGGTGGTTTGATATCACTGTCACGCTGACGGAAACCAATTGGTTTGCGTCGCGCAAACTGTATCCTGACCCTGATCAAACCTGACGATCATGCTACTGCGCCCAGTGAAGATTTTCATGGGTTTAATCCAGCAAGACACAAATTGATTGTGCCTGAATGACCCTAGGCGCTTCAGCCGATATGGCCGCGGTTCTCACCGATCTGGCCACGATGCAGCAACAGATGGTCAAGGATCACGCAGGCGGCCATTGCTTCGCCAACAGGGACTGCACGGATGCCCACGCAAGGGTCATGGCGACCTTTGGTGATGATCTCGGTGTTCTCACCAGATTTCGTGATCGTTTTGCGTGTGCTCAGGATCGAAGAAGTCGGCTTGACCGAGAAGCGCAGCACAATGTCCTGACCTGTCGAGATACCGCCCAAGATACCACCTGCATGGTTCGAGGAATAGATCGCTCCATCAGGACCCATG
>JGI26086J50260_1001145_pt1 | contig 15907 bp, 18 predicted proteins | sample SaaInl3SG_22_DNA_FD_50260 | JGI IMG/M metagenome (IMG submission 50260)
GGGGACATCGAGTTCGATGTTAATCAAAGTTTTGATGTCATTAAGGCTTACCCGGGTCAAATCTTTACTCAGCAAAAACTTTCCCTGACTACTCTGGGTGATTAGTTTATTCGTTACGAAACTCTCTCGAATTTGTCGCCAACTCTCGCCATCTAAGCCCCCAAGAATAGTATTTTGGTTGCGCAGTAGCTGGATTTCACTGACCGGTTCACCACGATGCTGCGCCTGCCAGAGCACGTAAAGAACATCGAGCGCTTTAAGTAGTTTAGGCCGATTCGCCTGTTCCAGAGATTGGTAGGCGGTGAGGCTGTTCACAATGATAGCGCCGCTTAAAACGATGATCCAAGTAATGTAAAGCCATAGGAGAAAGACAGGTACCGCGGCAAAAGCGCCGTAAACCAAAGCATAGCTAGAATTAGCCATGACAGCAGTAAACGTTGCTTTGGCGATCGAAAAAGCAATGGCGGCGGCGGTGCCGCCCACGAGCGCATGTCGAAACGGTACAGCGCAGTTCGGTACCGTCACATAGAGGGCGGAGAGTCCCAATACGCTTAAAGAAAAGGGTAGAAGCGATAATAGAAAAGCGCTGACGCCCAGTACGTCGATTCCGGCAATCGATTTGGCTGCGGCATACAGATATGCCTGTATGCCGAGGCCGAGTCCTAAAATGACGGGTGCCAAGCTAAGTACGGCCCAGTAGAGAAGAAAGCTCGATACGGCCCCGCGATTCTCTTTATTGCACCAAATATTGTTGAACGCACGTTCAACGTTGCGGAGCATGAGTACTGCGGTGATCGCCAAAATTCCTATTCCCGCACCGGTAAGATTCTTAGCTTGTTCTGAGAAGCTGCTTAGGTAGCTCGCTACCTCCTGTGAAGACTCGGGGAGCAGATTTTGCATGAGAAATTGTTCGATTTGCGATTCTAGGTTCGCACTTGTGGGTATAGCAGAGCCCACCGCGTAAACGACGGTAAGAAGAGGAACCAGCGCGAATAAGCTCATATACACTAATGCTGCGGCGATCTCCGAACATCGATCGGCCCGAAAGCGCTGGAAGAAGTACTGCGTTCCCGCCAGTAACTTCTGTATCATTGGATTATTCAGCATGGCTATTTCTCTCGGTTATTCGAGTTCCGCCGGTTATTCGAGTTCCATTGGTCGCCCGAGCGCGTTGGGGCGACAGCTCGCCTCTTGATGATTGCTGATAGTGTAGTGCAGGTGGCACCCGTCTTGCACCGTGCCAGTTAAAGACTGTAAATAGGACGCTAGATGACCACAACACCTTATATTCTGATTCTCTACTACTCTCGTTCAGGAGCGACGGCTGCCATGGCTGCACAACTAGCTCGCGGGGTAAGTTCAGCAGGCAATATCGAGGCGCGGCTGCGAACCGTGCCGCCCGTCACATCGGAAACGCATGAGTTAATCGATGGTATTCCCGACGATGGGCCTCTGTACTGTGATGAGGATGATCTACGCCACTGCTCAGGTTTGTTGCTGGGGAGCCCGACGCGTTTTGGTAATATGGCGGCGCCGCTTAAGCACTTTATCGATCAAACCTCTGGGCTTTGGCTGAGCGGTAGTCTTATCGGTAAGCCTGCGGGTGTTTTTACATCCACCAGTTCACTGCATGGTGGTCAAGAATCAACGCTTCTCAGCATGATATTGCCTCTGTTGCACCACGGCATGGTTGTGACGGGCTTACCCTACAGTGAACCAGCGCTACGCCAAACCCAATCGGGTGGCACCCCCTACGGTGCGAGCCATTGGGCGGGAGAGAACAATGATCGTCCAATGAGCGAGCACGAGGCGTCGCTGTCTCGTGCGCTGGGCAAACGGGTCGCTTCTTTGGCGTTAAAGGTGATGCAAGATGGTTGAACGGAGTAAACTTTGCCAAGCCCTTTGGCTATTACTTTGGGCTCTTTGGCTCACCTTTGCGGCGCAACAAATATTTGATGTGGCGCGTTTCAATGCACCTTGGCCTGTTTGGCTACTGCGTGTTTTCCCGTTGGTCATTTTTATGCCGGGTGTCGCTCGAGGAAATTTACGTGCAGTAATCTGGTTGTGCTTTGTACTGCTGTTTTACTTTGTTTCCGCCGTAGAGTTGATATTTGCTGCACCAGACGATGGCATCGCCGTTCTTGGTTTGAGTTCAGTGATAGGTTTGTTCATTGTATCCGCGCTCTACATCCGCACTCGAGGTCGAGAGCTAAAGGCTGCGCTTGCAGCAAAAGCTGAGACCGACCACTCATCCTCCCAGGGAGCCAAGTAATGGTTTGGACAGCAATCAAACGTGTTTTTGGTGGTGTTTGGCGCGTATTGTCAGGCATCAGTAAAGGTATCAGTGTCTTACTGCCCATTCTTCTGCTGGCCTACGTTGCCGGTGCACTGTTGTTGGGATTCAAGGCTGCCCAGCCTGATCCGATGCCCGATAAAGGGGCTTTACTGGTGAATCCTTCGGGTGTGTTGGTCGAGAATCGAACGCCGCTTGAGCCTTTTGATGCGCTCATGCAAGGCGACTCTGGCGAGGTGTTATTACCAGTACTCATTAAAGCTATTAACAATGCTGCTGACGATGACCGTGTCACGGCACTCGTTATGGATTTGCAAGCCTTGGCTGGGCCATCAGTGACCCAAACGTTGGAGATCAAGGTGGCGCTCGATACGTTTAAAGCGTCGGGTAAGCCTGTGGTAGCGATTGGTGATTACTATGATCAAGGTCAATATGCTCTCGCAGCGCAGGCGGATACCGTTGTCCTGCATCCAGAGGGAGGCATCAATCTCTATGGATTCGCCATTTATAAGAGTTATGTGAAGCAGCTCTTAGAGAACGCAAAGATCACGATGAATGTGTTTCGTGTAGGCGAGAACAAGTCAGCGGTCGAGCCATTTTTGCGTGATGATATGTCCGACAGTGAACGAGACGTTATTGGCCGTTGGCTCGGCGACCTCTGGGATAGCTACACTGGGCTTGTGGAAGAGAGTCGTGGGTTTGAGCCTGGAGCTGTGCAGCAGTTTATTAACGAGTTTCCCGATCGATTAGAAATTGCCGGCGGTGATCAGCCTCAGTTAATGCTGGACGCCGGTTTTGTTGATCAGTTACTCACTCACGATCAGCAAGATCAATTTCTCGCGGACTTAGTGGGCGCTACCGATGAGGATGGGCACTATCAAGCGNTTGAGTATGGTGCCTATGCACAGCTNGACGCTTACACCATGCCCGNATCCNGTGANGATGCAGTATCTGAAGCTGTTACACCTTTGATCGCAATTGTGCCAATAGAAGGTGAATTGATTCCTGGTGAAAGCATGCAAGGATTTGCGGGCTCAGACACTGTCGTTGATCAGCTAGAGCGGGCGGTGGAGCTAGAGGGTTTGGCTGCCGTAGTTTTGCGGATTAACTCGCCTGGCGGTAGTGTATTTGCGTCAGAAGTTATGCGTCAGAAAATACTGGCCTATTAAAGAGCTAGGTTTGCCGGTGGTAGTGTCTATGGGTGGATTAGCGGCGTCGGGCGGTTATTACATCGCTGCAGATGCCGATCAAATTTGGGCTCACCCCTCAACCATTACCGGTAGTATTGGTGTCTTCGCCGCGTTCCCTACGGTGGAAAAACTCTATGACTGGGCGGGTGCGACAGTCGATGGTGTCTCCACCACTGGAATTGCCTCAGCTATTCGATTTGATACCGGCGTCAATCCTGCTGGTCGGCGAATCATCAATAGTTTGATCGCCAATATTTATGTGGAGTTTGTCGATTTAGTGGCGCGTGGCCGCGGATTGTCATGGGATCAAGTCAATGACGTCGCGGGCGGTCTAGTTTGGAGCGGCCGAGACGCGCTCGACATTGGTTTGGTGGATTCTCTTGGTGGGCTTGACGCAGCCGTTGCAGCAGCGGCGACGTTAGCCGACGTTAGCGATTATGAGACACGCCGAGTGGGTACGCCCTTAAGCCCAGAGCAGCTGCTTTTGGAGCAAATCGGCAAGGAGTTTGGCTCGGTTCATGTGCCGGGTGGGTCGATGGCCACGCGCTTAATCAAGCAGCTAGTGCAGCCTTTACGGATAATGGATAGTCTCCAGGATCCAAAAAACATCTATGTACGTTGCTTAGAATGCGCGAGTGCTTTGTGAAATTAGTCGTCAATGAAGATAATGCTGTTGTAGCGCGAGCTAGGCCGTCCGCGACGATCGTCGTTGTTCGTAATGCNAGCGAAGGGCTCGAGGTTCTATTACTTAAGCGGAACCCGGAACTAGCGCATATGCCGGGTGCCTGGGTATTCCCCGGCGGCAAAGTCGACGATAGTGATGCGGGTCAAACTATTGAAGAGCGCGCGCGTGTCGCCGCAGCCCGTGAGCTAATGGAGGAGGCGGGTTTTCATATCGATTCTGCGACATTGCTCGATTTTTCCCATTGGTTGACCCCCGAGATCGTTCAGCGCCGCTTCGCAACATGGTTTTATCTGGCTGTACTTGAAGAGCACACCCCCGTAGTTGTAGATGGCAGTGAAATTGTTGACTATCGCTGGTTACGACCTCAGCAAGCACTGTCAGAGCAGTTGGCGGGAGAGCTACAGGCACCGCCACCGACCTTAGTGACATTGAACGATATTCAACGATTCGAATCGGCGGGTGAGCTTGCTCGTATGGTCTCTGACCGACATCCACCGTACTTTTTTCCAAAGTTGCACAAGATTCCCGAAGGCATGCTATTTCTTTATCCGGGTGATGCGGGCTATGAAGCCGATAGCCCCGAGGCCCCTGGGCCTCGACACCGCATGATTATGGCGCCTGGGGTGTTCGAATATGATCGAAGCTTTGACTGGCCTTCGAGGATGTAACCGCTCTCTAGAATCTACGTGCCCGTAGCGGGCTTCAGTGATGCGTTAATCTGTCGAGCCGTACTTTCTGACAGGGTTTCAGCCAACTGGCTGTACGCCTTTGCTACCGATGATCCTCCTAACGGGCCTTCAATAGGAACGCGCCACGTGTTCAATCGCTTAGACAGCACTCCTTGATCATTGCTGAGCGTTGTCTCGGCGATTAACGTGGCTTCGCGGGTGTTAGCGAGGAGCTCCATGATAGTAATGGTGACGATAATCGTTGGACGCTCTTTGTGATGCCATGGATGAAATTGAATTTGATTTGTCGGGATTAAGCTTGCGAGATTAAGTGCGATCACCTGATACAGGCTGTCAGGAAGCGGCTCTGCCCATCGTTGGTTGTTGTCGACATGCAGCTCGTGCGGTCTTAGTTGCCATACCAATGCACTCCGAGTCATATATTCCGGCGTTTTTAAGGGCCGCAAGCCAACCACAGGCCCGTCCGGGAATGCGCCATTTGTTGGTATCGGCTCTAGGCGAAAATGACTGACAGGGTTGGGTGATGCGCACGCTGTCATCAATAGCACCGATGCGGCAAGTACGATAATCATTTTCGTCGTCGACATTAGCGTGACTCCTCGGGTCTACCCAAAATTAAGGATTGGGGCTGTTCTTCAAGGCTTTGTGCCAGGCGATTGAGAGAGTCACTAGCTCTCGATAGTGACTCGAGAGTCTCGTTTACCTTATAAAGTGTCGGTGAGTCAGGGTTCAGCACACCGCTTAGATTTTCGCCGGCCCGCTCAAAAGACCGCAATGTGCTATCCAGCTGGGTAAGGCTATCGCTTATGTGTTGGGATATCGCCGGCAGATCTTGTTCGAGTGTGTTCGCTACTTTGGCGGTGGAGCTTAAGGTTTCGTCAATCTTTGGCTCCAAACGCGCGAGAAGGCCCATTGTTTCGGTAGCAATCGCTTCGCTGGCGGTAAGAGCAGAATTGACTGTTTGGGGTAGTGCTTGAAAGTCCTCACTCTCGGTCATGTGTCGTAACGCCGCGACGGTTTTCTGCAGGTCAGATGCCAGTCGCGGTAAATTAAGCTGTCCGAAATCGTTGATCAGCTGTTCGAATGGCGAGGGAATAGTCGGTATTTCAAAGTACTTGGCATTGGTGTCTCGCAGAATTGACTCAGTACCTGGGAAAAAGTCTAGCTGAATATAGAGTAATCCCGTCAGCAAGCTTTGTGTATTGAGTTGTGCGCGCAAACCGGAAACGATGAGCTCTTGGCCTATCTGCGAATTACCTTGTCCTCTCGTTACTCTAGATTCATCGAGCAGCGCCTCTACTTCCATGAGTAGCGATAAGTTGTTGTCACCTTTAAGTCGGACTCTAATGTCGGTGACTTCGCCAATATTTACGCCCCTTAGCGCGACGGGGGCACCAATGGTCAAACCTTTCACAGAGCCATCGAATACCATGACTACTTTCTGTGCGTTCTTGTCATAACCTTGGCCGGCCATGAGTAAGAAGCCGATTGAAATAATGATAATGGCTCCGATGATAAATGCGCCTAAAACACTGTGTTGAGTAGATTCACGCATTTAATGTTTCCTTGCTGGCCGATGAGCGTTGACCCCCGCGGCTAAAGAATTCTCGGACCACTGCGTGGTCACTGTGATCCCTCAGATACGCTGGCGGCCCTGCGTCAAGAAGTGTTTTACTGACATTGTCGAGGTACACAGCATGGTTGGCAATGGCAAAGATGCTGTCGAGCTCGTGTGTGACCATAATGACTGTGGCACCTAAGCTGGCAGCCAGAGATGCAATGAGTTCATCTAAGCGCCGAGAGCTGATGGGGTCTAGACCTGCTGATGGCTCATCAAAAAATAAGAACTTTGGGTCCAGCATGAGCGCACGAGCGAGTGCGGCGCGTTTTCGCATACCACCGCTGATTTCCGACGGATAATAGTTTTGATAGCCAGCGAGACCCACTAGAGCTAGCTTTAGTTCAATGAGCTCAGCGCGCTGCCTGGCGTTAAGGTCGGTATACAGTTCGAGCGGCAGCGATAAATTCTCCGCGAGGCTCATGGCGCTGATGAGACCGCCTTGCTGAAAGGTGACCCCCCATTGCAAGCGCATGGCCATTCTTTGTTGTTGGTCTGCGTGGGTAAAATTTTGACCTTCGAAACTCACGCTGCCATGGGTGGGCTCTGCGAGTCCCAGCATATGCCTTAACAGGGTGCTTTTCCCGCAGCCGCTTCCGCCAACAATGACGCATATCTGACCTGTCTCAACGGCGAACGAGAGCTCTCGTTGGATAACGCGGTCCCCGTAGGCTAACGTCATCTGATCAACAACAACGGCGCTGCTCATTTTAAATTTCCAGCCATTGGCAAACAATGTTGATCGCGGCATCGGCGACGACTAAGTAGATGAGGGCCGTGACCACCGCGTTGGTTGTCGCACGGCCAACACCCTCGGAATTTCGGGTTGCTTGCATACCAGCACGGCAGCCGGCGATACCGATGAGCAAACCAAAGAGCAAGCCTTTGAGAAGCCCCACTACGACGTGGCTCATCATCAATGACTCTTGTAATTGTGTCCAATACTGCAGCGGCGAAATACCCAGCCCGCCAGCGACGATGCCGCCGCCAATAATGCCGAGAATATCAGCATAGAGTGTAAGTAGGGGCACCATAATCAAGACAGCAATGACTCGAGGTAAGATCAGGAACTCCATTGCGGAAATGCCAAGAATTTCGATGGCATCCACCTCTTCGTTGACTTGCATCGTGCCGAGTTGAGCGGCATAGGCGGCGCCGGTTCTACCCGCGATAATAATGGCCGTCATAAGTGCACCCATTTCACGCAGCACACCCACGGTCACGAGGTTTGCCACATAAATTCCAGCACCAAACTGTTGCAACTGGACTGCGCCGAGATAACCTAAAATGACGCCTACCAATACACTGCTAAGGCTAATAATAGGCAGGGCGTTGGGGCCGGTCTGATAGCAAAATTGCAGTAAGTCAGTCATTCTCATGCGCGCTTGGCCTACGAGAGCCTTGGCTGCAGCAATGACCAGCTCGCCAATAAATGCCATGAATTGCATAACACCGAGGCCCACTTGCTCGCTGCGACTGAAGGGGCTAACCCATGTAACGAGGTTGCTCAGCCATGACGCCTCTGCAGGCGAAGTACTGACTATCGGAGGGACGGCACATGCAAGATCAAGCAGAGCAACGATGCCATTCGGTAGGGTATGTCTCAACTCGGCATTGGGATGGCGATCACTGAGTTGCTTGATGAAGTTCACCAGGCTTGAGTCCCACTGACCTATGCCTTCACTGTTAACGTCAAGGCAGTGAATATCGGCTGTTTGGTAGGTTTGGGTTAAAAGAATGTCGTGAACGGAAGGGTTGGGCGCGTGAATAGACCAGTCACCACTTAAGGTAACTAAGAGCTTGCCGTCGCGAAAGACTAGGTGTGCATCAGAACCCAAGCGTTGCTTCCTTTATTTTCTTTAAGTAGTGAACTTACTGCCACCATGAAGCCCCCGGCAGTTTTTTTCGTGTTGCTGTGACTACCTCGTTGTAAACATCAGTAATCGGGCGGTTATTCCCCGCTTCATACCGGCGAGATATCATGGTGACCGGAAACAGATAAACCGGCTCATTCCGGTATTGCAATGCGCGAGATCGGCCAGCTCGATCCTGATAAACCACCCAATTCATACGCAGCTCTTTAGCGATTAAGTCACCCAGAGAGATACCCATCGCTTGCAAAGAGAGCTTATCATCCCGACCAATTAAGTTGCGATCTAGGATCATCTGTAGGGTTTCAATGTCGCGATCACGATTACCCGTCAGGCGGCGTCCTAAGCGACCGGCTAAGTTGTCGACTTTCGCACGCTGTTCGCCCATGAACTGTTGGTCGATAGTCGATAAGGGCTCGATACGTATCTCGACGTCACTAGGTTGTTCCCATAGTGAACCTTGCGCCCACGCCGTTGTCCCATAGCTCAACAACAATAAAAGTAATGCAAGCATAAATGTATGCGACATTGCCGGTTGTTTATCGGTGCTTGACGTGGATAATTGCGCGACCATGAACATACTCTTAGATTTCAATTGTGCATCGGAGTGACACCCTATGATAACCGGAAGCATCGTTGCACTGGTAACTCCAATGCAGCCCAGTGGCGCCATTGATTGGAGCGCCCTCGAACAACTCATCGAGCATCATATCCAGGCGGGGACCGCCGCCTTAGGCGTAGTGGGTACTACTGGCGAAAGCGCTACGCTCACTGTCCCTGAGCACTTAGAGGTCATTAAATTTTCCATCGCACAGGCGGGAGGACGTATTCCCATTGTTGCGGGCACAGGGTCAAACTCGACCCATGAAGCCATAGAATTGACGGTTGCTGCGGCTGAAGCGGGTGCAGATGCATCGCTGCTTGTCACTCCGTATTACAATCGACCGACACAAGAAGGCCTGTATCAGCATTTTTCTAAGGTTACCGCGGCGGTCAATCTTCCGATTATTCTGTACAACGTGCCGGGACGGACTGGCGTCGATATGAGTAACGAAACGGTGTTGCGGTTGAGCGAAGTCGGTAATATTGTGGCGCTAAAGGACGCAACGGGTGATGTGCAGCGTGGCGCCGAATTGATCCGTCAATTGCCAGATACCTTTGCAGTTTACTCAGGTGACGATCCCACGGCGCTCGAACTTATGCGCCATGGAGGGAAAGGTAATGTGTCGGTGACCGCTAATGTTGCAGCGAGCCAAATGGCAGANATGTGTCGCCTCGCCTTGATGGGCGAATTCGACGCGGCAGCCGACATCGATAAGCGTCTGAGCGGTTTAAACAAAGCTCTGTTCTTAGAGCCCAATCCAATCCCTGTTAAGTGGGCAATGGTGGAACTCGATATGATTGACGACGGTATTAGATTACCTCTAACACCTTTATCAGCTGAATATCATGCAGCGGTAAAAGCAGGTATTGCGCAGGCTCAGCTGTGAAGGCATTTAAAGTAATTGCGCTAATTGCGCCCTTCACGCTGACATCCGGGTGCAGCTTTTTATTCGGCGACGATGGATTGTTTCCCGATAACTCTAACCGCTACAAAGAAGCGCCAGAGCTTGCCGAAATTGTTGTACCGCCATCCCTTGGTCGCGCCAAAATAGAGCCTATCTATCCTATTCCCCGAGTCGAGAACTCGTTGTCTATGGCCGCCGAGTTTGAGGCGCCAAGACCTGCGCCGCTAATAGCGGGGTCGGAGCTTGATGCGGTACGTATCCAGCGACTGGGTGATGAAGCTTGGGCGCTTGTCGCTGTTGCGCCGGGTCAGCTGTGGCCGCAGGTACGCGCCTTCCTGACGTCATCGGGTATCGGTGTTGCATCCTCAGATGCACGAGAGGGGTTAATCGACACGCAGTTCGTCACCCTCAAGGAGCGGTCACTGCCAACGCGTTTCCGCTTCAGGGTTGAGACTGGCGTTCAACGTAACACCTCTGAACTTCATGTATTGCAGCAGGATCGTGCTGTGGATGATGTGCCTTGGCCCGCTTCATCTGATGATTTGGAGCTCGAGGGCGATATGCTGCGTAACGTATCGCAGTTTATTGCTAACAGCTCAGAGTCGGCTCCCGTGTCTATGATGGCTGATCGTTCGATGGGTGATTCTGGCAGAATCAACCTTGAAGATGGCGAAGACTATACGCGATTGCGGCTCCGATTAGGGTTTGCTCGTGCGTGGGCCTCCGTGAGTAAGGCCATCACCGAGTCAGGGTTTATTATCGATGATCGAAACCGCAGTGAAGGCCTGTTTTACTTAAGTTTTGTGGGCCCTCAAAAGGAAGGGGACGATGGCTGGTTTGATTGGCTGTGGGGCGGTGAAGAGGCCCACCCTCTATCGGGTAAGCGCTACGAATTGAAGGTTGCTTCCAATGCTGATGACAGTGAGGTGATTATTACGCTCATGGGCCCCAGTGGGGCGGCGATAGAGCGGCGTGATCAACAGGCCCTGTTGACAATTCTCAAGGGAAATATCAATTAATGCGATTTGCCTCCCTTGGGAGCGGTAGTAAGGGAAACGCCACGCTGATCGCTGCCGGCAATACAATGTTGCTGGTCGATTGCGGCTTTACCCAAAAAGACACTGTGAGTCGTCTCGCACGACTAGGTGTCGCGCCTGAGCAGCTTGATGCCATTTTAGTGACCCACGAGCATGGTGATCATGTTTCGGGGGTCGCAGCGTTGTCTCGACGTTATCAAATCCCAGTATTTTTATCCCATGGAACGGCAGCGAGCGGTAAGGTCAACGGGGCTTACAGGCAAGTTAGGATCAATGCAGGCGATGCGTTTAGCATAGGGGAGATCGATGTTCGCTCGATCCCAGTCCCCCACGACGCGCGCGAGCCGATACAGTTTCGCCTATCGTATGCAAACCAGTGTTTAGGGATTCTCACGGATTTAGGGTCAATTACGCCCCATGTGATCGACGCTTATAGCGGTTGCACCGCGCTGCTCTTGGAATTTAACCATGATCTAGAAATGCTGCGTTCTGGCGCCTANCCAGTTGCGCTCAAGCGTCGCGTGGCCGGCGATTTTGGGCATTTAAATAATCTTCAGGCTGCTCAGTTTCTGGCGGCGGTTGATACGCAGGCACTGCGTTTAGTGGCAGTGGCGCATATTAGCGAGCAGAACAACACACCTGAGCACGCGTTAGCGGCACTTGAAGCAGTGGCTGATACTCACGCCGCAGAGGTGTTTGTTGCCTGTCAGCAGCAAGGATTTGACTGGCTGGCTGTTCAATCTGAGGAAGGGCGGCTCGCTTCGGTTTCAGGCTGAGCCTTACGCTGTTTCCAGCGTCGGTTACTCCACAACCATTCAGTAGGCGCGCGCTTTATCGCTTTCTCGGCCAATCGAGCATAGCGCTCTATGATGTCGCCCTCTGTGAGTGACTTCGGATCGCGAGTGATCTCCTGAAGTTCAATAGCATAGTGACCGCGCGTCAGACGATAGCACTCAGCAAACGCTACCGGAAAGCCTGTCGCTCGCGCGAGCGTTGCGGCACCGGCAAAAAATGCGGTCTGCTGGTTGAGGAACGTCGTCCAATGAACACGTTCACGGTTGCCGGGAGATTGGTCGGCAACCATAAAAATCATGCGCGGTGTTCGTCGGTGCTTGATTATGTCACGAGCGGCATCACGCATTTCGATGGGCGCCGCACCAAAACGGCTGCGAGACTCAATACTGAAGCGATTGGCACCCTTGTCATGGAGGCGTTTATACACTGCTGCACTCGGCATCGAGTAGCGGGCATTAGCTGCATAAAGCATCCATTCCCAATTGCCTTGATGAAGCGTCATCACAATTACCGACTTCTGAGAGTTATCACTCAGCTTCTCAAGGAGCTCAGGATTATTAATCTTAACTCGCTCATTGAGTACGGTTTGGGGGAGTTGGTAGCCTGCGATGATTTCCACTGTAGTGTCAGCAAAACTCTCATAAAATTGTCGAACCATCTGGCGGTGCTGAAGCGCCGAGTGTTCAGGAAAGCTGCGTTCGATATTCCCTAGAACAATCGTGTAACGGTAGCGAAAAACGGAGTGCAATAGCCAAGCAGCGGCTGTGGCTATGGGGTAGAGGACGCTCAAAGGCAGATAAGCGAGGGTTCGGTAAAGCCAATAGATCATAATGTTTTGCAATGCTCTGGAAGACTGAGATTGAGGACCTTGCTAAAAGCATTCTCGGTGGGCACTGTAAGGCGTCATTACCCGATAAGTCGAGCGTCTCCAGTAATTGCAGCCCCGTGAGTGGTACTGGATCAACGACCTGATTGGTGTCGAGCCACAATTGTCTCAGCTGTTTTAGCGGCCCTAATTCGACTAAGTTGCGTATGCCGTTTTCAGAAAGCTTTAATTCTTGGAGGTTGGTGAATAGCGCAAGGCCATCAAGTTTTTTAATGCCCGCATTTGAGCAATTCAACTGTGTGAGGTCCGAAGCTTGAGTGATAAATTCATCGGCAATGCGTTGCTCAATACACGCGCTCAGTGCCGCATCCGCGATGTCATAATCTCGAAACAGCTTCGCGGGTTCATAAACCAATTTCTCGTTTAGGGTTATGTCGTAATTGCCACAGCCCTGTAAGCTCGCTAAGGCGAGTAGAATGGTGCCTGCTCGATGACTAAAAATGTTTCCCATGAGGACTCCCGTTGCAGAGGGTCTTATAATGCCAAGTTATTGAACGAAGAGACACGGTGATGCCACATAATTCTACTGTCGATATGGCCGCCGCAAACGGTTTGCCTAAAGAAGCCTCCCATCAGCTCCAGCAGATGGAGCAGGCGCTGCGCAAGCAATGGCGATTGGGGCAGAATATGATCCTGTGCTGGGCGCCCGACCCTAATGGCCTCTTAACGCTTGTGGTGCCGCATTATTTTCTCGGTAACTTCACGGGGCTAGACAGTGCTTCTGAACACCTTCTAGACAACGAGCATTTTATACGAGACGTTATCGGCGGCTCACGTTTAAAAACTAATGAACAGATCTTCAGCATAGCTAAGCGACTGGGTGTCTCAACAAGCTTTATCAAGCTTGATGAACCTCTCGGGGATGACGCCACATTACTAAAGGCTGCAGATGCTGTTATTTCGAGTTACGGCATCGGCTATGTTGAGTCGCGCGCCGTGGTGCTTTTCGATATTGCCGAATTCTCTCTGTACTCGCCATTTGAGCAAGCCAGTCAATTCAACAGCTTGTCCTACTCGATGAACTCGGCGTACAACAAATTACATAGAGAGGGTGTCGACGTAAATTTTGCTCGCACCACGACGGGTGATGGCTACTACGTGTGGAATAGAGACGTCGGGCCTTTTCCTGATCTCGACTTACTGTCTTTCTTACTGCTCGTGTTGATCGATAATGCGGCAGCTCGACGGGAGGCCTCAGGACATACGGTGCCCGTTATTCGTTCTGCGTACCACATTGGCAGCCACTACGAGTTATTCCAGGCCGAGGGTGTTAACCCCACTGTGTTCAGCTATATCGTTGGAGATGTGACGATTAAACTCGCGCGAATGCTTGCACAGGCTGACGCGGGCCAAGTGCTCATCGGCGACTTTAATGCCGCGTTACCCGATCGAGAAGGTCTGTCCGACGCCAATGGGTTTGTACGTGCGGCTATAGATGAGCTAAAGGAGTTGGCCAAGTTAAACATTGCCGGAAGCCCTTTACACGAGTTTGAGTTGCAGCCTGGTAGCTGTGGCTCATCTGCGTCAAGAACTCAGCGAATCGTCGATAAGCATGGCTTGGAGCAGACAGCTACTAACCTCGAGTTTTCCGTGCGAAATGGCGAACAGACCATGCTCCTCGGTGTTCCGACGCAGTGACAGCTGTCGATAGTTCGGCCATTGTCGTTGCATCAGCCAATGGCGCAGCGTATCGCCGCGCGACGCAGGTGGCCGGTGAATTGGGGCTGCCCGTCGTAAAAGACTGGCGTACGGCACCCGCCTTGGTTGCGCTTGTTATTGACGTAGAGTCTGCTGCGCTGCAGCTTCTTGGCGATAAACCTCCGGGCCCGGTAACCATTGATTTCGCTAATCCCGCTATGGAATACCGTCGCAAAGGAGGGCAAAACGAATTGCTCGGTCGCGCTGTAGGGGTGCGTCAAGGCAGAGATTTGAGTGTGTTTGATGCTACAGCGGGGTTGGGTCGAGACGCATTTGTACTCGCTGATTTAGGCTGTCGTGTGCTGATGAAGGAGCGGTCACCTGCGCTCGCTTGGCTCTTGAGACAGGCGCTTGATTCCGCCGATATCAGTGCCTCCGAGCATGTTCGTGAAGCCGCGAAACGGATGCAAGTGGAGTCTGGAGACAGTCGATTGTGTCGCGTACCCGATGGCGCTGTTATCTATTTAGATCCGATGTTTCCTGAGCGGCGCAACAATGCTGCAGTGAAAAAAGATCTCGCGGTGCTACAGGCGCTGCATGGTAGCGACAATACAGGCAATGAACTGAACGAGCACAGCAATGAGCAGTTATTTTTGTGGGCGCTTGAGCAGCCGACACCACGTATCGTTGTNAAAAGNCCNNTAAAAGCACCTGCTCTNGCCCGAAAGAAACCCTCTCATGCGGTATCGGGTAAAGCGGTTCGGTTCGATGTCTATGTATTGGGAGATCTNCCATGAAGACGGTTCTATGGNTCGGTAACCCGCAGCCGACACATGTGGCCACTNGTGCACTGACTGAGGAAACAACGCTTATATGGTTCTATGAAGATAGCCGGCCGTTTGATCAGTCGATTAATGAAGCGTCGTTCGTGACGATTGCTATCCCTGCCAGTTTATCGGCGCTCTGCAGCCGCGGGCGAATCATGGATACCTTGCGTCAACGCGAACCTGAAGCAGTCGTTATATGTCTTCCTGACATACCTAATGCCGGTGAGGAAAGTCTTGTTGAGCGCCAATGCCAGTACGTGCAGGTATGGGTAGTGGGGTTTGTCGATGTGGCACAAACCGCGCTGGGTTTGATGAGATCCCGAGGGTTTGGCGAGCTACGTATTATTGTGCCCACCTCCGCAACCCAGGTGACCGGCGATCCAGTCGTCAAGGGTTGCGAGGCGTTTGTACGCACGTGGGTAGCGTCAGTCTCAGAGTGTCTTGAGGCCGATATTACAGTGACGATCGACGTGCTTAAGCTATGAGTAGCCGGCGCATAATGCCGTGATAAATTTTTGTTAGCCTAGGAATGTCATCGACGGCTACGTGTTCATCTATTTGATGGATACTGGCGTTAATGGGCCCTAGCTCTACGAGCTGACAACCCATTTGGGCGATGAAGCGACCGTCAGATGTGCCGCCGCCCGTCGAGAGCTCTGTGTCTAAGCCGGTTACTTCATTAATACTCAGTCGTGCAGCGTCGACTAATGCGCCAGGCTCAGTGAGGAAGGGTTGTCCGCTGAGTGCCCATTCAATGTCAAAGTTAAGATCGTGTGCGCTAAGAATCTCTTCACAGCGATGTCGCACTTCAATATCGGTTACCTCTGTACAAAAGCGTATGTTAAAGCGCGCAACCAACTCGCCAGGTAT
>JGI26086J50260_1001149_pt1 | contig 15840 bp, 8 predicted proteins | sample SaaInl3SG_22_DNA_FD_50260 | JGI IMG/M metagenome (IMG submission 50260)
GCGGAAGCCCATCGAATCGGCCACGTGCATCAGCATGTTGATCTCGTCTTGGCGGTAGCTGTGGCAGGTCACAAAGCGCTCTTCGTTGAGGATTTGCAGCAGCGTCTCCAATTCCAAATCCACACGCGGCGCCACCGGCCCGCGACCCTCGCGGATGTCTTTGCGTTTCGCGTTGCGCATCGCGGCGCGGTACTCGAGTTGCGCCAGCCCGTATTCCCGAGCGCGAATGAAGTGGTCGTAGTAGACTTGCTCGACGCCCATGCGGGTTTGGGGAAAGCGGGAACGGTACCCGTCGCCCCAGTTGCTCTGCTTGACGTTTTCNCCCAAGGCAAACTTGATGAACGGCACGGCCTCCTCGTACAGGAGGTCCTGCGGCTCGGCNCCCCAACGGAACTTGATGATNGCGCTTTGGCCACCGATGGGGTTGGCGGAGCCGTGGAGGATTTGGGCGCACGTCACGCCGCCGGAAAGTTGGCGGTACATGTTCACGTCCTCGCTGTCCACCGCGTGACCGATCCACACCTCCGCACTGCTCGCCTGCGTACCTTCGTTCACGCCACGGTCCACGGCAATGTGGGTGTGCTCGTCAATGACGCCCGGCGTCACGTGCTTGCCGCTGCCGTCGATTTCCAACGGCGTCACGCCAGCCGGCAACATCGTCGCCGGGTTGAGATCTTGGCCGATGGCCACCAAGGCTCCGTTGTGGAACAGCACGTCCGCGCGTTCCATCACCCCTTCCTCCTCGCACGTCCACACTGTGGCGTTGCGGATCCACACCGTTTCGGCGTCGAGGCGTTCAGACATGCCGTAGGCTGTGAACGGGTAGACGACGCCGGTCAAGTCCAGACCGTCATTCGACACGGGTGCCGCGGGCACTTCCGCGACTTCTTCTTCCGCTTCAAACGCATCGTCGTCCGCCACCACCTCAGGGGCGGAGGCAGCGGCCTGCTCCTCTTCGTCGGCGTTGCGAATGGCGGACCAGTCAGTCCACGAGCCGTCGGCGGTTTGGCCTGTGCCTTCCCAAATCCGGCTTTCCATCCACACGTTTCCTGTCAGTCGAATTGGGCCGTCATTCGTCGCCAAACGCAACACCACAGTCCGGTTGTCCAACGTCAGTGGGACCTTGACGTCCGTGGAATCGTTGACGGTCCACGATGCTTTCCACTTGCCAGGCTCTCCTTTGACGGCAACGACATAGACGCTGTCGTCCACGTTCACGTTGTACGTCCCCGCCAAATCGAGGGGGTGGCGATCGCGCATCGGCGTCGGCTGGCCTGCCACCCAGTGCTCGACGAGGTGCGTGCCCGATTCGAAGAGCGGCCCGTCCGTCACCAGCACGTTCGCCACGCGCCCAGCACGCAAGCTGCCAAGGTCCTTCTGAAGGCCCAGCCAAGTCGCCGGGTTGGAAGTCAAGGCGTTCAACGCTTCCTCTTCAGGCAAGCCTTCGTCGACCGCCTTCCGAACCCCAGCAAGAAATTCGCTGACGTCCGACAAGCCATGGGCGGTGAAGGCCAACGGAACGCCTGCTTTGTGGAGGCGTGAGGCGTTGGAGGGCGCCAATTCCCAGTGCTTCAATTCATCAAGGCCAATCATGCGGGCCAAGTGTGGGTCCGAAACGTCGTAACCTGCAGGGTAATCGACTGGAATGGCCATGCGTGCGCCCGTGGCAGCGAGGGCTTCTGCGCGCTGGTAACCGTCTCCGCTGCCGAGCATCACCACGTCGGTCACCCCAAACTCGTCGAGAACCGCATCCGCACGAAGAACGTCCTTCCAGCCTCCCGCAGAAAATACGCGCGGCAAAGCACTGGCCTCCACAAAGGCTTCAAGACTGAGGTTGGTGCCGCCAGCCATGCCGCGCGGGGCAGCTTCCGCGTACCACTGCGCGTCGAGGTGGGTTTGGCGCAACAACGCGGTCGCACCCATGAGCGAACTGGGGTAATTCTGGGAAGACGAGCCCTTGCGAAAGCTCATGTGGAACGACGCGTCGGGCGCGAGCAAGGCCTCACGCGGATCGTCCAAGGGCAAGACGACCGCACCGGTTCCACGAACCACGCCGTCTTGCACGTGGGTCAACACCGCCCCGAATCCCGCCTTGCGCAAGTCGCGCGCGGCGTCCTCGGAAGGGTCAAACTCCTGCGCTGCGGAAGTTTCTGGACGAACGGCTTCGTTCCAGCCGTAGGCGCCCTTCTTGTCGCTCAGGTCTTGAGGGGTGCGCGACCACCCGGCGCGCTGCACCTCCGGCGTGCCGAAGTCGCTGTGGATGTCCACAAAGGAGGGGTACAAGTGCAAACCGGTCATGTCCAACCTCACAGCCGGCCCGGCAAACGAGGTTGTGGCGGAGGGTCCAGCAGCCACAATGCGGCCGCGATGCAGGACCACCGTGCCGTCATTGACGGTGGTTGTGGCGTCGAGGTGGACGGTGGCGTGCTCGAGGACGGTGGCCACCAAGGCTTTGTCGTACGTGCCGTTGACGGGGAAGGTCGGGTCGGGGGTTTGGGCCCAGCTGGAGCCGCAGATTCCGCCGGAAAGGACCGCCAACATGCTCAGGGAGAGGATGCGTTGGGATGTGCGCATGAAAGAACGAATTCGAATCAACAGAAACATGCTAGGCGCAGCCATACTGCGCGCAAAGACGGGTCAAGGTACGCAGGAAGCGCGGGGCGTCGAATCCCGCGATGTACCTTTGTCCTTGATGGATACACCTCGCATTCCCACAAGCGTCTACGCCGAAATGACCCCCAACCCCGCGGTCATGAAATTCGTGGCGGACCGCGCCCTGGCGCCCGGCAACGTGCAATTGGAATTCCGAAGCAAGGCCGAGGCCGCGCTTTGCAGCCCTCTCGCCGTGGAACTCTTCAACTTCCCGTTTGTCACCAGCGTGTTTGTCAGCGGGCCCATGGTCAGCGTCACGAAGGACGACAGCTTGGGGTGGGAGATGATCGTGCAGCAGCTGCGTGAGTACATCCGCGAATGGTTGATGGACCATCAGGATGCCGTTGTCGAAGCCCAAATCGAAGCCGCCCTCCCCCAGCTCGGCACCGCTTCACCCGACGCTCCTCGCACCGCTCCTTCCGGTCTCGACCCGGAAGCCGTGAAGTTCATTGCCGAAGAAGACATCGTTCCTTCCGAGCACGACGAAGCCATCACACAGCTTCTCGAGGAGTTTGTGCGGCCCGCGGTCGAACAAGACGGGGGAGCCATTGACTTCAAGGCGTTCCAAGACGGCACGGTCTACGTCCACCTGCGCGGTGCCTGCTCGGGATGCCCTTCGAGCATGCAGACCTTGAAAGGCGGCATCGAGCAGCTCCTGAAAGCCAAACTCGACGCGGTCGAAGAGGTGGTGGCTCTGGGAGTTTGAGCCCCACGCCCTCAGGCTTCGCTTTCCGCGCGCTTGATGGCGTCGATTTCGCCTCTCAACGTGTCGAGGGCACTGCGCAAACTCGCGGCCGACGGCGGCTGGCCATCCAAGGCCGAAGGCAATTCGAAACTGAGGTACGCCGCCGCGCGCCACACTTCAAGCACATCNTCTCCGGCCACAGCGTAAGGCGCAAAGGCAGGGTTGTCGCTGTGAAGCACAAGCCTACTTCCACCCGGCAAGTCGTTTTCGATCCGCTTGAAGACCACGCCGTCGTCCCTCGTGACCACCACGTGAGGGCGCAACCCACCCACACTCATCCAGTCGTCCACGTACTGGCATAAGATGTAGCTCCCAGAAGGAATGGGGAGCATGCTGTCCCCTTCGATTTGGAACATGCGGTAGGTGCGGTCNGGCGCCAATTCCTTCAGTGGCAGCCCAAACGTNGGCAACTGCGACACCCACTCCGGATCGCCNTAGCCGTGTGCGTAGCCCGCCGCAGCCTTCACTGGCACCACCACGACGCGCTCGTTGTCGGAAAGGGCGTCCACAGAAACGGTCAAGACCCGGAGCCCATCGCCCTTCACCCGTTCTGCCGCCACTTCGTTGTCCCCACCGCGGACGAGCACGTCGACCGTGATGTCAAAACACGCCGCCATGTCGATCAGCACCGAGAGTTTGGGCTCGGAACGGCCCTCTTCATACGCCCCGAGGGTGGGGCGCGTCAATCCCAATCGGTCCGCCAGCGCCTGTTGCGTCCAGCCGCGCTCCTTCCGAAGCGCTTTCAAGTTTTCCGCCAGTTTGCTTTGCATGTCGCCCAAGATATGAGCAATGCTCGAAATGTGAGCAGCGGGTGTGTTCCTCGAAAAAATACCCGCATTCATCGATTCATATAAAAATTATATCGTATATTTATGTTCGATAACAACGAATGACCACCATGATGCGCTGGAATCTTTTCACCCTTGGCCTGCTGCTCTCGACCTGGGCATACGGCCAAAACACTTGTGGACCCCAAGGCCTGCAGGATCTGCGCGACGCCCACCAGCATGGGGCTTCTTGCCACGACGTCGGGTGTCCCGGACTTCAGGGAACAGGCGTGGACGGAAACACCTCTGTGGGCACTCCGTTTTGGTATTCTCCAGAACCTGGGCCACGAAGCGCGATCATCAACTTGGAATTTGGGCCGATGTTCCCCAACGACGCCAAGCCTGCCGTAGAGCGGGCTGTGGACATTTGGGCGCAATCCATTGAAACGGTTGTGCCTGTAAACATCCAGGCGATTTGGGACTCCCTCCCACCCAACATTTTGGCGCAATCCTCTCCGTATGAAGTGGTGCACGACTTTTCTGGCGCGCCCTTGGCGAACCGGCAATATGCCATTGCTCTGGCCAACCAGCTTGCCGGACAGGATTTGAATCCCGCCGCTCCAGACATGGTGGTGAAGTTCGCCGAAGACACGCCATGGTTCCTGGGTTTGGACGGCCAAGTTCCCGACGGGACTTACGACATGGTGACTGTGGCGATGCACGAGATGGCCCACGGTTTAGGCTACTTGGGGAGTGCAAACCACAACGGCAACTCCGGATTTCTCGGATTCCAGGGGGTTCCCTTCATCTACGACCACCACGTGGAAGAGTCCGACCAAAGCTCCATCCTCGACTACACGAGCGGTACGGTCGCCTTGGGCAATGCCTTGGAGAGCGATGGCTTGTACTGGGGCGGGCCCAACGGCATTGCCGCCAACGACATCGGCCGTCCGCGTTTGTATGCCCCGAGCAATTGGGCTGCCGGCGCGAGCTACTCGCACTTGCGGGAAGCCTCGTACCCTTCAGGCACCGCCAACTCGCTGATGACGCCGTTTCTGAATACGGCGGAGAGCATTCACACGCCTGGCGCGGTGTCGTTGGGCATGATGCAAGACATGGGTTGGGAATTGCCCCCGGTGTTGTGCAGCCTTTTGGGCGTCACCACGTTGGTCCAAACCGCGTGCAACCCGATCACCAACACGTACACGCAACAGCTGCAGATCACGTACGAAAACGCGCCTGAAGCGGGCAACCTCGTGGTGAACGGCGTGAGCTTCCCCATCACAGGCAGCCCTCAAACGGTGTCGCTGACGGGGTTGAATTCCGACGGCGCCGACGTCGACGTCGTGGTTCAATTCTCAGAGAACCTCGACTGTTCGTTGAGCGTTCCAGCGTTGTTTACGGCGCCTGAATCGTGCTGCGTGTTGTTGCGTCTCGACGAAGTGAACCCTGAGGCGAAGACGGTGACCATTCGCAACGTGGCCGACTGCGAAGGCGGTCTGGCGGGTCAGGTCATCAAGTCCGGCGGCGCGCAAGCCTTCCTGACGGACCTCTTGCCTCCAGGCGTGACTTTGGCGGCCGACGCGACGTTGACCCTGTTGTGGCCCGAATGGCCGGACAACGCCGCAGGCGGTGATTTGACCTTGCACGACCAGGTGGGCGCGTACGACGATTACGTGCAGTGGAGAACTCCTGGCAACTCGGGCCAAGTTTTGGCCAACATCTACGGGTTGTGGACGCCCAACACGTTCATCGATGGCCTTCCTCCTTACACGTACGAAGGCGACCCTTACGCAAGCCCGTCCGAACACGGTTTGCAATACTGGGATGCGGTGCCGTTCCCTTGCGCCATCCTCAGCATGACTGTGGGTACGACGTCGGAATGCAACCCCCTTGGCAACGTGTTCACCCAGGAATTGGCGTTCGATTTCCAAAGCCCTCCTTTGGTGGGCGACGTGATCCTCCTTGAAGATTCCATGGTGGTGTACGACGGGTCCAACCCTTGGAATGTGGTCATGACGCTTCCTGCCTCAGGAGACGCTGTGGACATCACTGCAACCGTCATGGGCGACCCCACCTGCACGGCCACGTTTGTGGGTGAAGTCCTTTCGCCCGCTGGATGTGGATGCCCCACCGACTTGAACAACGGTGGATTTGTGGACGTGACTGACTTGCTCCTGTTCCTCACGGACTACGGATGCTTGTCTGGGTGCACGGCCGACTTCAACGGAGACGGCATCGTGAACGTGAACGACCTCCTGATCTTCTTGACGTCGTACGGCGACTCCTGCAACTGACGGACGTTCCTGACAAGGCCAGACCAAAAAAACNCGCATTTGCTCGTTTCTTTGGTTTTGCTCATTATTTTAGCAAGCCCGACACACTCACGTGCGGGCTTGTTTCATGAACGACGATTCCCACATCCTCCCCGTGCCGGCATCGCTGCCCCAAGATTCGGGGCAGCGGCGGTCGATCCTGCACCTGGACCTCGACACGTTCTTCGTGTCGGTGGAACGGCGCATGGACTCGCGCCTCGAAGGCCGGCCCATCTTGATTGGGGGGACGGGCGATCGAGGCGTGGTGGCGTCCTGCAGTTACGAGGCGAGGGGGTTTGGGGTGCACTCCGGGATGTCGATGAAGATGGCCCGGGCGCTGTGCCCGGAAGCGGTGGTGATTCGTGGGAATTCGATGGCCTATTCCAAGCAGTCGGAGATCGTGACGGACATCGTGCGGGAGGCCGTTCCGGTCTGTGAAAAGAGCTCCATCGACGAGTTCTATGCGGACCTCAGTGGGATGGACCGGTTCTTTGGGTGCTGGCAATTCTCCCGGGAGCTTCGGGAGCGCGTCATCCGCGAGTCCGGCTTGCCCATTTCCGTGGGGCTCAGCACGAGCAAGACCGTGGCGAAAGTGGCGACGGGCGAGGCGAAGCCCAACAACGCCCGACACGTGAGCCGGGGGACGGAGCGGCATTTTTTGGCCCCCCTCTCGGTCCGGAAAATCCCCATGGTCGGCGCGGAGACCTACCGCACCCTGCGCAACCTCGGCATCTCCACGATTCGCACGCTGCAGGACATGCCCGTCGAGCTCATCGAACAGGTGCTGGGCAAGAACGGCGTGGCGATTTGGAAAAAGGCGCACGGGCTCGACGACGCTCCGGTCATCGCCTACAACGAACGCAAGTCGATCTCGACCGAACGCACCTTCGCCAAGGACACCACCGACGGCGACAAGCTTCACGCCATCATGCTCGCCATGGCGGAAAACCTGGCCTTCCAACTGCGGCGCGGCGACAAGCTCACGGCGTGCGTGGCCGTCAAGGTGCGCTACGCCGATTTCTCGACCAAGAGCATGCAGCGACGCATCCCCTACACCGCCGCGGACCACCACCTCGTGCCCACGGCCAAGGACCTCCTCGAACAGCTGCTCGACAAGCGCGTGCGCGTGCGGCTCATCGGGGTGCGCTACAGCCACCTCGTGGGCGGTGGGTTCCAAATCAACCTGTTCGACGACACCGAAGAGCGCGTCAAGCTCTACCAGGCCCTGGACCGCATCCGCCTGCAGTACGGCGACCGGAGTGTGGTGCGCGCCGCCGGACTCGAAGCCCGAACCATCGGCCGCACCAACCCCTTCGACGGCGGCCCCCCTCCGCTCCTCGCTCACCGGCACCAGTGATCTCCTCTTTCGTTCTACCTTCCTCCAATCCCCTCACCCATGTGCGGCCGTTACGTCACCGTCTCCTCCATCCAAACCGTTGAACAGCGCTTCAGCGTCAAGGCGCCCACGCCCTGGGCGTCCAACGCCAACGTCAGCCACGGCGACCGCGCACCGGTCGTCGCAAGCGACAAGCCGGGGGAAGTGCAGCTCATGCAGTTTGGGTTCACGCCGGGATGGGCGAAGAAGCAGTACTACATGATCAATGCGCGGGCGGAGGGCGACCGAAACGCCGTCAACGACCCGAGCTACACCGGGGCGATGGGCATCCTCGACAAACCGATGTTTCGGAAGGCGATTCGGTCGCAACGCTGCCTCGTCGTGGCCGACGCGTTCATCGAAGGGCCCGAGCGCGAGAAGCTGTCCAAGCCGTACGTGATTTACCCGCGCGACGGGCAGCGTCCGTTCGCCCTGGCCGGGATTTGGGACGAATGGTGCGACCCATCGTCGGGCGAACTCCTCCGCTCCTTTGCGGTCCTGACCACCGTCTCCAACCCCCTGACCCAGGCCATCGGGCACCACCGTGCGCCCGTGATCCTCGATCCGGACCGGGAACGCGAATGGCTGGACCCCGACACGCCCCTCGGCGACATCACCTCGATGCTCCGCACCTGGGACGCCAAACGCTTCAATGCCTACCCCATCTCGCCCACCATCCGCGACCCGCGCCGCAATGGCTCGGACCTGCTGGAACCGGTGGGGCAAAGGATTTGGCCGGAATTCACCCACGAAATCCATTCGACCCTCGAGGTGTTTGGGATGGGAGAATCGCAGTCCCGAAGCCGTCGCGCCGCCGAAGCCTCCGACACGTTGCGGGGCGCCACCCCGCCCTCGGGCCGGGCCGCTGAATCGGGGCAGACCACGTGGGGACACCAGGGCTCGTTGTTCGACTGACCGCCGATTCACGTCGCAGCGGCCTCGCTCGCATCGACGTGCACGTGCCACCGCGCCCGGCCCAACCCACTCACCCCCTGAGCCATGTACCTGAACACCCACAGCCGATTCAGCCTGCGCTACGGCGTCCTGTCCGTCGACGACATCCTGTCGTGGGCCCAGGCTGCTGGGGTGACGCGCATGGCCTTGACGGACGTGGGGACAACGTCCGCGAACTGGGATTTTGTGCGGCGGGCGGCGCGATTTGGGGTGGCGCCCGTGCTGGGCATCGATGTGCGGAACGGGAACGCGCGGCGGTTTGTGGCCCTGGCCCGGGACGCCGCGGGGTACGAAGCCCTGTGCGGGTGGTACTCCGAGCTGAACCTCGCCGGAGCGTCCTTTCCCGCGCGGTTGCCCGAGGCCGTCCGCGCCGCAGGCGTGGCCGCAATCTACCCCTGGGCCGCGTGGCGCAAGGCAAACGATCGCAAAGCAAGAGATCGCGGCGAAGGCCGCAACCACGACCGCGACGACGCGGCGTGCCTCGGCCACGACGAATGGGTGGGGGTGCAGGCTTGGGAAATGCCGGCCGTGCGCCTCGTGGGGGCCGACCGCGATCCCGTGCTGGGGCCGAGGCTCGTGGCCCTGTCGACCGCCACGTTCACCTGCAAACGGGACTGGAACACGCACCGGCTGTTGCGCGCCGTCGACCAAAACACGCTCCTGAGCCGCCTCGACGCCGCGGAATGCGGCGACCCGCGGGACTGTTTCCGAGCCCCGGACGAGCTGCGGGAAGCGTATGCCGAGATGCCNGAACTGGTGGCGCGCGCCGAGGACCTCCTAGCCGGGTGTTCGATGNCCCTTCCCGAGCCGCCCAAGGGGCGCCTGCACAACAACCCACACACCTACACGGGCAGTGAAGACGANGACGAGGCGCTGGTGCGGGCGCTGTGTGCCGAGGGTTTGGCCTACCGCTATCCGGACCACGACGACNCGGTGCTGGAGCGGATGGAACACGAGATTGGCTTGATCCGAAAGCAAGGGTTCCTGGCCTACTTCCTCATCAACTGGGACATCACGAGCTACGCGCGCAGCCGGGGNTATTTCCACGTGGGACGCGGCAGCGGAGCCAACAGCCTGGTCGCCTACCTGCTNCGCATCACCGACGTCGACCCCATTGAGCTCGACCTCTACTTCGAGCGCTTCCTCAACCTCTACCGCGCCAATCCGCCCGACTTCGACATCGACTTCTCGTGGACGGACCGCGACGACGTGGTGGCGTACATGTTCCAACGTTTCCCCAACGTGGTGCTGCTCGCGGCCTACAACACCTTTCAATACCGTGCCGCCGTGCGAGAGTTGGGCAAGGTCATGGGGTTGCCCAAACACGAAATCGACGCCCTCTGCGCCGGCCAATTCAACCCCAACCGGTTGGGCGAGATGGAGACGGTGGTGTTGAAGTACGCGGCGGTGATTCGGGATTTCCCAAGCAGCCTGACCCTCCACGCGTGCGGGGTGCTCATTGCGCACGGCAGCATCCATCGGTACGGGGCGCTGTTCATGCCGCCAAAGGGGCTTCCGACGGTCATGTTTGACATGGTGGTGGCGGAGGATGTGGGGCTGCACAAGTTTGACATCCTGAGCCAGCGCGGGCTCGGCAAAATCAAGGACGCGCTGGAGATGGTGCGCGCCCGAGATCCGGAAACCGCCGCAGAGATAGACATCCATGACATGCGGCGGTTCAAAGCGGACGAGGGGGTGCGCGCCATGCTTCGGGAAGCCCGCGCTACCGGATGCTTTTACGTGGAGTCGCCCGCCATGCGCATGCTCATGCGGAAGCTTCAAGTCGACGACTACCTGGGCTTGGTGGCGGCGAGCTCGGTGATCAGGCCTGGGGTGTCGCGAAGCGGGATGATGCAGGCGTACATCGAACGGCACCGCGAACCGGCCAAGCGCGCCGACGCCCACCCCGTCCTGCTCCACCTCATGCCCGAGACGTACGGGGTCATGGTGTACCAAGAGGACGTGATCAAGGTGGCGCACCGGTTCGCGGGCCTCGACCTCGGGGAGGCCGATGTGTTGCGGCGCGGCATGAGCGGGAAGTTTCGGTCGCGGGAAGAGTTCGATCGAGCCCGTGACGCCTTCCACACCAAGGCCGTGGCGAAGGGACATGCACCGAATTTGGTGCGCGAGGTTTGGCGCCAAATGGAAAGCTTCGCCGGCTACGCCTTCGCCAAGGGCCACTCCGCCTCGTACGCGGTCGAGAGCTACCAAAGCCTGTTCCTCAAGGTCCATTTCCCCATCGAGTACATGTGTGCGTGCATCAACAACTTCGGCGGCTTCTACCGGACCGAATTCTACGTGCACGAAGCCCGCATGCTCGGCGCCCGCATCGAAGCGCCGTGCGTCAACACCGTGGGCGCCTTGTCCGTCGCCGACCCCCATTCCCGAACCCTCACCCTGGGATTCAACCTCGTCAAGGACCTCAACGACGCGACCGTCGCCGCCTTGGAACGGGCCCGGGCCGCAGGCGGGCCCTTCACCTCCCTGGTCGACCTCATCGAGCGCATCGCGCCGTCGCTCGAGCAGTTGACGATCCTGATTCGGGTGGGGGGCCTGCGCTTCACGGGGGCCACGAAGCACGTGCTGTTGTGGGAGGCCCATTTCCTGCTCGCCGCCGAGGCCCAGGGCGGGTCGAGCTCAGCACAAGCTGGGTCCCGTCCCGCCCACGTGGCGGAACTCCTGGCCGGGAGGCGCGCCCTGCCCGCCCGATCGGGCGCCGGCACCGGCGAGTTGTTCCCGCCCCCCAAGCCGCGCACCTACGTCCTGCCGCCGCTCGACGCCGCGCCGCTCGCGGACGCCTTCGACGAGTGGGAGTTGCTGGGCTTCCCCCTCTGTTCGCCCTTCCTGCTGCTGACCGAAGAGGCCAAGGCCGTCGTCCGCAGCGGCGTGCTCGCCCGCGACCTCCCCGACCGCATTGGCGACGTCGTCACCGTCGTCGGCCACCTCGTCACCGTCAAAGAAACCGCCACCGCCAAGGGCGAGCGGATGTGCTTCGGATGCTTCGTCGACCTCGAAGGCGCCTGGCTCGACACCGTGCACTTTCCCGGCGTCGCGCGCGACTTCCCGTTCCGAGGCCGAGGCGTGTACGCGGTTCGGGGCACCGTGTCCGAGTCGTTTGGGTGCCTCAACATTGATGCCCAGCGCATGGAGCGCCTCGCGACCCTCCCCGACCCCCGCTACGCCGAGAACGGAATCATGCCCGCCGGCATCGAAAACGGCATTTCCAGCCGCCGACGACAGCCCCCCAAAAGCGCCAGTGCGCCCGGCTTCCGAGGCACCGTCGCCCCGCCTTCCGTACCTTAAAGCCATGCGCACCCCTCCTGCTCACATCCTGTTCGCCCTGCTGATGACGGTTTCAAGCCTTGCCGTTTGGGCCCAAAACGACCAATGCGATGGAGGCGCCCTCAAGACGCACGACGCCTTCCTGTACGGGAGGTTCGAAACGCGCATGTCGTCGACGCAGGGCAGCGGCATCGTCAGCTCGTTCTTCCTCTACAACTGGGACCTGAACTGCAACTGGCCAGCGGCCGTGAACGAAATCGACATCGAGATGACAGGCAACTTGGGCAACTCCGTCCAATTCACCACGCACCACCCCTACCTCACCAGCGTCACCGACATCGTGCCGACGCCGTTCAATCCCCACACCACCCTGGTCGACTACGCCATCGAATGGGAGCCCAACGTCGTTCGGTGGTTCATCAACGGCGAGGTCACCACCTTTTTCACCCACCAATACATCGAACAGCTCATGCATCCGATGCGCATCTTCATGAACCTATGGGCGGTGGAAAACCTAGACTGGACCGGGGAATGGGACCCCACGGCCATGCCCGGCATGTCTCGCTACGACTACGTCAAATACTACGCCTACACCCCTGGAACAGGCAACGCGGGAACGAGCAACAACTACACGCTGGAATGGGTCGACGACTTCGACACGCTCGACGCGACACGCTGGGACCAAAGCGAGGACGGAAGTGTTGGCCCGCTCTGCACCTTCCGCGGCGCCAACGTGGAGGTGGTCGGTGGCGAATTGCAGCTCACCATCACGGAGCCCAACCCCGTGGTGCCCACGCGTCCGGTGACGTTTGGGGTGGACGCTTCAAGCCTTCCACTCGCTCCCTCGGATGTTGTTTACGTGGCAGGCGGATTCAACAGCTGGTGCGCCAACTGTGACGCCCTCAGCGACGAAGACGGTGATTTGGTGTGGACAACCACCCTCAATCTTCCTCTTGGCCAGCACGAATTCCAATACGTCGTCAACGGGTGGGGCGGCGAAGTCAGCCAACCTCAACTGGCGAGTTCCTGCGATTACAACCCGTGCGACGAGTGGACCAATTACGGCATCTCGGTCGAAGAGGAGATGCAACACGCCTACGTGGACCTGCACTGCTGGAACACATGCCCCCTGTGCGGCGACCTCAACCCGGACTCCTGTCCGGCGGACCTCGACGGCGACGACTTCATCGGCGTCAACGACGTGTTGATGTTGCTCGGCGAATTTGGGTGCAGCACGGATTGCACCTCGGACCTGGACGGCGACGGCGTGGTGGCCATCGGCGACGTCTTGGACATGCTCGGCATGTTTGGCGAGGATTGCCCCTGACGGTCCGCAGTCCGGCGAGCAGAGCGGGGCTCGCGAACGCCCACAAATGAAACAGGGCGCCCCATGCGGAGCGCCCTGCGTTTTCGTCACAAGGACGTCGATTACTGAATCATGATCCGGCGCTGGATGGATCCGCGAGCCGGCACGGTGAATTCCAACATGTAGGAACCCGCGCTCAACGCACCGATGTCCAACACGTCGCGCTCACCCACTTGCTCCACCTTCACCACGCGGCCCGCCGCGTCGCGAAGCGTCACAAAGGCATTGTCAAGGGTAGGTCCGGTCCACACCAAATGAAGGTTCTCCACCGCAGGAACCGGGAAGACTTCCAAGGTGCCGTCGAGCATCTCGCTCACGGAGCTCAAGCTCACGTCCACGAGGAAGCAAACCTCTNCACCCGAACAGCCGTCAGAGTTGGTTTCCGTCACGCACACCGAACCAGGTCCGCCTANGTTCCACACGATGCTGAGTTCATTCGTGCCGTTGCCTTCGAGGATGTCGCCACCCACGACCGTCCATTCGTACGTGCTTCCAGCGGTAGCGGTGTACGTGTAGACCTGCAACGTTTGCGAGTACGGCTCAGCGTTTCCGGTGATTTCATACTGCGTGATGTAGGAACAAACGGTGTTGTCCTCGATGCCGTCCGTGCTGTAGTTGCATGCCGTCTCGTCGTAACAGCTGTAACCCACACACTCGCAGTTCTCCGAGATGACGTCGCCTTCCGTCAGGTCAAACCCGTCGTCGCAAGCCTCACCGGGGTAGAAGCACGACGCGTCGTCGTCCGTAGCCTCTGGGTTGTAGTTGCACGCGCCTTTGCCGGTGCACCCGGCCACTTCGTTTTCGTCACAGATGCCGTCGGCGTCGGCGTCGTTGATGCATTCGCCGTCACATCCGTAGATGTCATCCGCGGTGATGCACGATCCGTCATCCGTCGTGGCGTTGGGGTTGTAGTTGCATGCGCCCTCTTCCGTGCATCCCTGATGAAGAACCAAAAGCGGTTCTGGACAAAACACTTGCACGCTGTCTTGCGACCCNTCCACAAAAACCTGGGTGCACGCTTGCAACGTGAAGTCGCTGCATGTCGTGACACGAGCGATCAACACCTTCAAATCGTCCCCAGCGATGGCATTGATGGGGAGGGTCTCCCCCGATCCATAAATGAACATCGCCCCGTCCGTCACTGTCATGCCCGCGCACAGCGTCGATGCATCGCCCAGACCAATCGTCGTAGGCAACTGGCCCTCGTCTTGCGATGTCTCCATTCCAATGGTCCAGAAAGAATCGTATTCGTAATCCGGGAATGACCCCCAAAACGCAGGGTTGTTCGAGGCATCCACAGCAATCGAGGTGTTCGCTGGGTTCACGCATCCGCAAGGCGCGTCGATGCCCATGGGAGGGGTCAGCAACGTGTCCACCTCGGAGGCAAACACCGCACTCAGGGCATCACTCGCATTCGTGAAGTTGGCGTAAACGCTGTACACCCCGTAGTACGCATAAACCTCAAGCGGATCGCCCGGTTCGGTTTCCCAGAGCATGGTGTCAAGCTCTGCCGTAAAACCTGTGAGCTGAGCGCTCGACGGGAAAGAAAAGGCCAAAGCAAGTGCCACGACCAATGCGATTTGGGCTCTGTTGCGGAGCGCCTTGAAAGTCAAATTTTCCATGGAAAGCAATTGATGGTGCAAAGTAGTTTCAAATCCGCACTTGGCATACACGTGTTGCTTGCCGATTCCGAAACGAGCATGTCGAATTTTTTGGTCGACAAAATTAAGGCTTTCATATAATCATATAATAGGTTGGTCGATAGACATAGCTATACATATATTGGTCAGGTAAACTGTTATCGTCATGCCAACCAAACCACTGCTTGCAGGGCTTGTTGCCTTGTCTTGCGTGCTTTCCAATCAAATGAGCGCGCAATATTCTTTGACCGTGGAGTCCGCCGCCGCCGCAGGCACAGGAGGGACGGTCTACCGTTTCTATGTCAACGCCAACGATCCCACCGACAAATTCTCGGCGGTGTACGGCACCGACGTCGACAACTTGGTGTTGAACACGCCAGGAGGGATTTTCAACAGCTCATTCAACTCCTCTTGGAACGCGTCGGGCATCAACGCAGCGTTCTTGGCTTTCTTCCCTGACCTCGCAGACGACAGCTACGCGACGATCGGCTTGGACGGACCTGCCTCGACGTCAGGAATTCCGGGCGCCGCGGACCCCAGCATCGTGGAGGATCCGGATTTGGAGTTGCCTCCCACAGCGTACTTCATCTCAGGGGGCACTGGACTCAACGTCAACACCCTCACGGGGGCGTCCTGGTACGTGTTGAACACGGCCGCGAACGCCTTGCCTGTGGACGGGCGTTGGTTGATCATGCAGATCACCACCGCGGGCACCATTTCAGGCCAAATCAACTTCCAAGTTTT
>JGI26086J50260_1001162_pt1 | contig 15709 bp, 15 predicted proteins | sample SaaInl3SG_22_DNA_FD_50260 | JGI IMG/M metagenome (IMG submission 50260)
TGGCACTGGATATCGGCTTGGCGGCCCCGCCCAACTTGGATAATTTCGAGTCACAAGGCAACGAGGCGGTTCTAAAGCATTTGGTGTTGTGGCTGAGTGGGCAGCAACCCAACCCGGTGCCCACTTATATGTGGGGCGACACGGGCAGTGGCAAAACGCATCTACTCCACGGCGTGTCTGAGACGGCCCGTGAGAGCGGTTTGCAGGTTGGCTGGCTGGATGCCAGTCTGCTAGACCCGCCGGCGTTTAATGTCGATTGGGATGTGGTGGTGTTGGACGACTGTCATCTATACACAGCCAGCCAGCAGGCGGCCGCTTTTAATTGGTTTGTCAATGTCCTAACCCCGGTTGACGGCCGTGTGCGGGGGGTGTTCGCTGCTGGCAACCTACCACCCGCGGACTTGCAGTTACGCGATGACTTGCGTAGCCGCTTGGGCTGGGGACACGTTTTTCAGCTGCACGCCTTAGATGAAAACCAGCGCCGCGCCGTGTTGCGCCGCGCCGCTGACGCACGCGGTGTCTTTTTGAGCGATGAGGTTATTGCCTTTATGCTCAGCCGCTTCTCGCGCGACCTCAGCAGCCTGATGCAGCTGTTAGGGCATTTGGATCAATATGCACTGCGCACCCAGCGCAGTGTCACCGTGCCACTGATCAAGGCCATGCTAGAAGACATCTAAGCCTTGGCGAAAGTCATCTCTCAAGCCATCGCCCGCTCTCGAATGAACCTATGAACCTCGCACTATTTGACTTAGACCATACCCTGCTACCCCTAGACTCTGACCATGCTTGGGGGCAGTTCACGGTCGGTATTGGTTGGCGTGAGCCCGTGGCCTTCGCCGAAGCGAACGATCGGTTTTANAGCCAATACAAAGCCGGCACACTCGATATCGTTGAGTACGTTGCNTTCGCAACGCAATCAATCAGAGACTTGGGTGCGGACGCCGCGGCAACCGCCGCACAGGCCCACGCGCAGTTCATGACGCAAGTGATTCAGCCTGCCATTCGCCCCGAGGCTTTGGCCTTGTTGGCACGTCACCGCGCGGCTGGCGATACACTACTGCTCGTCACCGCAACGAATGCCTTTGTGACCGCGCCGATTGCCAAGGCACTGGGTTTTGCGCACTTNATCGCGGTTGACTTGGTGNTGGACCCTGTNGGTGTGCCGACAGGAGAAATCAAGGGCACGCCATCTTTTCGCGAGGGAAAGGTGACGCGTGTGGAACAATGGCTGCTGGCACAGGGCGAACCGCCCCTCTCGGAGGTGCCCAAGAGTACCTTTTACAGTGACTCCATCAACGACTTACCCTTGTTGGAGCGCGTGACCCATCCGGTGGCAACGAATCCGGATCCGCGTCTGCGGGCCGTTGCGAATGAGCGCAACTGGCCCCTATTGGAATTATTTAATGATTAAAAATTTGATTACAAAGTTGCTGGGCGGCTCGCCTAAGGCGTCATCTGCGAGCCGCTTTGGTGCGCGTCAAGACGTGCCGTTTAAGGTGCATAAAATTGACCGCGATTTNGTGGATGAACGTGCGCTGGATGTAGTGGAGACCTTGCAGGATGCCGGCTTTGATGCCTATATCGTGGGCGGTGCGGTGCGTGATTTGCTTTGTGGCGTAAAGCCCAAAGACTTTGATGTCGCCACAGACGCGACACCCGAGCAGGTGAAGCGCCTGTTTAGACGTGCCTTCATTATTGGGCGACGCTTTCGTATCGTGCATGTCATCTACGGTCGTGGCCGTGCGCACGAGGTCATTGAGGTGTCGACGTTCCGTGCCTACCTAGACAGCGCAGATGCCAAGCAAGTCAGTGGCAACGAAAAAACCAGCAAGCACCAGTTGGCGAATAGCAGCCATGCAGTAGATGCATCGGGGCGGGTATTGCGTGACAACGTGTGGGGCCCCATGGAAGAAGATGCGGCGCGACGCGACTTCTCCATCAACGCGATGTACTACGATCCGACCAGCCAAGTGGTGGTGGATTATCACGACGGCATTCGTGATGCAAAGAAACGGGTGATGCGCATGATCGGAGACCCGGCCGTGCGCTACCGGGAAGATCCCGTGCGTGTGATTCGCGCTGTGCGTTTCATGGCGAAATTGGCACACTTGGGCTTCAAAATGGAAAAGGGTACGCGGGCGCCACTGATAGCGAGTGCGCGCTTGCTTGCCGACGTCCCGCAAAGCCGCTTGTTTGATGAGATGTTGAAGTTATTGCAAACAGGCCACGCGTTAGCGACGATCGCGTCCTTGCAGTCGCTGGGGCTGGAGAAGGGCATCTATCCGCTGCTTGACTTGGCGGTGACCCGTTCGGCGGACCCGTTCGTGCATCAGGCCTTGGCGGATACCGATCGCCGTGTGGGAGAGGATAAGCCGGTTGCCCCTAGCTTTTTGCTGGCCTGCATCTTGTGGTCGGATGTGCGCGCAGGCTGGTCGGCGCGTCTGCATTCGCCCAAGGGGCCGCGTCTTAGCAGTTTTCCTGCCTTGCAAGAGGCGGTTGATGAGGTCTTTGACGCGCGCATTGGCGACGTATCTGGTCGCGGCAAGTTGGGCGCCGATATGCGTGAGATTTGGACCATGCAGCCGCGATTTGAAAAGCGGACCCCGGCGAGTGCGCTGAGTTTGGTTTCGCAGGTGCGGTTTCGCGCCGGTTTTGACTTTTTACGGCTGCGGGCCAACGTGGGTGAGGTAGAGCCTGACATCGCCGAGTGGTGGGAGGCGTTTAGTTTGGCCGATGAGGCAACGCGCCATGACCTGTTGCAAGGGCTACGTGCGACCAAGGCCGCGCCACGAAAGCGCGCGCCTCGTAAGGGTGAGGCCAGCGCTGGCGAGTCCACGGACGATGCGCCTACGCCGGCTGCGTTTGACGCAGCCTCAGACGAGGACGCGCCACCACGTAAGCGTCGCCGTCGTCGTCGCAGTAAGCCCAGTGATGGCGGGGATGCGTCAGGGACCAGCCCCAATCAGGGTGCTGGCATTGAGGACAATGACTGAGCGGCCTTGGGTTCGTTCTACGGTACGCACCTACATTGCGGTAGGTGCCAATCTCGGTGATGCGCAAGCCCATGTGCACGCCGCCCTGCATGCGCTTGAGACGGTGGGTTCGGTACAAGCCGTATCCCACTTGTATCGCACAGCGCCGCATGAGGCCATCGGTCCTGATTATGTGAATGCGGTGGCTTGTGTCGACACAGCGCACAACGCCGTGACGCTGTTGCGTCACCTGCAAGCACTTGAGGCGGCGGCCGGACGCCAGCGCTCCACAGTGAATGCGCCGCGTACCCTCGACCTCGATGTGCTGTTGTTCGGGCGCGCCAGTGTGTGGTCACCGACCTTGACGATTCCGCACCCACGTATGTGGACGCGCGCCTTTGTGCTGTACCCCTTACGGGATGTCGCGCCCCATCTTGTCGGTGATGCCCACCTGGCGCAGGTGGCCGGTCAGCCGATCACTCAGCTGTAGCGCCGACGAGCTTACGGCGCTAAGCGTTCGCGCAACCAATGTCCATCGTGGCCGGGCGTATAAGCCAAGCGGTCGTGCAGACGGCTTTTGCGCCCTTGCCAAAACTCCCAGCGTGTGGGCGCTAAGCGGTAGCCTCCCCAATGTGGCGGACGTGGTGGTTGGGTTAAAAATTCGGCGCTGTACTTCGCCGCCGCGTCTACCAGCACCTCGCGCCCGCTAATGGGTTGGCTTTGGGGGCTTGCCCAAGCGCCGATGCGGGAGTCCAGTGGGCGGCTGTGGAAATAGGCATCACTTTCTTCGTCGCTCACTTGCGTAACGACGCCTTCTATCCGCACAACGCGCTCCAGTTCTACCCAATGAAACTGCAAAGCCGCGTAGGGATTGCCCGCCAGCTCTTGCCCTTTTCGGCTCTGGTAGTTCGTGTACCAAACGGGGCCGCGCTCGTCGATGCCTTTGATCAAGACGACCCGCGTGCTTGGGCGCATGTCCGACGACACGGTTGCCAATGTCATGGCATTGGGTTCGGGGATGTGGCTGGTAATGGCTTCCTGCAACCACCGTTCAAATTGCAAGCGTGGGTCAGCGAGCGATTCGCTCTCGTTGAGTGCGGCGAGTTCATAGCTTTTCCGCAGGTCGGCAATGGCATCTGTATTCATGATCGAAGTATAGACGTGCGTCGCACTTACTTGCTATTTCGGGTCTGACACGTCGCCGGGTGTCGCGGCCCGCGTTAGACTAAACTAGCTTCGGTTTGACCTCAGAAAGAAACAAGACCTTGGAAAATTCGTCGCAAGAAGAAAACGCTGTGTTGTGGCTACTGCCCGTCGTGGGTTTGGTGTTGGCGCTCACGATTGCCGTTGCACTGCGTGTCACCGCCGTGCACGCAGCGCCGGCTTTGCCCTTGGCCGTGAGCCCAACAGCCACGGATACGGTCACTGAAGAGCGCGCCAGTACAGACAGTACAGATAGTGCCGACCGTGATGCCGTCGTTATCCTGCGCAATGAAATTGAGTTGTATTTCCCCATGGGTAGTGCGATCTTGGAACCGGGGGTGGATAAGGCACTGAGCACATTTGTGGTTGCGGCGAAAACGGGGCAACGCATACAGATTGCCGGTTTCCATGATGCGGTAGGTGATGCCCGCTTTAACCGAGCGCTTGCAAAGCGTCGCGCTGAGGCGGTCATGGTGCATTTACTTGCTCTGGGTGTGCCCAAGGCGCAGCTAGCGGTCCGTGAGCCCACGATGACCCAGGGCAGTGGGAGTGAGGCGCAAGCGAGACGGGTAGAGGTCCGTGTTTTAGAGTGACCCTTTTAGGTTGTCGACAGGATCAGCTTGTTCACCCTGCTTACGCTGACCTGATTACAAAAAAAAAGCCTGAAAACACAAGGTTTTCAGGCTTTTCCAAATTGGTGCCTAGGGCCGGACTCGAACCGGCACGGTGTTTAGCACCGGCAGATTTTGAATCTGCTGCGTCTACCAATTTCGCCACCCAGGCAGTGCAAGACCGAGATTATGGCACAAGTTTTCTCCACATTCACCGAGCAAAAAAAATTTGTCCTGTAAATCGCAGGCGTGGGCGACACCTCAAGCCCGTGTTGCGCTCAGATTGTGGCAAAGTTGGGCTGTTACACGGGTGGACAAGAACCATCTCTTAGTTGCCCCATTGATTTAGGAATAAAAGCATGTCTTCTGCCTCACCCACCCCGACAGACTACGGGACCATCGAAGCCGCAATTGGCCGAACGCCTTTGGTGCGGTTGCAGCGTTTGGGACGTGAAGCGTGTGACGCGCGTGGCAACGTGGTGTTGGGCAAACTGGAAGGCAACAACCCGGCGGGCTCGGTAAAAGACAGGCCCGCGCTGTCCATGATTCAGCGTGCGCAAGAGCGCGGTGATATCAAGCCTGGCGATACCTTGGTTGAGGCGACATCGGGGAATACCGGTATCGCCTTGGCTATGGCGGCGGCAATAAAGGGCTACCGCATGGTGTTGATCATGCCTGAGGATCTTTCTATCGAGCGGGCGCAGACCATGAAGGCCTTTGGTGCCGAGCTCATATTGACACCCAAAAGCGGTGGCATGGAGTATGCGCGGGACTTGGCCGAGAGCATGCAACGCGACGGCAAGGGCGTGGTACTTGATCAATTTGCTAACGCGGATAACCCACGCATTCATTTCGAGACCACTGGCCCGGAGATCTGGCAGGATACCCACGGGCGGGTGACACATTTTGTGAGCGCGATGGGGACCACCGGGACCATCACCGGCGTNTCTCAGTACCTGAAGAGTCAGAACGCTGGCGTTCACATTGTTGGCGCACAACCCAGCGAGGGATCGCGCATTCCAGGTATTCGTAAATGGCCAGAAGCCTATCTGCCCAAAATATACGATGCGAGCAACGTGGACGAACTGCGTTTGGTGAGCCAAGATGACGCCGAAGAAACGTGTCGACGTTTAGCCCGCGAAGAGGGTATTTTTGCGGGCATATCAGCCGCAGGCGCTGCCCATGTTGCGCTGCAGTTGGCCCAAGAGGTCGAGAACGCCACCATCGTGTTTATTGTGTGCGATCGCGGCGATCGCTACCTGTCCACGGGTGTTTTCCCGGCCTGAGACCACAGACCCCACCTGAGCCTTGCTATGACCACCTACCGTTTTTGTCCCCTGTGCGCTGAGCCGTTATCGTTGCAGCTGCGCGATGAAGATGGTGGGCCGACCCAACGCCTATGTTGCACGGCTTGCGCGTTCACGCACTGGAATAATCCCACGCCGGTACTGGGCGCCATTGTGGAAGTCCAAGGTCAGGTGTTGCTGGCGAGAAACGCGGCGTGGACCACCCGTATGTTTGCGCTGATAACGGGGTTCATGGAGGCCAATGAATCACCTGAACAAGGTATCAAGCGAGAGGTTGCAGAGGAGACGAATCTGCAAGTGACGTCGCTGGATTTGGTCGGCGTCTACGATTTTCAGCGCATGAACCAAGTCCTCATCATCTATCACGCGGTTGCAGAAGGCGAAGTGAAGCTCAGCCCAGAGTTGTTGGAGTACAAGCTGTTTAAGCCCGAGAATGTCCGGTGTTGGCCGGGTGGTACGGGCCGTGGCATGGCGGATTGGTTGATTTCTCGGGGTATCGAGCCGCAGTGGCTGGCGCCACCGGCGTCTTAGGTGGCACCGATAAGCCGGCCGCTCACTGTTCGAATCACCCTCATAGCGTGAAGATCGCTAGAATGTCGTTTTACATAATTTGCAACGGTGTCGATGGACGCCAACAGAGGCGTATATGACCATAGATAAAGAACTCGATGCTCGTGGCTTGAATTGCCCCTTGCCTATTTTGAAAGCCAAGAAGGCATTAGCGGAACTCACTAGCGGGCAATTGCTGCGTGTGCTGTCCACCGATCAGGGCTCGGTTCGCGACTTTCAGGCGTTTGCCAAGCAAACNGGCAACGAGATGGTGGAAATGGATGGNAACGGACCGGATTACGCCTTTGTGCTGAAGCGGCGTTGATTATCGTATCCCCNTAAAAAAGGTCGCCCNCAGGCGACCTTTTTTATTTGCTTGCGCANCNGCCTAGAGGCTTANGCACGCGCGGCAAACTTAGCCAGTTGTGCGCGCATCTTTTCCACTTTGTCGGAAAAATTGGCGATCCGNTCACGCTCTTGCGCAATGACGGCTGGTGGCGCTTTTGCCACGAAGGCCTCGTTAGCCAACTTGCCAGTCGCCTTTGCGATTTCTGCGTCCAACTTGGCGACTTCCTTGGACAAGCGCTGCGTCTCAGCGGCCACATCGACTTCTACGTATAGCGCCGCGCGTGCTTGTCCCAGCACGATGGCGGGTGCGCCATCCGTGGCCGCTAGCCACTCTGCTTCGCTGGCAAATGAGCGGACCTCGCTGAGTTTTAGCAAGGCCTTCAAGGCGGGGGTGTAGGTCGCCACAAATGCGTCCTCACCCAAAACGTACATGGGGATTCGCGTGGATGGTGGCAGACCCATTTCGCTGCGCAGATTTCGGCTGGCATCGACCCACGATTTGAAGGTGGCGATTTCAGCTTCGGCGACATCGTCAATTTTTCCTGGCTGGCTAACGGGGTAAGCCGCGACGCTGATCGATGCACCACCCATGCCAGCCACGGGTGCGACGGTCTGCCACAGCGACTCGGTGATGAATGGAATCACGGGGTGGGCCAAGCGCAGAGTCGCCTCGAGTACCCGAATAAGGGTGCGACGTGTCGCACGCTGCGCGGCCTCGTCACCATTCTGAATTTGGACCTTTGCAATTTCCAGATACCAGTCGCAAAACTCGTCCCAGATAAAGCTGTAGATATGGGTGGCGACGTTGTCTAGTCTGTAGTCTGCAAAGCCCTTGGCGACATCGGCCTCTACGCGTTGCAAGCGCGATGCAATCCAGCGGTCCGCTTGACTAAAACGCATGTAGCCGTGGGCCTTACCGCCGACCACGCAATCGGCTTTGGTGTGCGGCATAAGGCCGCAGTCGTAGCCTTCACAGTTCATCAGAACAAAACGTGTGGCATTCCACAGTTTGTTACAAAAGTTACGGTAACCCTCACAGCGCTTGGCATCGAAGTTGATATTGCGCCCCAAGCTCGCGAGCGACGCAAAGGTGAAACGCAAGGCGTCAGCGCCGAAAGCGGGGATGCCTTCTGGGAACTCCTTCTCCGTGTTTTTGCGAACGGTCGGTGCGGTCTCCGGTTTGCGCAGCCCCGTGGTGCGTTTGCCTAACAGCTCAGGCAATTCAATGCCGTCGATCAGGTCGACGGGATCGAGTACGTTGCCCTCAGACTTGCTCATCTTCTTGCCCTGCGCGTCACGCACCAAGCCATGAATGTACACATGCTTAAAAGGCACCTGTCCGGTGAAGTGCGTCGTCATCATGATCATGCGCGCCACCCAGAAAAAGATAATGTCGTAGCCCGTGACCAAGACGCTTGACGGCAGATACCGCGCCATGTCGGGCGTCTGCTCTGGCCAGCCCATGGTCGAGAAGGGGACCAGCGCCGACGAGTACCACGTATCCAACACGTCGGGGTCGCGCCGCAGCGTCTTGCCCGGCGCTTGTGCTTGCGCGTCGGCTTCATTGCGTGCAACGTAAACCTGTCCATCCTCGTCATACCAAGCGGGTATTTGGTGACCCCACCAGAGCTGGCGGCTGATACACCAGTCTTGGATGTTGTTCATCCACTGGTTGTAGGTGTTTACCCAGTTTTCTGGGTAGAAGGTGACGGCACCTGAATCCACTGCGGCAATGGCCTTGTCGGCAATGCTTTGGCCTGTGGGGTCATCCTTGCCCACGCGTGTCATCGCTACAAACCACTGGTCCGTGAGCATCGGCTCGACAACTTGTCCGGTGCGTGCACAAATAGGCAGCATGAGTTTGTGGGGCTTGATCTCGATCAGTAGTCCGTCGGTTTCCAAGTCCTTCAGCAAGGCTTTGCGTGCGTCGAAACGGTCTAAGCCTTGGTAGGGGGTTGGGCCGTTCTCGTTGATCTTTGCGTCGAGGGTAAAAATCGTGATCAGCGGTAAGTCATGTCTTTGCGCGCAGGCATAGTCATTGAAGTCATGTGCCCCCGTAATTTTGACGCAACCAGAGCCAAAGTCACGTTCAACAAAGTCATCGGCGATGATGGGGATTTGGCGGTTACACAGCGGCAGGTCGACCATCTTGCCCACGAGGTGCTGGTAGCGTGTGTCTTCTGGGTGCACGGCCAAGGCGCCATCGGCCATCATGGTTTCAGGGCGGGTAGTCGCAATCGTCATCCCACGTTGAGTAACGCCATCAACCAGTTGTGGGCCATCGCTAAAGGGGTAGCAGATGTAGTACATCTTGCCGTCGCTCTCCGTGCTCTCTACTTCAAGGTCACTCACGGCTGACATCAGTACGGGGTCCCAGTTCACCAGTCGCTTACCCCGGTAAATCAGGCCTTGTTCATACAGGCGAACAAAGGTCTCTGCGACCACCGGCGACAGGGTCTCGTCCATGGTGAAGTACTCGCGTGACCAGTCCACGCTATCGCCCATGCGGCGCATTTGGTTGGTGATGGTGCCACCGCTTTCGTGCTTCCATTCCCACACGCGTGCAACGAAGTTTTTGCGTGCCACCTCCGGCGTCGGCCCCATGTCGTGACGGCTAATGCCTTCACCGGCAAGCTGACGTTCCACAACGATTTGCGTGGCAATGCCGGCATGGTCGGTGCCTGGGACCCAGACCGTATTGAAGCCACGCATGCGGTGATAACGCGTTAGGCTGTCCATGATGGTTTGGTTGAAGGCATGTCCCATGTGCAGGGTGCCCGTGACGTTGGGTGGTGGCAGTTGGATGGCAAAGCTAGGCGCATCGTCTGTGGCGTGCCCTGTGCCGCGGTGACCCGCAGCGCCGTACTGTCGCTCTTCCCAAGTGGGGCCCCATTGCGCTTCGGTAACGGCGGGCTCAAACGATTTGGATAGTGTGTCCAGGCCAGGCTGTTGCGGCTTGATCGTCTCGGGTGCAGATGGTGTAGTCATAAGGAGGCCAGTGGCGCGCAGGGTATGCGCATTAAAAGAGGGCAAGCCGCGCGCGTGGCGGCGGGTGCCCCGTATCTGTTGGCTTGATTTTAACGGCTGTGACGCCCGCTTTTTACCCGACGCGCAGTGGCCGTTACAACTGGCGCGCTTCCTTTGCCGCCTGTATGCAGTCGCGCAGGGCACGGGCATCGCCGATGTGGTTGGCCATCACCAGTATGAGCGTCGCATTGAGTAACGCCGAGGCGCGCTCATCTAGCCCGTTGTGGGCGTCCAATAACTGTTCGTAGAAGCCGTCAGCATCTTCAAAATTAGGGGTGATGTCCTGCATAGCGGGCCTTTAAGCGATGGCGAGAGAGACTGCCAAGCGGTTGAGAAGCGCGGTATCGGCTTGTGCGCCGACCGCTGCCAAATAGCTGTCCGGACGGATCAGTGCCCAGCGCTGCTGGCCACAGGCCGCGGCCAGCTGACCCGTGGGGTCCACAATGCCTTCGCGGGCCTGCAGCGCGGCAGACGTTGCGCAGACTTGCACCACGCTCACACTCGCCATGTTGGTCAGCGCTTGCAGTTTGTCGGCTTCTCTGCGGCTGAACCCACCAAACCAGAGCAGNAGCACACGGGTTGCCGACCAACGTAAGAGGTCGTTGAGTTGCGCGTCGTCGCCGTTAGCCCATTGGAAGGCAACGTTTTGAACGCTGCGCCCGACCAGGGGGTGGGCGTAGCTGCACACGGGTGAGCGCGTATAGGGGTTGGCCTCTGCCATCCGCCCGGTGTTTACCAAGGTGCGCGCAAAGCTGTAGCGCTTGGCCAGTGCAATGGTGGCATCGCGGAATAAGCGCTCTGTGCCGTCTGCAGGGCGCAGGTAGCGGGTGGTTCGTGCGGTCACCGCGACATTGACGCTGGCCGCCTCGTGGCGTTCTGCATGGTAACTGTCTAGCAAGGCCTCAGGCNCTTGCTGGCCAATCACTGCAGCCAGCTTCCATGCCAGATTGTCGGCATCTGATATGCCGGTGTTCCCGCCCCGTGCGCCAAATGGGCTGACTACCTTGGCTGTGTCGCCTACAAAATAGACGCGCCCGGCGCTTAAGTGATCCAGTAGCTGACTTTTGTAGCTGTAGGGTCCGACCCAGACGATGTCGTATTCAGTGTCCGGTCCGAATTGACGCGCCAAACGCTCGCGTAGCACGTCCTCTCGGCTGACGTAGGCCGGGTCGGCATCGGGTGCCATTTGGTAGTCGATGCGCCAGACGTCATCGGCCATCAGGTGTTGCCAAACGGCCCGATTCTCGTTGAACGGCGCCTCTATCCATGTATGCCGTTCCGCAGGTGGCGAGGTCTTAAAACGCACGTCTGCAATACACCACCGGTCATCCCGTTTGATGCTGGTCATCGTGGATTGGCACCACGCATGAAACGGCGTATTACTGCCCGTGGCATCAATGACGTACTGTGCGCTAAGCGTGTAATCGCCTGCCGGTGTGGTGACGGATAAGGTCACCGCCTCTGGGGATTGTGTGCATGCCGTCACNCGGGACTGCCACCGCATATCGACGTGCCCTAAATCGGCAATACGCTCGACNAAATAGCCTTCAATATAGAACTGTTGGATGTTGATGAACGCGGGCTGTTTTGAGAGCTTGAAGTCGTCACGTTCGCGCAAGTTAAAGTGATAGACCTCATGCTCCCCGGCGAAGGTGCGCCCCATATGCCATGCCACCCCTTTGGCTTGTATACGTTCGAAGACGCCCAACTTGTCGAAAATTTCTAAAGAGCGTTGGGTGTAGCAGATGCCTCGGGAGGAGGCCCCTTTTACGCCCACGGTGTTGTCTTCGTCCAGCAACACCGCAGCGATGCCGAGTTGCGCCAAGCTACACGCCAAGGTTAATCCTGTGATTCCTCCGCCCACAATGACGACGGGGTAAGGAGACTCAGACGCCGTACCGCTTAGCTCTGGCGGAGGAACAAAGGGGTAGGTCGGCAACGCGTAACCGGCCCCCGTGGTGAATTCGTAGCCATTTGTGAAAACCGGATCGGTGTATGCCGTCATAGTATGTGGTGCGTTGTGGTTTGCGGCCTCAGCGGTTCAGCTCAGGTCGGTCATTCTGTTGTGGTTTTAGGCGACTCGTCACATCGGCTTGTGCGGCGCGTTCAGCACGCCATTGGGTTTTGCGTGCCGTCCACTCGTCTAGGCGTTGTCTGGCGGTCTCACTTTCTTTGCGCATGGCCTGCGCTGACGCAATTTGGTAGGTGAGCTCTAGTCGAATGCCGTTGGGATCAAAGAAGTAAATGCTCTTGAACACATGGTGGTCCGTNATGCCAATGACGGCGACCCCATGCGCCTCCAAACGCGCCTTCATCGCACTCAAGTCTGCCAACGCCGGCACCGCAAAGGCAATGTGGTTCACCCACGCGGGTGTNTTGGGGGAGGGCAGCGCGGCTTCGTCGTCGCCTAGGTCAAAAAAGGCGATGTACGACCCATCNTGGAGCCTGAAAAAGAAGTGCGTGTACGGGCAGTATTCCCCCGTGCTGGGTACATGATCGCTTTGGATGATGTGGTACAGCGGCAAGCCCAAAATATCTTGGTAAAAATGCCGCGTCTCTTCGGCGTCTTTGGCGCGGTAGGCGTAGTGGTGCANCCCGAGGACGGGCGGCGCTGCAGGGGCGGGAACAGACATGGCGATACCTTTTTTTGGGCGCTTCATGAAGGGGTCAAGGGAGGACCCACACGTCACATCTTCATTNTAGTAGGCACGGTGGTGGCAACTAACAGCGGAAGAAACCCTTTCACTTTAGGGGGTTAACTGTGAAAGATGGTGCGTAAGTCTTTGTTTATCAACATGCTAATTGCGATTGACAAAACTAATTAACTGTATTGCGAGTGGCAATTAGACCCTGGCATCAGAAACCGTTAAAGTCTCTCCGTCCTCAGTGAGCAAGGCGCGTGTGTTGTTCAGCTTGAGGCGTTTCATCAACCCCTGAAGGAGATACTCATGCCAACTTTAAAAGGCACGAAAACCGAGCAATGCTTGAAAGATGCATTTGCCGGCGAATCCCAAGCCAACCGCCGTTACCTGTACTTCGCGAACAAGGCTGACATCGAAGGACAAAACGACGTTGCAGCATTGTTCCGCTCAACCGCTGAAGGTGAGACAGGGCACGCACACGGCCACCTCGAGTTCCTCGAGCAAGCCGGTGATCCCGCAACGGGCATGCCTATCGGCTCAACNCGCCAGAACCTCGAGTCAGCAGTTGCTGGCGAGACGCACGAGTACACCGATATGTACCCTGGCATGGCAAAGACCGCTCGCGAAGAAGGCTTCGACGAAGTCGCTGACTGGTTCGAGACATTGGCAAAAGCAGAGCGTTCACACGCTAACCGCTACGCCAAGGCCTTGACAGAGCTGGTCGAGTAATTCTCGCTACCAAGGGCTTTGACCGTTCCACCGTGGACCGTCAAAGCCCTGCGAGTTTTGAGAGTGCCATGTAGACCGTGCGTCTGCGTGGCACGCTGAACATTTGCTAACAACCCTCTTTACCTTTCTTTTCCGGAGTTCCGCATGTCACGAGAAGGCAACCTAGAAGCGCCAACACGCCACCCATTAGATTGGTTAAACCCAGACTTCTACAACGAAGAGTCCATGCTCGGTGAGCTGGAGCGCATTTTTGATATTTGCCATGGCTGCCGTCGTTGCGTCAGCCTATGTGGCTCATTTCCAACCTTGTTCGACTTGGTCGATGAGAGCCCGACCCTAGAGGTCGATGGCGTCGCCAAGGCCGATTATTGGAAGGTGGTTGATCAGTGCTTCATGTGTGATCTGTGCTACATGACCAAGTGCCCTTACACGCCACCGCACGAATGGAATTTGGACTTCCCGCACACGATGTTGCGCGCGAAGGCCATCAAGTTCAAAAAAGGGGAGGTCGGCAAGGCGGAGCAATTCTTAGCCTCCACGGACACGCATGGCTCCTTAGCAGGCATTCCTATCGTGGTTCAAGCGGCCAACGCGGTGACCAACGCCAAGCCGATGCGTTCGGTGATGGAAAAAGTTTTGGGTGTCGATAAAGACGCTTGGTTGCCCGAGTTGGCCACTACGAAGTTCCGATCAGAAGCGAAGGACCAGACTACAGCGCCGGTTGTGAATGGTGAGCGCACGCCAGGCAAGGTCGCCATTTACGCAACCTGTTATGTGAACTACAACGAGCCCGGCATTGGTCATGACCTGTTAAAGATCNTGAGCCACAACGACATTCCGTATGTCATTGTCGAAAAAGAGCAGTGCTGTGGCATGCCCAAACTGGAGTTGGGTGACTTGGATGCGGTAGCGAAAAGTAAGGATGCCAACATTCCCGTATTGGCGAAATACGCGCAAGAAGGCTATGCGATCCTGTCAGCGGTGCCCAGTTGTACCCTGATGTTTAAGCAAGAGCTGCCGTTGATGTTCCCGGACGACGCCGATACCCAAGCGGTGAAAGTGGCGATGTGGGACCCCTTTGAGTATTTCATGGCGCGTAAGCGCGATGGGTTGCTGAAGTTGGAATTCCCCAAGCCGTTGGGCAACATCAGTTATCAAATTCCTTGTCACGGCCGGGTTCAGAACATCGGCCGCAAGACCGAGGAAATGCTGAAGCTGATTCCCGAAACCGCACTCAACACCATTGAGCGTTGTTCTGGCCATGCAGGCACTTACGGCGTGAAAAAGCAGCACCACCAAATGGCCATGAAAATCGGCAAGCCTGTCGTGAAGGCGATGGCGACGATGAAAGACGGCAGTGCGCCCGACTTCATCAGCTCAGATTGTCCCTTGGGTGGTCACCACATCGCCCAAGGCTTTGAGGTCAGCGGGGTGGTGGTACCCACCTTGGCACACCCACTGACGTTGGTGCGCACGGCCTATGGCTTGGCCGCCTAAGCGCGCCATCCCGACGATTTATTTTATTTTTTGATAGGACATACCATGCAATTGACTGGAAACATCACGGCTGACAACTTGATGACGCTAGAGGCGTACAGCAAGTTCCGCAAAGAAAACAAGGCCGCTGTGCTGGCGCACCGCAAGTTGCGCTCGGTGCACTTGGGTGAGAATTTTGTCTTTCAATTTGAAAGCGAGACTACGATTCGCTATCAAATTCAGGAGATGTTGCGTATTGAAAAGGTCTTCGAGGAAGAGGGCATTCAGCAAGAGATCGATGCCTACGCGCCCTTGGTACCAGATGGTACGAACTGGAAAGCGACCATGCTCATCGAGTACATCGACGTCAACGAGCGTAAGCGCGAACTGGCACGCCTGATTGGTGTGGAAGACCGCTGTTATGTGGAGGTCGAGGGCCTGCCACGGGTCTATGCCATTGCCGACGAAGATTTGGACAGAGAGACAGAAGAGAAAACATCTGCGGTGCATTTCGTCCGCTTTGAGTTCACACCGGCGATGATCGCGGCCCTGCGTGCAGGAGGCTCTGCCAAGCTAGGGTGTGACCACTCTAACTACCCCGCGCACACCGTGATTGCACCAGAGACCCTGGCCAGTTTGGCGGGAGACCTGAAGGCGTANAATCTCNTCATGTTATTCGCGATATCACCAGCCAAGGCGCTCGATTACGAGACGCCCCCTGTGACGTCAACCCACACGCCGCCGTTGTTCATTGAGCAATCGGCGGCGTTAATTGACGTACTCAAGTCCTATAGCCCTGAGGGTATCGCGGGGCTCATGCATCTGAGTGACAAGCTCGCCGGCCT
>JGI26086J50260_1001173_pt1 | contig 15632 bp, 12 predicted proteins | sample SaaInl3SG_22_DNA_FD_50260 | JGI IMG/M metagenome (IMG submission 50260)
TGCGTGTCGATGGGCAAACCGCACAGGCCTCCGTGCCGGCCGTCACCGTTGTTGACACCGTTGGCGCAGGCGACACCTTTTGGGGCAGCACACTGGCCGATTGGGTACAGTACCCAACGAACGCCTCTGCGCGCGTCGCCACGACGCTGACACGGGCCATGCAGGCCGCCGCCATCAACTGCACGCGCGCGGGGTGCCAGCCGCCGACCACCGCTGAACTCGACGCTGCGCTCGCCTAAGTCATCACGCAGGGGTGGTTTTCAACCGCCTGTGCGACCCTGCTTTTACACCCGCGGCTTGTAACCGCTTGGTAACCAAAACAAGACTTTTTTATGTAACTCAATTACACTCGGATGTATAAAAACATCTTAGCCACCACCCTTTAAGAGCCTACCGTGCCCGCAGAAAACAACACCCCAGCGCCCCTTGCAAAAGGTCCTCTTGACATCGTTATCTTCGGTGGTGCGGGCGACTTGGCGTTTCGCAAACTCATCCCCGCCCTGTTCAACGCCCACCTGCACAACCGGCTGGACACAGACACCCGCATCATCGGTGTGGGTAGGCAAGACTGGAACCGAACCGCTTACCTCGCGTTCATCGACGAGAAAGCCAAACCGTTTGTCGCCAAGAGCTTGGCAGACGCACCGCAGGGCGATGCCCAGTGGACGGGCTTTCTAGAGCGCCTGGACTTTGCCAGCGTCGATGTGACAAATCCGCAGGCTTACCAGTCCCTGGTCACCTTAAGTAAAACCGCCTCCCTGCGCGTCTTTTATTTGGCAACGGCACCCAACCTGTTTACACAGATATGCGCCAACCTCACGCAGGTTGGCTTGGTGGATGCGCATGCCCGCGTGGTGTTAGAAAAACCACTGGGACACGACCTCGCATCAGCCAAAGCGATCAACGACGAAGTCGCCAAGTACTTTAGCGAACGCCAGATTTACCGCATCGACCATTACCTCGGCAAAGAGACGGTACAAAACCTCATGGTGCTGCGTTTTGGTAACGCGATACTAGAGCCACTGTGGCGTGGTCCCTCTATTCGCAGCGTTCAAATCACAGTGGCTGAGACGGTAGGCGTCGGCAGTCGCGCGGGCTTTTATGACCAAACAGGCGCCATGCGCGACATGGTTCAAAACCACTTGTTGCAGTTGCTGTGCATTGTGGCAATGGAGCCGCCCATCTCGCTAGACCCTGACGATGTGCGCGACGAGAAGCTGAAGGTGCTGCGTTCCTTGCGTCCAATGACCGCATTGGATATCAAGCGCGATACCGTGCGCGGTCAGTACCAGTCAGGGACGATAGACGGTAAGCCAGAGCCAGGTTATTTAAGCGAAGACAACGTCCCAAAGAACAGCCGCACCGAGACCTTTGTTTCGCTTAAAGCAAACATCAACAACGCACGCTGGGCCAACGTTCCGTTCTACCTCCGAACGGGTAAGCGCATGCAAGCGCGGCGCTCAGAAATCATCATCGAGTTTGATGACTTGCCCTTCTCCATCTTCTCCGGTGCAGCCAACAGCCAACCCAACCGGTTGGTCATTAGTCTGCAACCCGAAGAGTCGATACAACTACAAATGATGGCCAAAGAGCCCGGCTCTGGCATGAACCTGCGTCCGGTCAACTTAAACCTTGACCTGCAATCTGCCTTTAGCGAGCGGCGTGCAGAGGCCTACGAGCGTCTACTGATCGACGTCACCAAAGGACGACTCACCCACTTCATGCGACGCGACGAACTCGAAGCCGCGTGGGTCTGGGTTGAACCGATTTTGAACGAGTGGGCGGCATCGGGTGAGGCGCCCAAAAATTACCACGCGGGAACGTGGGGCCCTGCCGCCTCGTCCGCGCTGATGGCACGTGCGAACCTCACCTGGCACGAGGAGTCGTGACGTGCTGACACCGACGACCCACCGTTTTTTAGATGCCAACGCGCTAGCGGATGAACTCGCNGCGCATGTCAGCCAATGCCTTCTAGACACCTTGCAGNACCAAACGCACGCCACACTGGCGGTGTCAGGCGGGCGTTCGCCGATTGCCTTTTTTCGCAACCTGAGCGAGCGCGCCTTACCGTGGCATGCCATNGCGGTTACCTTGGTCGACGACCGTTGCGTCCCCAANACCCACGACGATAGCAACGCACTGTTGGTCCGCACNCACCTCTTGCGAGACCAAGCGGCGCGGGCGCGATTTTTACCCCCCATCGACTGGTCTGGTGACGGCATCGCACCCACGCCCGAGGCACTTGCAGATCAAGCCACCCACGCACTCAGCGCGCTGGGTGGCGCCGATGTGGTGGTCTTGGGTATGGGCGCCGATGGCCACACCGCCTCGCTGTTCCCGCAAGCCCCCCAACTATTGCGTGGCATGGATTTGCAAGCTGCGAAAGGCTACTTGGCCATGTCACCGCAGACGGCACCACACGAACGCGTCAGCCTCAACTTGGCGGCCATACTTGGCGCGTCACACGTCTGTGTCGCCATTGGCGGCGGCGCAGAAAAACACGCGGTCTACGAGCAGGCCCAAGCCGTGACCAGCCTCACCTATCCGGTGTCCTATGTCTTGCGCCGGTCGGGAACACGCCCGCAGGTCAGCGTTTGGCTGCATGATTAAAACTGACCATGCGACCGTACAGCCCACATTGAAGTACAACCGAAGAAGGTAGCCTATGCATCCCGTTAGCCAAAACGAGGCCTCGTTCACGATACCCGCCGTACATAGCGTGGTGGCGCGTGTCACCGCCAACATAGCCGAACGCAGCGTCGACAGCCGCGGGCGGTACACCCAGACCACAGACGCAGCCGCACGGGCGGGCACACAACGCAAAGGCATGGGGTGCGCCAACATGGCGCACGCGTTTGCCGCGATGCCGACCAANGACAAGTTTCAACTACACCAAGCNGTCGCGCCCAACGTTGGCATCATCACCGCCTACAACGATATGNTGTCGGCACANCAACCNTATGAGCACGCGCCGGAAGTCATCCGTGACGCTGCACGCCTTGTTGGCGCCACCGCACAAGTCGCTGGCGGCACGCCCGCGATGTGTGACGGCGTGACACAGGGCACGGACAGCATGGACTTATCNCTGTTCTCGCGTGATGTCATTGCGATGGCCACCGCCGTTGGCTTGTCACACAACGTCTTCGATGCCGCGCTGTGCTTGGGCGTGTGTGACAAAATTGTGCCGGGCTTATTCATAGGCGCCGCACAGTTTGGTCACCTGCCCACCGCCTTCGTTCCAGCGGGCCCCATGACCTCGGGCTTACCCAATGAAGAAAAGGCCAAAATTCGCCAGCAGTATGCGCAAGGTTTAGTCGGACGCGATGCCTTGCTAAAGGCCGAGGACGCTGCATACCACGGTGCAGGGACCTGNACGTTTTACGGCACGGCCAACTCCAACCAAATGCTTATGGAGATCATGGGCCTGCATCTACCCGGGTCGTCCTTCGTCAATCCGGGNACCGACTTGCGACGCGCGCTTACCGTGGAGACCACGGCTCGTGTGGTCGCAATGGCCNACACGCCACTCGCTGAGCGCATCACACTGGCGCGCATCGCCTCCGTAAAGACCATGGTCAATGCCGTAATTGGCTTGCTCGCCACTGGCGGTTCCACCAACCACACCATGCACCTCATCGCCATGGCGAGGGCGACGGGCATTCGCATGACATGGGACGATTTTTCGGACTTGGCTGCAGTGGTGCCGTCACTCACCAAAATTTATCCCAACGGAACCGCTGACGTGAACCACTTTCACGCCGCGGGTGGCATGGGGTTTCTCATGCGCGAACTGCTCTCACATGGCTTGCTGCACAACGATGTAGACACCCTCGTTGGTCACGGTCTGCACCGCTATGCGTGCGAGCCGTGGCTAGACAACGGGCAACTGGCTTGGCGCGACCTGCCGAGTATGTCAGCAGATACCGCCGTTTTACGTGGTGTCGCAGACCCCTTCGCGCCCGATGGTGGTCTCAAAGTGCTTCACGGCAACTTAGGGCGTGCGGTCATCAAAACATCCGCGGTCAAACCCGCGCACCGCGTCGTGCGTGCGCCCGCTGTTGTGGTGTCCAGTCAAAAAGAATTGTTGGATCTTTTTGAGACCGACGGCATGGCACGTGACTTTGTCGCGGTTGTGCGCTTCCAAGGCCCTCAAGCCAACGGCATGCCTGAGTTGCACAAACTCACACCCGGACTGGGCATTCTGCAAGACAAGGGTTTCCAGGTCGCACTGGTCACAGACGGACGCATGTCCGGGGCGTCTGGCAAAGTACCGGCAGCCATTCATGTGAGCCCAGAGGCCCTAAGTGGCGGCCCATTGGCGCGCATTCAAACCGGTGACATGGTCGAACTAGACGGCAACAACGGCACCCTGCGCGTGCTGGTGGAGGACGCCACCTTCAACGCGCGACCAAACGCCGTGCCTGATCCCGACGCATGGGAGAACAATGGCCATGGTAGCGGCCGTGAGCTATTCTCTTTATTCCGACGCAACGTGGGCAACGCGGAGGACGGTGCATCCCCCTTTTTCGCAGACTAAGCGCCGAACAACACACTTTGGATACGCATCACCATGCACACCTTACCCCCCTTTAATAGCAAGACCGTCCCCGTGATTGTCATCACACATGTCGACCAAGCCGTCCCCATGGCACACGCCTTGTTGGCTGGGGGCATTGATGTCATGGAGATCACGCTGCGGCATCCTGCTGGCTTAGCAGCGATCGAGGCGGTTGCCAAAGCCGTGCCGGCTATGTGCGTCGGTGCGGGCACCGTGACCACACGCGACGACGTCGCGCGCGTGGTCGACGTCGGCGCCACCTTTGCACTCTCACCCGGAATGACCGACTCGCTGGTGCAAGCGGTCCAAGACGCGAAACTGCCGTTTGTACCGGGTGTCATGACGCCGGGCGAAGTCATGCGCGCGCGCGACTTTGGTTACGGCTTGGTCAAACTGTTTCCGGCCTCACAAGCCGGTGGCTTGGGCATGCTGAAAGCCATGGGTGGCCCCCTATCAGACATGCGCTTTTGCCCAACAGGCGGCGTATCACTTGCCAACATGAACGACTTTCTCGCCTTGCCCAACGTGGCCATGGTCGGCGGATCTTGGCTGACACCCGCCAACGTCGTCGCGGCTGCGGCGGCCTCTGGCGACTGGTCAGCCATTACCGCGCTGGCGCAAGAGGCCACCGATCAAGCGGCACACGGGACCTCGTCATAGCCATAGCCCGCCGACTCGCGGCGCTCACACGCCTTGACTTCTGATATCACCCAAGACCCGCCCATGACTGCATTTGTTGCCCCCCTTCAACGTAACAGCTGGCAAGCCCTGCAAGCCAGTGCCCATGCCCCCCTGCCGCACTTACGCGATCTGCTACAACAAGCCGGGCGCGCCCAGCAGTTTCAAATCGATGCACCGCATCTTCACTTAGATTTTTCTCGTCAGCGCATTAATGCAGACATTTGGACGCAGTTGCAGGCCTTGGCAAGCGAGTCTGGCGTCCTCACCCAAGCCCATGCAATGGCCAGTGGCGACGCGATCAACGCCACCGAAAATCGTGCGGTTTTGCATATGGCTTTGCGCGGCGCCAACATGGCGAACCCACCGTGGGGAGCGGCTATTAGCGACCAAGTTAATGGTGTGCTGGATCCCGGTGTGCTGGATCGGATGCTCGCATTTGCAGACACCCTGTACAACGGGCAGGCAACCGGACACACCGGCGCCGCCATCACCGACGTGGTCAACCTCGGCATCGGCGGCTCAGATCTGGGGCCCCGCATGGCCGAACAAGCGTTGGCGGCTAACGCCAGCGCGCATGTGTGCGTGCACTTCGTATCCAACCCCGACGCATGGGCGCTGCATCAAACCTTGCGCGGGCTGACGCCGGCCACTACCTTGGTGGTCGTCTCCTCCAAAACCTTCACCACGCAAGAGACGCTCACGCTCGCCCACTCAGCGAAGCGCTGGTTGCTTGATGGCGGCATCCCAGAATCTGCGTTGGGCGCCCATATCGCAGCGGTGTCAGCGGCTGTGGACAAAGCCACGGCATTCGGCGTGTTGCCCGAGAACATTTTTGGCTTTTGGGACTGGGTGGGTGGACGCTACTCCGTGTGGTCAGCCATTGGTTTGCCGCTGGCCATTGCCATTGGCTCACACCATTTCCGAGCCTTCTTAAACGGCGCTCACGCGATGGACCAGCATTTCCTCAACGCCCCGGCGGAAAAAAACATGCCTTTGGCGCTGGCACTGCTTGGCATTTGGAACCGAAATTTTCGCGACTGCCCCACACAACTCATCGCCCCCTACGCTTGGCGCCTTGAAAAGTTCACGCCGTTTATTCAGCAAATGGACATGGAGTCCAACGGCAAATCAACCTGCCTCGATGGGTCCGCTACCGCCGTAGGGACAGGTCCCATCATCTGGGGTGGCTTAGGTATCGATGGTCAACACGCCTACTTCCAGCTGATTCACCAAGGCCAGCACACCATCCCGGTTGATTTCATCGGGGTGCGTGCAGAAGACACGCCCACTAGCGGCTTACCCATGGCGGCTGAGCACCATCGCGTGGTCACGCTCAACTTAAATGCACAGGCACAGGCCTTGGCTTGCGGGCGAGATGCCGCCGCCACCGCACACGCCTTAGAGGCGGGCGGTCTATCCGATGCAGAGGTCGCGCGCCTCACCCCGCACCGCAGTTTTGCGGGTAATGTGCCCAGCAACATCGTTTGGCTAGACCAACTAACCCCTAGCGCCTTGGGCGCCTTGGTCGCTTTATACGAACACAAGGTGTTCTGCCAAGCGGCGATCTGGGGCATCCATGCCTTCGATCAGTGGGGCGTTGAATTGGGTAAAACCATGGCGAGCGCGATGGAGTCGGGCACCGCCGTCTGAGGCGACGCATGACCAAGCGTGTATGCTCTCACCTGTTTTTTAATCTCTTTGCCCCATGTTCGACTCCTACGATAAATCGCTGCCTATGCCGCCTGCATATCCCCGTTGGTTGGGCGATATCGGCGGCACCAATGCGCGATTCGGTTGGCAAGTCAGCGTAGACGCGCCCATCACGGACGTCCATGTATTGGCGTGCGCCGACTATGTGTCCCTCGCTGATGCGGCCAGTGCCTACCTCGCACTCATTGATCGCGCCGCGCCCGCAAGTGCTGCATTTGGCATTGCCAACCCCGTGTTCAGCGATGCCATTGAGATGACCAACCACCATTGGCGTTTCTCCATCGATGCCTTGCGTCGTGCTCTGGGATTACAGCGGTTGCTGCTGATCAACGACTTCACTGCCTTGGCCTTGGCGTTGACGCGCCTACCCGATAGCAGCAAGCGACTCATCGGTGGCGCACAGGCGGTAGCGGCGCCCGACGCCGCCATTGGCCTGATCGGGCCGGGCACTGGTCTTGGCGTCTCAGGCTTGTTACCGCTGGGTTACCAAAACAAGTGGATCCCGATTTCCGGTGAGGGGGGGCACGTGACCCTAAGTGCAAGCACTCAAGCTGAATTCGACGTCATCACGCAACTCCAAAAACGCTACGGACATGTTTCAGGCGAGCGCATTATTTCTGGCACTGGCTTGGTTGATTTGTATCACGCACTGGGCGATCTGCACGGCGGCGTCGCCCGTGAGATCACCACGCCAGCGCAGGTGTGGGAACGCGCCATCGCCGAGCCGAATACCCGAGCGAATGAGGCGATTGACTTGTTTTGCGCGTTTCTGGGCAGCGCCGCTGGTAATTTGGCGCTGATACTCGGTGCTCGGGGCGGCATCTACATTGGCGGCGGGATCATCCCCCGCATGGGTGACCGCTTCGACCAGTCGCCGTTCCGAGCGCGCTTCGAGGCCAAAGGTCGCTTCAAAAACTACCTCGAAAAAATTCCCACGTGGGTGATTAGCAGCCCCGTGTCGCCCGCATTGCAGGGCGCGTCGCAGGCACTGTCTCTAGGGATTTGGTAGCCCATTCGCACCCACCGGTAACTCGGTCACAAAGCACGTCAATATGAGAAAACTAGGGAAAATACTGATCGCTTGCCGCGCAATGTAAACGTTATCATAACTTCCTGCTCGCCCATTCTGGTGTGGCATACCTCACTTAATTCAGGAGAAAAACATGAAGCGTAGTTTGATTGCAGCCGTCGTGAGCGCCACGATGGCTACCGGCGCAATGGCAGCAGAGTCAGTAGAAGTATTGCACTGGTGGACCTCAGGTGGCGAAGCCGCTGCGTTGGGCGTGCTGAAGAAGGATTTGGAGTCGCAAGGCATTACCTGGAACGACATGCCTGTCGCCGGTGGCGGTGGCGAAGCCGCGATGACTGCGTTGCGTGCACGTGTCACATCAGGCAATCCACCATCTGCCGTTCAGGCGCTGGGTTTTGACATTACCGACTGGGCCAAGCAAGGCGTCGTTGCAAACTTAAACGACCTCGCTGGTAAAGAAGGCTGGGACAACGTGGTGCCAACCGCGCTGCAAAAATTCTCTAAGCATGACGGGAAATGGGTGGCAGCCCCCGTTAATGTCCACTCAACAAACTGGGTATGGGCCAACAAGGCCGTTTTGGATAAGGCGGGCGTCAACACCATGCCCCAAAACTGGGACGAGTTCATCGTCGCTTTAGACAAAGTACAGAAAGCCGGCTACGTCGGCTTGGCCCACGGTGGCCAAGCGTGGCAAGACGCTACCTTGTTTGACGGCGTGGTGCTAACAACTGGCGGCGTTGACTTTTACAACAAGGCCTTCGTTCAAAAAGACCCCAAGGCTTTGAACTCAGCCACCATGGTGAAAGCGTTCGACCGCATGAGTCAATTGCGCTCTTATGTAGATAAAGACTTCTCCAACCGCGATTGGAACTTGGCATCTGCCATGGTCATTGAAGGCAAGGCGGGCTTCCAAATCATGGGTGACTGGGCAAAAGGCGAGTTCTTGAAGGCCAAGAAAGTCCCGAACAAAGACTTCCTGTGCATGCGTGTTCCTGGCACACAAGGCATGGTCTCATTCAACTCTGACCAGTTCATGATGTTCAAGGTCGGTGCGGACTCGCAAGGTGCGCAAACCAAGCTGGCTAAGGCGATCATGAACCCATCCTTCCAAAGCGCGTTTAACGTGGTGAAGGGCTCTGTGCCAGCGCGTACCGATGTGCCCAACACCGCATTCGACGACTGTGGCAAAAAAGGTATGGCTGACTTGGCTGATGCCAATAAGAGCGGCCAGTTGGTTGGCTCAATGGCACACGGCCACGCCGTTCCCGCTTCTATCAAGAACGGTTTTTACGACGTGATCACTGGCCACTTCAACGGCACGATGACAAGCGCTGCTGCCGCCAAGGCGATGGCAGAGGCGGCTGAGTAATCGTTACCGTCCGTCTTGTTAGCTTAGAAAATCTAGCAGGCCCAAAGGCCTGAAATAGAGAGTACAGAGGGGGCCAAAAGCCCCCTTTGTTTTAAATATGAAAAATCGCTGGCTCCCCGCGCTCGTACTCAGCCCCAGCTTGCTGCTGGTGGGTGTTTGTGTCTATGGCTTTATTGCCTTTACCTTTTATTTGTCATTCACGGCGTCGACTATATTGCCCAATATGACGCTCGCTGGTGGCGAGAACTACGCTCGGTTGTTTTCGCTCAGTACCTTCTTCTCTTCCTTGGGCAACCTCGGCTTATTTGCCAGCCTCTACATTGTGATCAGTATGGCGCTCGGCATGACCTTGGCCATACTGATAGACCAACGCATACGCGCGGAATCCATATTCCGCTCCATCTTTCTGTACCCCATGGCCTTGTCGTTCATCGTAACGGGGACCGCTTGGAAGTGGCTGTTAGACCCCAGCATCGGCTTGGAACGAACCGTGCATTTGATGGGCTTCGAGAGCTTCACATTTAACTGGATTAAAGATGGCGACATGGCCATCTATACCGTCGTCATTGCCGCCGTGTGGCAGACGTCAGGCTTTGTTATGGCTTTGTTTTTAGCGGGTCTGCGTGGCATCGATAACGAGGTGCTGAATGCCGCACGCGTCGATGGCGCCAAAAGCTGGCGCATATACACGCGCATCATCATTCCGCAATTAGGGCCTAGCTTTATTTCCTCGTTTGTGATCTTGGCGCACATGGCAATCAAGAGCTATGACCTCGTCATTGCGCTCACCGGTGGCGGACCTGGTCGCGCAACCTGGTTGCCCTCGGTTTTCATGTACCAGTACACCTTCACCCGCAATGAAATGGCCGTTGGTGCAGCCAGCGCTGTGATCATGCTGATAGGCATCGCCGTCGTCGTCGTCCCTTACGTCCGCAGAGAAATGCGCTTAAACCAAGGGCCCAACGCATGAGCACCCAAACCACCGCACACACCATGGCCATCCAAGCCAGTCGCAAGCCGTCGGCCTTCACCTTAGAACGCTTTTGGCTTTACCTCATCCTGTGCCTCTTCGCCTTCATGTTCTTGATGCCCATCTATGTGATGCTCGTTAACTCCATCAAGCCGTTAGACGAAATACGCGCGGGTAACTTAGTCGCTCTCCCCCTAGCCCCCACCATTGAGCCGTGGGTGCAGGCCTGGAGTCAGGCCCAAATCGGCGTGCAAGCGACCGGCCTCAAGCCCTACTTCTTAAATTCATTTTTAATGGTCATTCCTGCCGTCTTGATCTCGACGGCGTTGGGCGCACTGAACGGCTATGTCTTAACGCAGTTCAAGGTCAAAGGCGGCACCTTGTTATTCGGGCTGGTCTTGTTTTCCGTGTTCATCCCCTTCCAAATCGTGCTGATCCCCATGGCTCGCCTACTGGGTGAGCTGGGGTTGGCGGGATCGGTAAAGGGTCTGATTTTGGTTCACACGGTGTACGGCATTGGCTTTGGCACCTTGTTCTTCCGAAATTTTTACGCCGCGTTCCCACAAGAGTTGGTGAAGTCAGCGCGCATGGATGGCGCTGGCTTTTTCGTCTTGTTCTGGCGCTTGATGTTGCCCGCCAGTCTGCCGATTGTTGTTGTCAACATCATCTGGCAGTTCACCAACATATGGAANGACTTCCTGTTTGGTGCCTCCTTCAGCGACTACTCCTCCTACCCCCTAACCGTTGCGCTCAACAACTTAGTCAGCAGCTCAACGGGGGTCAAAGAATACAACGTCCACTTTGCAGGCGCATTTATCGCCGCCTTACCCACACTCATCGTTTACATCGTGTCNGGTAAGTACTTTGTGCGTGGCTTGATGGCCGGCTCGGTCAAAGGCTAATAGAAAGAATCACATGACTTCACTCACTATTGAAAATGTATACAAGCAGTTTGGTCAAACCAAAATTTTGCAAGACATCAGCTTAGGTTTGGCTGACGGCGAGTTTTTGGTTTTGGTCGGCCCCTCAGGTTGTGGCAAAAGTACGCTGATGAACATCGTTGCGGGCTTAGAGGAGCCTAGCGCAGGTCGCGTNACCTTAGGCACCAGAGACATCACCTACCTCCCCCCTGACGAACGTGACGTTGCGATGGTCTTCCAAAGCTACGCCTTGTATCCCAACATGACGGTGGCACAAAACATCGCATTCCCATTAGAGATGCGCAAGGTACCCAAAGCTGACCGGCAAGCCGCCGTACAGAAAGTATCCAACATGCTGCAGATCGATCACCTACTAGACCGCAAGCCACGCGCCTTGTCGGGCGGTCAACGGCAACGTGTCGCCATCGGTCGTGCATTGGCCCGCTCACCGTCGCTTTTCTTATTTGACGAGCCTTTATCTAACCTCGACGCTAAACTGCGCGTCGACATGCGCGCCGAGTTGAAGAAGCTGCACATGCGCACCGGGGTGACCACCATCTACGTCACCCACGACCAAGTTGAGGCGATGACACTCGGTACACGGATCGCCGTTTTAAAGGACGGACTGATTCAACAACTTGCAACGCCAATGGAGTTGTACGAGCGGCCCGCCAACTTGTTTGTCGCTGGCTTCATNGGCTCGCCTAGCATCAACACCGCCGAGGCATCGGTGGATGCAAGCGGTAACGTGTGCCTGCAAGCGCAACCCGTCGGTGTTCGTATTGATCCCGTACACGTCAACAAAACCGTTATTTTTGGCATTCGTCCAGAAGACTTGGTCGTTGACAGCGACGGCGTGATCGACGCGACGGTTAGCCTGCTAGAGCCTACGGGTGCAGAGAGCTACGTGTTGGTCGACACCGCATTTGGCGAGTTCACACTGCGCATGCCAGGGCCGGGGCAATTTAACTTAGGCGATAAGCTGAAGCTCAGTTTTCCGGCCGCTAAGGTACACATCTTCGATAAGGTGAGCGAAGTCCGTCTAAACGATTAGTCCGAGCGTCTGGTGCTCCCAGCTCCCCCCGGCGTCTACGTCATCCGCAACGCATCTTTTGAAGCGTGGTTGCTGCCATTGGGTGCGCGCCTCATGCAATTGTGGTGGCTAGGTGCACCGGAAGGACCGCGCCCTTTGTGCGTGGGGTTTGAATCACCCGAAGACTACCGCTCAGACAACCTGTCTATGGGCAGTGTCTGTGGTCGCTACGGCAACCGCATTGAGGACGCCCTGTTAGGGGTGGCTGACCAGCGCTACGCCCTAGACGTCAACCACCCCATGGGCCACTGCCTACACGGTGGACGTGTCGGTTTTGGGAAACGCGTGTGGCGCGTGCGTGCACACACGCCGACGGCTCTCAGCTTTGACCTGCACTCCGCCTCGGGTGACCAGGGGTTCCCGGGTAACTGCGACGCATCCGTCAGTTACGCGCTCAGCAACGACGGCTGCCTCACGTGGACGGCCACGGCGCAGGTTGATGCGCCCTGCCCAATTAACTTGGTGCCACATCCCTACTGGAATTTAGACGGCCACGCCGACGTGACCACTCACCAGCTGTGGGTCAATGCACACACATATCTGCCACTCAATGCGCGCGAGCTACCCGAGCCGCCAGCGAGCGTCGCGGACACCCCCTTTGACTACACGACTGCCCGCCACATACGCCGCGCAGATATACCCGCGCTTGATGCCGCCTACCTCATTCATCGTACAGCCTCTGCCGACCACGGCAATGGCCTGCACGTCGCGGCAAGGTGCGAGGCGGGCGGCTTACGCTTGACGGTTTCCACCGATCGCCCCTTCGTGCACCTATACGCCGCTGCCGGTCTAGCCCCGCAGTCCACAGCGGAGGCCAACGGTCACGCCAAGCCCCTGGGGGTCGCGCATCAGCCGGGGGCCGGACTCTGTTTGGAGACAGAAGACTGGCCCAACGGGCCCGCCAACCAACGCGAGGAAGTTTGGTACGATGCCCATCGGGCCTACAGCCACAAGGCACGGTGGCAATTCACAACCTCATAGGCCACGACGCGATGCGATCCAACACGGCGATACCCCTCGATGCATGGATGACGCGACTGGGCTTACACCTTCCCGTTCAAGTTCGTGTCTACGCCGCTTTTTTTCTTTATGCATTTAGCATGGGCGGCTTTTACCCACGCTTGCCTGAACTACAAGTTCAGATGGGGGTCGGCGAAGGCACGCTCGGCTTGGCCATCATGGGTGTCGCAGCAGGCATGCTGGTCTCGCTCACGTTTTTTGTCCCTCAGCTTGAACGCATGCGCAGCCGAACCGTGCTGCTCACCACGCTACCGGTGATCTCCATCGCCTTTGCGCTGGCCTCACACATGCGCGCGGCAGTTGCCGTCTTTTTCTTTTTGTTCTTGGTCGGTCTGGTGATGGGCTTCATTGAGACCATTGTGAATCTCGAAGCCGACCGGATTGAACACCAAACCGGAACACGCATCATGAACCGGTCGCACGGCTTCTGGAGCATCGGGTTTTTTGCGGGGGGTGCCATCAGCGCAGTCTTTGCGCGTTTCGACATATCGCCGCAGAGTCAGCTTTGGGTGACCGCGGGCGTTGTCTATCTGCTCATGGTTTTATTGCTCGGCCGTTTTCAACCAACACCCGCGCGTACGCAGCACCCAACAACCCCTGANACACCGCGTTGGGCCACCCCCACCAAAGGCATTCTGTTGTTGGTCTCCGTTTGCGCCTCCGCCTTATTACTTGAAGGTGCTGGCTACGATTGGTCGGCCATCTACATGCGCGGTGTGTTCGATAGCAGTGCCGCCTTTGCCGCCTCTGCCGTCTCTGTCATTGCGCTTGCTCAAGCCAGCACCCGCTTCATCGCAGACCAGGTGGTGCAGCGNTTTGGCCCGGTCACAACGGCTCGCTGGCTCATAAGCGTGCTACTGATAGGAACCATCGCGGTAACAGTTGCGCCAAACGTCTTTACAGCGATGCTGGGTTTTGCACTGATGGGTGTGGGCTCCAGCGCCATTTTCCCGATGGCCATGTCCGCCGCTGCCCAACGGTCCGACCGATCCGCCACCCTCAACGTCGCCGCCATGGCGCAATACGGCTTCGTGGTGTTTTTACTGGCGCCGCCCCTGCTCGGCTTTGTGGCCGAGCACCTGGGCCTGCGCTGGTCATTTGGCGTCAGTATCCCCCTGATTTTATTGAGCCTACTGAGCAGTGGCGCCCTTGCCCCAGACAAGGGGCACCACGCTTAGTCCGCGTAGCCCATTTGACGTCTGCCCAGCGGCGTGAGGTCGGCCGGTGTGGCACGCGCAGACAGCCCCAACTCGTAGTCCTCTGCGGCGAAATCAGGCGACGATGCACCGGTCTCAAATGCGGCTCGCTGCAACTCAGAAAACACGCGATTTTTTTCGCAGTCGGGCGCCGCGCCGATGTATATGACGTTGCTATACCCCTTGCCCTGATGCGCGTCCTCAACCCCGTGAATCATGTCGGCATGCCACCAGACGGTGTCGCCGGGCTCAACCGTTGGGATGGGTCCGTACGCGTCCAAAAGTAGGCTGTGATATTGCGGGTTGACCACCATGGCACGACCCGCCTGTGCACCACAAAGATCGTCGTCCGCCACATCGTCTTGCAGGGCGCGTAAGAGCATCCACGGAATCGCTTTCACAATGGGAAGCACATTGAGCGTGCCGTCGCCCGCGCCCTGACGCGTCAACGCCGTCCAGCCTTGGAAGGTTCTAAACATGCGGCAAACCGCTGGCGACGGAATCTCGCGCGTCTCCGTTCTGAACGCGGCATCAAATGCGCTGTAGGCGGCCAGATCACCGCCATAAATATGACGGTAGACTTGGCGATAACCTGGGTCAATCCAGCGCTCAATCGAGCCACCATCAACGTGTGGCGACAAGCCCAAAGTGGCATCGCCTGGCTGACGCTGACGCACCCGGTCCACGTAAGTTAACTCTTGGTCGGGGTTAAAGACCGGCTGACCATCGTGTGTGTACTGCCACAACCGGTTGAGCCATTGGCGCGTCGTCGCGAGATCTTCAGATTGTCTGGCCTGCATTTGTGGCTTGGACCAGTACACGCTGTAAATCTGGGGACGCGAACTCGCCAGCGCACTAAAGTATTGGTCAATACCGCGTTTAGACGCCATGCGCTCCAGATACTTGACGTCTGTCAGGTACTGCGCAATGTCGTCGTTCCATTCATTGATCTGTTGTGGTTCAAACACCCCGCGCACCACCACACAACCCCGCCGACGTATGGTGTCTTTTTGCGCGTCGCTCACCTGTGCCAACGCACTGAAGTCGACCTCAGGAACCGGACACTCTCCCCNGTCACGCTGTGC
>JGI26086J50260_1001179_pt1 | contig 15607 bp, 18 predicted proteins | sample SaaInl3SG_22_DNA_FD_50260 | JGI IMG/M metagenome (IMG submission 50260)
GATGATCGTTTATCAGACCGAATTGGATTGGTGGTTTATGCAGGGGAGAGTTATACAAAGACACCGATAACAAGTGATAAGGGAATTGTAAAAGGAGCATTAAGAGAGATTTCATACCAAGGACTTATTGAAGATGGAACTGCAATTGGAATGGGTCTTGCAACCTCAGTAAACCGACTTAAAGACAGCCGAGCAAAAAGTAAAGTTATTATTTTATTGACCGATGGGGTAAATAATTCTGGGTTTATCGATCCTAAAATTGCAACAGAACTCGCCGTTGAATTTGGAATAAAAACCTACACTATTGGATTGGGAAGTAATGGAACAGCAAGAGCTCCTGTTGGAATATTGCCCAATGGAAGTTTTCAGTATGCAATGACAAAAGTTGAGATTGATGAAGCCTTACTCAAAGAAATTGCAACAGCTACAGGTGGAATCTATTTTAGGGCTACTGATAACAAAAAATTGGAAGAAATATATGCTGAAATCAATAAGTTAGAGAAGACAGAAGTGGAAGAGTTTAAGTATTACAATTATGAGGAAAAATACCGTTTCCTTGTATTACTTGCTTTGGCATTGATTGCAATTGAATGGATCGGAAGAAATACCGTGTTTAAAAGTTTTATTTAAGATGTATCAGATAGACGCTTACGAATACATTTATTTCCTAACAATACTTCCTGTATTTTGGTTAGCCTATTTTCTTGTTCTTCGCTGGAAAAGAAAGACACAAGCTAAATTTGCAACAGCTGAACTTCTGAATGTTTTGAGTCCTAACCGTTCNAAATTTAAACCAGGCTTAAAAATGATAATGCTGAGTTTGACCATCGCTTTTATGGTTTTAGGATTAATGAACCCTAAAATTGGAACCCAGCTTGAAACAGTAAAACGAGAAGGTGTTGATATAGTTTTTGCAATTGATGTTTCTAAAAGTATGTTGGCGGAAGACATTGCTCCTAATCGTCTAGAAAAATCAAAACGATTGGTTTCTGCAATTTTAAATCAACTAGCAAGTGACCGAGTAGGGATAATTGCCTATGCGGCTCAAGCTGTGCCTCAATTGCCTATCACAACAGATTATAGCGCCGCCAAGATGTTTTTACAGGCTTTGAATACAGATATGCTNTCTTCTCAAGGAACTGCTTTAGATAGCGCCATAGACCTATCTGGAACATTTTTTGATGATGAAGATCAAACCAATCGGGTGATCTTTTTAATTTCAGATGGAGAAGATCATTCCGAAGACGCTTCTAGTGCAGCTTCAAGAGCAGCGGCTATGGGGATAAAAATTTTCACCTTTGGTGTGGGAACTGAAGCAGGTGCTCCCATTCCTATCAAAAGAAATAATGTAGTAGAATCCTATAAAAAAGATTTTAACGGAGAAGTGGTTGTTACCAAACGGAATCAAGAAATTTTACAAACTATAGCCAATGCAACCGAGGGACAATATCAGGATGGAAATGATACTCAGGCNGTATTAGACTTTGTGACTGAACAGCTTAAAGCAATGGATAAAAAGGAATTTGAAGCCAAAAAATTTGTGAGCTATAAAGATCGGTTCCAACCTTTTTTAATTGGGGCTTTATTTTTTCTTTTAATCGACTTATTTTTGTTTGAAACGAAAACAAAATGGGTTCAAAAATTGAATTTATTTAATGAGAATGANGGATAGATTTTTAATAGGATTCGTGTATTGNTTTTTCACAGTGAGTTTTGCTCAAGAAGGGAAAGTAACNAATCATATATATGAAGGAAATGAAGAGGCTCAAAATGAAGCCTACATCAAAGCTGAAAAATCCTATCGAAAAGCCCTTTCTTTAGCTCCCGAAAAAGCAGTGGCACTTTACAACCTTGGGAACACTCATTTTTTAGATAAAAAATACGACGAAGCTTCCCAGCGTTTCTTCCAAACGCAAAAGTTTGCCAATTCTAAAGAAGACAAGCATAGAGCGTTCCACAATATGGGAAATGTTTATATGCAGAAAAAAGAATATCAAAAAGCAGTAGAGGCCTATAAAAATGCTTTGCGAAATAACCCAGCCGATGAGGAAACACGCTATAATTATGCTTTAGCTAAAGAGCTATTAGAAAACGAAAAGCCCCCAGAGGAACAAGAGCAGGACGACAAGAAAGATCAAGACCAGCAGGATAAAGATCAAGAAGACGAGCAAGAAAAAGATCAAGACCAAGAGGGAGATCAAGAAAACAAAGACGAACAAGATAAAGATCAAAAAGGAGACGAGGGTGATGAATCTGACAAGGAGGGTGAGCCAAAGAATGAAGGAGATCAAAAGAACGATCAGAAACCCAATGAGGGAAAAAACAAACCTGAAGAAAAAAAGCAACCTCCAAAACAAGGACAGCTTTCCCCTCAGCAAGTTCAAAGCCTGTTAGAAGCCATGAACAATCAGGAAAAGAAAGTACAAGATAAAGTCAATGCAAAAAAAGTAAAAGGAGTTCCTGTTAGAGGTAAAAAAGATTGGTAATTATGACGCGACTTTTAGCATCTCGTTTTTGGGTAGGCCTTATGTTGTTGACCACTTTTATAGCTCAAGCACAAGTAAGTTTTGATGCCAAAGTGAGCAAGAAACGTTTGGGATTAAATGAACGATTACGCGTTGATTTTGAGATGAATCAGAATGGAGATAACTTTATACCTCCAGCATTTACAGGATTTCGTGTGGTGAGTGGTCCCCAGCAAGCAGTAAGCAGGTCATGGGTAAATGGAGTTCAAAGTTTCTCAAAGACCTACACTTATTTTTTAACTCCAAAATTAAAAGGTAAAATTACTTTAGATCAAGCCCAAATTACTATCAATGGGGAAGTGTATAAAACCTCTCCTATTTTGATAGAAGTAACAGCCGCTGTAGAAAAACCCAATGACCCCAATAACATTGACTATATCACTGACGAAAACATTAAGTTGGTTGCAGAAATTTCTAATGCAAATCCATATTTAAATGAAGGAATAGCGGTAGTGTACAAACTCTATTTCAGAAATCCTATCTCCATTTCAGATGTACAAGAATTAGAATCTCCCAGCTATGGTGATTTTTGGAGTCATTTAATTAAAATCGGTCAAGTTCGGGTAAACACTAAAGGTGTCTATAAGGGCGAGCCCTACAATGAAGTTGTATGGAGAAAAGTGGTGCTTTATCCTCAAAAAACAGGAAAACTGAATATAGAACCTTTGACGTTAAACTTGAGTTTGAGTGTACCCAGTAACCGAAGAGATCTTTTTGGAAGAAGAATTCTGACACAGGGACAAAAAACCATTACTGCAGGGAGAAGAGTAATAAACGTTAAAGCTTTACCAGAAAATAATAAACCAGCTGGATTTACCGGTGCAGTGGGTCAGTTTGATTTTGATGTACTCTTAGATAAAAATGCCTTAAAAGCCTCAGAATCTTTTCAAGCGACACTAAAAGTAAGAGGAAACGGAAATTTGAAATTATTTACTCTCCCTGAAATAAACGTTCCCAATACCCTTGAAGTATATGAGCCAGAACACAAAGAAAACGTAAAGATCAAACTTTCAGGAATGGAAGGAACAATTGAAGACACTTACACCATTGTGCCACAATATCAAGGGAAATATCCTATTCCACCCATTCAGTTTTCATATTTTGATCCTAAAGCAAAGAGCTATAAAACGATTCGTTCACAAGACTTATTGGTCGATGTATTTGATGGACCTATTGCAGGGAACGCACAAGAGGTAAAAACAACTACCCCTAAACAATTAGTTCAAGCTGCTGATGCTACTTTCCGTTTTATTCAATTAGACACAAGATTGAGTTCAATTCGTAAGGTTTCATTTTGGAAAAGTACACTCTTTTGGGGACTCATGGTTCTTCCTTTATTGCTCTTGGTTATTGCGTTTTTATTAAAGCGATTTATATTTGAGAAAACAGAAGATGGTGCCACTAGTAGGCAGCGCGAGGCACAACGCTTAGCTAAAAAACATCTGGGTTCTGCTAAAAAAACGTTCCACGATCAGGTTGCTTTTTATGAGGCCTTAGAACGCGCTTTACATAACTATTTAAAGGCCAAATTAAAAATTGAGACTACAGAATTGAGCAAGGATAAGATTGAACGTTTGTTATTGGATAAAAAAGTAAATCAACAAATTGCTCTAGACTTTGTTGCGGTTATTCAAAATTGCGAATTGGCTCGATATGCACCTGGATCCTCTGTGAGTATTAAAGGAGATTATGAAAAAGCAAGTAGTGTTATTGCAAGTATAGATCGACAATTATGAGAAGGACTATCATATTTACATCGCTTTTACAGCTTTCAAGAAATTTTATTCTAGGCATTCTCTTGATGAATTCCTTCATCTTAAGCGCTCAAGGTGCTTCAAAGGAAAGTTTTGAAGCTGGGAATGCAGCCTATAATGAAGGGGATTTTACAAAGGCCATTTCATTTTATGAGGAGACTCTTGAGATGGGCCAGCATAGTGCTGTTTTATATTTCAATTTGGGGAATGCGTATTATCGGTTAAATAAAGTAGCTGAAAGTATTTTTTACTTTGAAAAAGCAAAACAACTAGATCCTGACAATGAGGATATCAAGGTGAATAGTGCTTTTGCTAAAAACATGACTATAGACGCAATAGAGGCTATTCCAGAGTCTCAGTTGGCCAGAATACAGAAAGGTATTTTTGGATTGTTTTCATTAACAGCTTGGTCAGTGTTCGCCCTAATTTGGGTATGGTTATTTGCTTTATTTTTTATTGCATATTTATTTGTTAAAGCAACCAATTCAAAACGAATTTTCTTCTTTTTGTCTTTACTTTCTTTAGTGCTCTTTGTGGGCAGCCTATCCATTTCTTTTACATTAGATCAACAACAAAAAGAAACCCAGTACGCAATCCTTTTTTCAAACAATATTGACATCTGGTCAGAACCCAATCAAAGAGGTGAAATTCAGTTTACACTTCATGAAGGAACTAAAATTCAGTTGCTTGAAGCACTTGATGAATGGAACAAAATTCGAATTGCGAATGGTTCAGANGGATGGATTAAAAACGCAGAATTTAAAAGTTTAAACAATTAAATTTGAACAATTTGTTGTTCTTGTAGAGTTTGATTTTGCATAACCCAATCAAATAAAAAATCACCTAATTCTTTTAGAAAAGGATAGGCAATTGATTCTTCCAGTATAGCAGGTGACATCAGGGTCATAAAACTATTGATTTCTTTGAAAACAAGGGTTAATGCACTTAATATCACACACCATTTAATGACTCCAAAAAGACCACCAATCAAGCGGTTAAGTCCACCCAGTGCAACAATTTTAAGTGCTTTAGTTAGCATTTTAGCTAAGAGTGAAATGGCATAAATAATTCCTATGAATAGAAGGATAAAGCTTACCGCTTGAATTATTTTAGGATTCCAATCGACATAACTGGAGAGATATTTTCCTATAAGAGAAGAAAACTTGAAGGCTCCCATGATGCCTAAAAACAAGGCAATCATTCCAGATATTTCTATTACAAAACCCTTAGTGAGCCCTCTAAAAAGAGAATAAGCTAATAAGAGTCCAACAATAACATCAATTGTATTCATAAAGCGAATGTACTATTTTAGGGTATAAAACACCTAATTTTCTTGGAGAAGAACCTTTGAAAAACCAAGTAATAAATATGATTTATGCTGCTAAGCTGTATCTTTGTGTATGGCAAAAAACGGGAGAGACCCACAATTGAAAGAACGATGGGATAATTTGGTTGAGTTTTTAACCACTACTTTTTCAGATGGAGAAGCACTTGATGTAGAAGGAGTACTTTATTTGATAGGCCTACAGGAATTTGGAAAACCTCACCAACGATTTAAAAAAGAAGACAATGTAAATTTAATCCATATAGGAGTTTGCACTATTCTAGAACCTTTTGGATATTATCGATTTGACTTTATCGATGAAGAAGGATGGCCTCATTTTGAATTGGTAGAGCCCTTGCCTCATTTAAAAGCTGGGGAGCAAAGTGTTTTAATTAAAAGTGCCATTGTAGATTACTTCCTCAAGCAGGAGGTCATTTCATAAAACTGCTTTATTTTTGTACTATGATTGATCGTATTAAAGAATATTTAGAGCAAGTAAATGCTTTTGAAAGTAATGATGCTCAAGCTATAGAAGATTTTCGAGTAAGCTATGCTGGGAAAAAAGGCATTCTCAACTCACTATTTGCATCCTTTAGAGAAGTACCAGCAGATGAAAAAAAAGCTTTTGGACAAGAACTAAATATTCTAAAGGCAGCTGTGGCTGATAAAGTAAAAGAACTTCAGTCTCAGCAGCTAAGCAGTAACGGTGGTTCTGCCAGGATCAGTGATCCAACACGAACTCCATTTCCAATTCAAACAGGAAATCGCCACCCCCTTTCTGTGGTTAAAAATCGAATTATCGATATTTTCACTCAAATTGGATTTACAATCTCTGAAGGGCCAGAAATTGAAGACGACTGGCACAATTTTACTGCTTTGAATTTACCTGAATATCACCCTGCCAGAGACATGCAGGATACTTTTTTTATTCAGACCGATCCAGATATCCTATTACGCACTCACACTTCATCTGTTCAGGTTCGGTATATGGAAAAAAATCAACCTCCTATTCGTACCATTTCGCCTGGACGAGTATTTCGTAATGAAGCGATTTCTTCCAGAGCACATTGTATTTTTCATCAAGTGGAGGGTTTATACATTGCTAAAAATGTCTCTTTTGCAGACCTAAAACAAACCTTACAGTATTTTACAGAATCTTTATTTGGAAATTCTAAAATTCGATTAAGACCTTCTTATTTTCCGTTTACAGAACCTAGCGCTGAGGTTGATATTTATTGGGGGTTAGAAACTGAAACTGACTACAGGATTACAAAAGGAACCGGATGGCTTGAGATTATGGGGTGTGGTATGGTTGATCCTAATGTATTAGAAAATTGCGGCATTGATCCCAAAGAGTACTCTGGTTTTGCTTTTGGAATGGGAATCGAAAGAATTGCAATGTTGTTGTATCAAATAAGTGATATTAGACTCTTTTTTGAAAACGATGTTCGTTTTCTGAAACAATTCAAGGCAACACTCTAGTCTAATTTTTTAGAAAGCTTTTTGAAGGTCTTCTTTGGACTTTTTTTAAGATATAAAATTTGATATACTGCATCAATGATAGGGGTGTTGGATTCAATTTTTTTACTCACTTTAAATGCAGACTCACTTGCATAATAACCTTCTGCTATCATACTCATTTCAATTTGAGCTCCCATTACAGTATAGCCTCTTCCTATCATATTTCCAAAACGTCTGTTTCTACTAAACAGCGAATATGCAGTAACCAATAAATCACCTAAATAGGCAGAGTGATTAATGTTTCGTTTGTTTTTACTTATCTTTTTTATGAAGCGATTCATCTCACGAGTAGAATTACTAATCAAAACACTCTGAAAATTATCACCATATCCCAAACCATGAGCAATTCCTGATGCTAGAGCATATACGTTTTTTAATGTCGCTGCATACTCAATGCCAACAACATCATTTGAAATTTTCATTTGCAAATAGGAGGTCCCTAATAACTGATGCAATTGAGTCGCTTTTACTTTATCTTTTGAAGCTAAAGTCAAGTAAGATAAACGTTCTAATGCAATTTCTTCAGCGTGTGAGGGTCCTCCAATAACAACAAATTGTTCCCAAGGTAGCTGATAGTGTTGGTGTAAATGTTCACCAACAATTAGCTGGGTTTCTGGAATAAATCCTTTCACCCCAGAGACAATAATCTTGTCTTTTAAGGGTTGGTTGATTTTCTTTAATTCACTTTCTAGATAAACAGAAGGAATTGCTATAACCAACCATTCTGATTTTGAAACAACCTCATTGATGTCATTACTGACAGTTATTCTACGAGGTCTAAATTTAACTTCAGATAGATAGTTTGGATTTCTAGAGGAACTTTTAGTTTTCTTTGCTTGCTCTTGATCACGGACATACCAATTGACATGCAGTTTACTGTCCGTCAAAATTTTGACAAGTGCAGTAGCCCAGCTACCACTTCCAAGCACGCCAATAGTCGCTTTTGGAGAAATGATTTTTAGCATTTTAGTTTTGATGTGGGTAGCGGTTTATAGCCAATTACTCCAAGGAATTCTACTTAACAAAAGAAGTAATCCTAAACTGTAAAAAAGCCCAATTCGTAAAAACTTTTTAGCCGATAAAGATTGTCTTTTGTGCATGGACCATCCCATAGTAATAAGTACAATTGCTAAAATATTAGTGATAGGATGTTCAACTAAATACAAGCGTGTTTCAGCATTTTTCATTATTCCCATTCCCATTTCAGACCATTGATCAAACCAAGGGGAAACAAAATAAAGGATTAAGCCAATAAGCAACTGAATGTGAGAAAAAATAAGACCAAAAAGACTTATTCTAAGATCTTTAGCACCAAAATCTCTCCCTGATGACTTACCAACAAAAGCATTAATGATAGCAACTACTAAAATTAGTAATACTAGATAAGCCCAATAAGAATGAATTGTTTTTAAAACTGCGTACATGATTTTAATTTTTTATAAAAATACTTCATTTTGATTGAAGTTTCATTTTCAGCTTAAATAACTTACATTTAAAAGATAAAATAGAATGTACANCTTATGAAAAAAATACTATTCTTGTCTTTGTTAATTGCTTTTGGTTGTAAGCAAATTGAAACCTCAGATCAAACGTCAACCCCAACATTCGGAATTGTTATTCATGGCGGTGCAGGAACAATATTGAGAGCCAATATGACACCAGAAAGAGAAGCGGCCTATCGTGAAGTTTTGGCCGAGGCTATTCAAGTGGGTCACACGATTCTTAAAAATGGGGGAAGCAGTCAGGAAGCCGTTGAAAAAACAATTCATATTATGGAAGATTCTCCACTCTTTAACGCAGGGAAAGGTGCTGTGCTCACTTCGGATGAAACAATAGAATTAGACGCCTCTTTTATGCACGGAGCACAACTTGATGCTGGAGCTATTTCTGGAGTCAAGACAATTAGACATCCCATATCTGCTGCAATTAAAGTCATGGAAAATTCTCCACATGTCATGCTTTCTGGAGCAGGGGCAGATGCTTTTGCTGCATCACAAGGACTGGAAATAGTAGCACCAGAATATTTTTTTACCGAACGAAGAATTAATTCACTAAAAAGAGTAAAGGAAGCAGAAGCCAAAAAAGAATCGATTTCCTCTACAGAAGAAGCATTTGTTCAGCACCAACGTTATGGAACGGTAGGCTGTGTAGCTTTGGATTTAGAAGGAAATTTAGCGGCAGGAACTTCAACTGGTGGAATGACTAATAAAAAGTGGAATCGAATTGGTGATGCTCCTATCATCGGTGCAGGTACTTATGCAAATAATGCTACTTGTGCTATTTCTGCAACAGGATGGGGAGAGTTTTTTATCCGTTCTGTAGTAGCACANGATATTTCAGCTTTGATGGAATATAAAGGATTGAGTATACAAGAAGCAGCACACACGGTAATTCATGATAAAGTGGGTGGCCTTGGGGGAGACGGTGGAGTTGTAGGGATTGATTCTAAAGGAAATGTAGCAATGGAAATGAACACTCCAGGCATGTATCGCGCGCATATGGATGCTGAAGGAAAATTGAATGTGAAAATTTATAAGGACTAGTGAAATCGAATTATTATTCAGTAATTTTTTCAAACACGCTTTCTGAGCTTGACGACGATAGATATCATGAGTTTTCAAACCAAATGTTAGAATTGGTTCAAAAGGCAGACGGATTTTTAGGTGTGGAATCTTACAGAGAGCATTCGGGTAGAGGTGTAACAATCAGTTATTGGCAATCGTTACTTGCCATTAAAAAGTGGAAAGAGAATACACAACATCTCCTAGCTCAACGCTATGGTAAGGAGGTTGCCTATTCTCAATTTACCACCAGAATTTGCGAAGTTCAACGCGAGTACACTTTTGAAAAAGAGAAAGAAAATTAAGGCTTTATAAACAAGAATGGAGGAGGCGCTAATTTTTGATTCCACTCGAAAAATTATTCATGTGGACATGGATGCCTTTTTTGCAGCTGTAGAACAGTTAGACCATCCTGAGTGGCGAGGAAAAGCACTTGCTGTGGGAGGGGGTGGAGATCGAGGTGTTGTATCGGCTGCAAGCTATGAAGCAAGAAAGTATGGAGTGCGAAGCGCAATGAGTGGAGTTCTTGCTAAACGACTTTGTCCTCATTTAATTTTTGCACCCTCTCGATTTGAACGTTATAAAGAGATCTCTGGGATTGTCCGCTCTGTTTTTATCGAATACACTTCTTTAGTAGAGCCCTTATCTCTAGACGAAGCTTTTCTAGATGTTTCGGAATACCCTTCTGCTAGTTTAATTGCTCAAGAGATTAGAGAAAAGATTTATTCAAAGACAGGATTAACAGCCTCTGCGGGNATATCTATCAATAAGTTTTTAGCTAAAATTGCAAGTGATTGGAATAAACCTAATGGTCAGAAGACCATTCCTCCAGAGGAAGTACTCCCCTTTTTAGAAGAATTGGATGTCAAAAAGTTTCATGGTATTGGTGCAAAGACTAAACTTAAAATGTATGGTTTAGGAATTTATACAGGCAAAGATTTAAAATCAAAAACGGAAACTTTTTTGGAGCAACATTTTGGAAAATCTGGAGGACATTACTTTAAAGTTGTCAGAGGGATTCACAATAGTCCTGTAAAACCACATAGGGTGCCGAAATCTGTCGGTGCAGAAAGAACTTTTTCTACCAATTTAAGTAGCGAACTTTTTTTGGAAGATAAGCTAAAATCAATTGCTGAATTATTAGAAAAGCGAACCAAAAAAAATAAGGTAGCAGGGAAAACCATTACACTTAAAATAAAATACAGTGACTTTGTACAACAAACTAGGAGTAAAACAGGTGGACTGTATTTGTCCTCCAAAGAATTAATTTTTGAAGAAGCTAAAAAACTACTGTATCAAGAAAAACTCTTAAATTCTGTCAGACTCATAGGGATTTCCTTGTCGAATTTAAATACATCCCAAAAGAAGCCCACTAAACCCAAAATAGTCATTAAAGAGGCGCAATTAAGCTTACCCTTTTAAATGGTAGAGACGCGAAGAGTGTTCACCATTCCTTTAGTTTCTATTGGCATTGCTGTTAAATTAACAATCATATCTTCTTTTTCAACATACCCCGCTTTAAATGCCATTTCGTTGATCTCTTCAACAGTCATATCAGTACTGTTAAGATTATTGTAGTAAAAAGTTTTTACTCCCCAAAGAAGACCGAGACGATTTAATATTCGTGTATTGGAAGTGTAAACTAAAACATGTGCACTAGGGCGCCATGCCGAAATTTGAAATGCAGTATAACCACTATTGGTTAATGTACATATGGCTTTGGCTTCAATATCATTGGCAATATGTGCCGCATGATAGCAAATAGATTTAGTGATAAATCGTTTGGTTCGTATTGTTGGTGCTTCTTGTGGAACCTTAATTAAGCTTGAGCTTTCAACCGAAGTTAAAATATTTGTCATGGTTCGAATTACTTCCACAGGATATTGACCCACAGAAGTTTCTCCAGAAAGCATCACAGCGTCTGCTCCATCCATTACAGAGTTAGCAACGTCATTTACTTCTGCTCGTGTGGGAGTTAGACTATCGATCATGGTTTCCATCATCTGAGTTGCAATAATAATTGGAATGCGCGCCTTTTTAGCTAAATGGACAAGTCGTTTTTGAATCAAAGGGACTTCATGTGCTGGAACTTCAACACCAAGATCTCCACGTGCCACCATAAGACCATCACAATAGGAGATGATTTTGTCAATATTTTCTAATGCTTCAGGCTTTTCAATCTTAGCTATAATAGGAATTTTCTTATCAGTATGCTTTGCCATTAACTCTGTTAAGTCAATCAAATCCTGACTAAATCTTACAAATGATAGCGCAATCCAATCAACATCTTGCGTAAATATGAATTCGGCATCTTGAATGTCTTTTTTAGTGAGCGCAGGCAGGAGATTTTTGTGTTTGGTAAATTTACCCCTTTGTTTGATTTGAATGGTCCTCCTTGAATAACTGTAGCATCAACTTGGTTGTTTTTGTTGGTTGCTAGCACTTCAAAAATTAGCTTACCATCATCAAGAAGTATGCGTTCACCAGGGGAAACATCTTTTGGGAAGCTTTTATAATTCATGTAGGCTTTTTTAGCATTTCCTACAAAAGGAGTATCAGTCAAAAAAGTAACTTCATCACCAGGATTTACAAAAGCACCTTCTTCCATTTTTCCAACACGCAATTTTGGACCTTGAAGATCAGCCAAAATAGACGTGTTAGTATTTAATTTTTTATCAACTTTTCGAATCATTTCAATACGATCTGAAACGTCACTATAGTCTGCATGTGAAAAATTAACTCGAAAAACATTCACACCTTCAAGGATCATTTTTTCAATTACATCTTCTGAAGAGGATGCTGGACCTAGGGTTGCAACTATTTTAGTTTTTTTAATAAAATTCATTAATCAAAGATTGCGTTTAGTTGAGTTTTAAGATGATCTACAGGAATTGCATAGACTAACGAAATAGTTGACCAGCTTTTCAAATGGCGGGTAATGGTTTCTATAATGTTACTATTTGTAGATTTTATAAAAAAATCAACGGTTTTAAATTCAGTTATTAAAGATACTTCATTTCTAAGAGGGATATCAAATAAAGCTGTAGAATTTAGACTTTGTTTATCCTTTTCCTCTAAACTCTTATTCGAAAACAATGAACAATTTAAGTCCATGGTTTCGTCTTTCCATTCAAAATGGATAAAAGGAGTTTTGATTTTTTTGTAGTACAAGTCTTTTTTAGTTCTCACAAAACGTGCACCTATACTTTGGTTTAGATAAAAAGCAATCTGATGTGTTTCCAAAGAAGTATGTATGCCAATTACTTCTTCGTCCAGCAACTCTTCTTCCATTTCCAGCTGATAAACTTTTCTATGCATCCTTTTTTGTCTTTGAAGGTTTGAGAATAGAAGCAGCAATTTTTGCGGCCTTTTCCTCAGCCTTTTTCTTTGAAACAGCTCGTGCTTTAGCAATTGATTTATTGTCTAAATAAATTTGACTGGTATAGTTGATGTTAGGGTCTAAACCATTATCACTTTCTGTTTTGAATAATAACTCCTTCTTGTTTTTTTGTGACCATTCAAATAAAAGACTCTTGTAGCTCAATACCATATTTTGGAGTTCATCCATATCAATATAGGGTGTGAGCATGTATTTTAAGACATAGTCTTTAGTTTTATTATATCCTTTGTCAATAAAAAGGGCACCAATTAAAGATTCGATTAAATTCCCATGAATATTTTCTCCAAAGGTCTTGTGATGGCTAGAGATATCTGCAAGTTCAATCAGTCCCATTTCTTTTCCAATGTAATTTAACTGAGTTCGGCTAACAATTTTTGCACGAAGTTTGGTTAATTCACCTTCTTTGGCTTCGGGATGAAAATTGAAAAGATATTCCGCAATAATGGTACTGAGTAAGGCATCCCCCAAAAACTCTAAACGTTCAAAATTAACTGTTTTTCCTTCACTGTCTTTAAGATTGACAGAGCTATGAGTGAATGCTTTTTGATAAAGTTCTTCTTTATGTGTTTTAATGTTCAGCTTTTTTCGAAGCAGGGCAAAAAAATTCCCGGATGTTGCCATTCGGGAATTTCGTATGTAGTTAATGATTTTCACACCATTAAATTAGTTCATTTTTTTGAATAAAACACAAGCGTTATGCCCTCCAAAGCCAAAAGTGTTAGAGAGAGCAATGTCTACGTTTCTTTTTTGAGCTTTTCCAAAAGTAAAGTTGATTTTAGAATCAATATTTTCGTCTGGATTTTTGTGATTTATAGTGGGAGGTACTATACTGTGTTTTATTGCCATGATGGAAGCAATTGCTTCAACGGCTCCTGCAGCACCTAAGAGGTGACCTGTCATGGATTTTGTTGAATTAATATTCATAGAATATGNGTGNTCCTTGAATACTTTAATGATTGCATTTGATTCNGCAATATCTCCTAAAGGAGTAGAAGTTCCATGCATGTTGATTATATCAACATCTGTAGGGAGTACATTAGCATCTTTCAAGCAATTTTCCATGACTTTAGTTGCACCTAAGCCTTCAGGATGTGGTGCAGTCATGTGATACGCATCAGCCGAAAGTCCGCCTCCAGCAAGTTCTGCATAGATAGTTGCACCTCGGGCTACAGCATGTTCGTAAGATTCTAAAATCAGTGCTCCAGCTCCTTCACCTAATACAAAACCATCACGTTCTTTATCAAAAGGGCGAGAGGCTGTAGTTGGATCATCGTTTCGAGTCGATAAGGCATGCATGGCGTTAAACCCACCAATTCCTGCTTTAGTAACTCCAGCTTCAGAGCCTCCAGTTACCATAACGTCCGCGTAACCTAATCGGATGTAATTAAGCGCATCTATCATTGCATTTGAGGCAGATGCACATGCAGATACCGTTGCAAAGTTTGGTCCTCTAAATCCATACTTAATAGAAATCAATCCAGGTGCGATGTCTGCGATCATTTTTGGAATGAAAAAAGGATTAAATCGAGGATTTTCGTTTAGAGAAGCAAAATTAAGCACTTCGTTTTGGAAGGTTTCAAGCCCCCCTATACCTGCACCCCAAATCACACCAACACGATCTTTGTCAATCGTATCGATAGGAAGCTGAGCATCTTCAAGCGCTTCAGCAACGCTCACTAAAGCATATTGCGCAAAGCGATCGTATTTTCTAGCCTCTTTTCTGTCAAAATGTTCTAAAGGATCAAATCCCTTNAGTTCACATGCAAATTGAGTTTTGAATAAAGTAGGATCAAAGTATGTAATAGGAGCAGCCCCACTGGTACCAGATAATAAACCCTCCCAATATTCTGAGAGGGTATTTCCAATTGGCGTAAGCGCCCCCAATCCGGTAACTACGACACGTCTTGGTTCCATGGCACTAATTTAGTCTGCTTGTTCGATAAATTGGATGGCTTGACCCACAGTAGCAATATTTTCAGCTTGGTCATCTGGAATTTGAATATCAAATTCTTTTTCGAATTCCATGATCAATTCCACTGTGTCTAAGGAGTCGGCTCCTAAGTCATTTGTAAAGCTTGCTTCTGCAACAACTTCATTTTCGTCAACCCCTAGTTTATCAACTATGATTGCCTTTACTCTTGAGGAAATGTCTGACATAATTAATTTTTAGTTTTAATTAAAAGTGTCAACAAAAATATAAAACTTTAGACGATTACACTAGATTGAACTTGAATAATAAGTTTAATTTTGATTTCTTATTTAGGGCAAAACATGTTAGCCCTTTGTAATGGCTTGAGTTAAGTGTAAAAAAATGACTAAAAAGATTATTTTATTGGCATCAGGAAGTGGTTCAAATGTGGAAAATATTTGCCGCTTTTTTGAACACAATGCCGATATTGAGATTTTGGGCGTCTACACAAATAATCCCAAAGCGGGTGTTTTGAATAGAATAAAAGATTTTGGTTTAGAGGGCGTAATTTTCGACAGGGACAGTTTTGTCAATGGAATTCTACTTGATGAAA
>JGI26086J50260_1001183_pt1 | contig 15567 bp, 15 predicted proteins | sample SaaInl3SG_22_DNA_FD_50260 | JGI IMG/M metagenome (IMG submission 50260)
AGTGCGTCTAAGTCTAATTCCACGCCTTCGCTTTCCAGGTCGATCGCTTGTCCAAGGGCCATACCTTGAAATCCAACCGCCTCACTTAACAATCTCACCTGTTGGATTCGAGTTTCAGCTGAGCGTCCGTCGCTGCGGGCAAGAATCTCGAAGGCACGGGCTTGCAGGGCGTCTCCCGCCAAAATCGCTGTTGCCTCATCAAACGCTAGATGAGTCGTTGGTTGTCCGCGACGCAGTGCATCGTCGTCCATGGCGGGTAGATCATCGTGAATCAACGAATACGCATGCAATAGTTCCACCGCAACCGCCGCAGCATCCGCGTGTTCAGCCAGGGCTGAGGTGGCACGAGCACCTGCGTACACCAAAGCTGGACGTAGCCGCTTACCGCCAGCCAGCACGCTGTAGCGTGCTGCTTCAACGAGCCGCGATTGGCCTAATTCGGCACTCAGTGCCAAATCCAGTTGTAAATCAATCCGTTGACGCGTTGTCGTCAACCAGTGCGACATGGTTTCGGTCATGCGTCAGGTTCAAGTGGACTTTCGGTGCCGGATTGTTTGATTTCGGTCACTTTTTGAGAGGCTTCATCAAGAATGCCGTGGCACTCTTTGGCCAACTGCACTCCCTTTTCAAAGGCATCCAGCGATGCGTCAAGAGGCATCGAGCCTTGTTCCATTTGTCGAACCAAGGACTCAAGTTCGGTTAACTTGGCCTCAAACGAGGGTTGGGTCTCGGAATCGCTCATCTCAGCCTCCGACGAACAGTGTGTGGTAAATCAAACGGACAACAACGCCAAGGATCATCAACCCAAGCCCGATACGATTCACGATGAATTCTTGAGGGGTCAGTTGCAGTCGTTTTTGCCAGAAAAAAATCACCGCCTTGATGTCTTTTGTTCTGCGGATGTAGAGCACAAAGGAGGCAAGTACAACCGCGAGGCCTGTGAGTAGAGCAAAATTTTCAACGTGGACAAGCCAGTCCATGATCAATCCTTTTTGGCGATGAGTGGTGCGGCAATTTCTTCAAGCCGCGTCGGCTGCGCATTATACCGCCACTCATAGATCACTTGTGCGCTCAGCACCCGCTGAATGTAATTTCGTGTCTCGGTGAAGGGCACGGCAGCAACCCACACGTCCAAGGGTGTAGGTTCATCGGGGAGCCATTGATTGACCCGGTGGGGCCCAGCATTGTAAGCCGCTGCTGCAAGCGCTGGGTGACCAAATCGCTTCAATTGCTCAGCCAGATAAAAGCTGCCAATCCGAATGTTGGTGGCTGGATTGATCAATGTGTTGTTACCGCGCCAGCGGATGTTCAGGCGTTTCGCGACCTGTCTACCGGTACGTGGCATGACTTGCATGAGGCCCAGTGCACCGGCAGGACTTCGGATGTCATGCATGAACAGGCTCTCTGATCGCATCAGGCCCGACAATAGGCTCAGTGACAGCGCATGGTTTTCAGCGGCGCGTTTTAACGGAATTTCGTAGGCCAGTGGGAAGCGCAGTTCGTAATCATCTGTCAGACCGGATTGATGTGCTGTCACAGCAGAGCGTGAGTACCAGTTCCAGCGGTTGGCTAAAATCGCAGCGGCTTGCTGTTCGGATTCGTCGAGGCGGCCCAAAACAAAATCCCATTGCCGTCGGGCCATGACGGTCAAGCCTTCATCAAATAACAGTCGCGCTACATCGACATCCACCCGCGCCGCAACGCGTTGGATGGTGGCCTCGTCGGGCCGAGTGGATTTTGGATTGAGGTCATAGGGCGTACCCAGATAGTCGGCAGCCAAAAACCCGTACCAGGAGTTGGATTGGGCAACCGATTGGAAACCTGCCAATGCCAAATCGGAGCTACCAGTCATGGCGAGCGCTCGTGACGCCCAATAGGTCCATTCCAGCTCGCCCTGTTGCTCAGGCGATAGCCGCGCGATCGCAGCCAACACCTGTGACCAGTTTTGTTGCGACACGAAATATCGGATCCGCCACAGATCCAGTACTGGGTGAGGAGGCAGATCCATTTGCAGTAGTGGCGTGACGGCTGGATCGCGGTTTAACACCATGACCAATGCCGTTCCCAGAATGGCCTTTTCACGAACCGCTTCAGGTACCACCCGATCTTTTAACAATTTCAGCATGCGATCGGGGTCTTTGCGAGTCAGCCGGTTAGCGGCCATTTCTGCCCATTCGGGATAGTTCTTGGCACGCTGACGGAAGTACCGTTCGGGATCACGACGCGCCACATCCCATGCATCAATATGCCCGGTGGCTGATTTTTTAAGGGGCTTGGCTAACCAGCGTGCCAGTTGCAGCTGGTTTTCCTCGAGCGCATTGTCGATGCGACGCAGTCGCACTTCATCGGTTAGGTCGCCACTTTTCTCCAGTAGAGCAAACAGCGGATCGCAGGCCTCGGGTTGGCTCTTTCCATGAGTCCACAGCCGAAGCGCCTCGCGCCTGTCACTGGGGGTGTCGCGTTTCAGAACAAATTTGGCTTCTAACGCGTAGCAATTCAATTCGACCGAATCGGCTTGTTGGAATAATAAAAGATAATCTTCGTGCCAGTTGGCGCGGCCAAGACGGAAGAGCTTTTTCCAACGCAAATTGGCGATGGCGGCACTGTCGGGGTACTGGGCCATCAAGGCCTGCAGTTCTTTAGCCGACACCTGACCTAGGCGTTTTTCGGTGGCTTCGGCGATCAGTTCGGGATAGAGCGGCGAGTCCTGCCACGCTTTTTGAATGGCTGGGCTAATCTTCCCTGCGCGCTCGACACTCACCCATGCGCGACTGAAATTATCGGCGCCGACCGGCATCGCGTGCGATGCAGTGAGCAGCAGCACGGCGAGTGTGATGGTGAAAATGCGATTGATGCCTTGCACGCGCACCTCTTTGCCCAAACAGTAGCAGTGTGACGAAAGGTCACTCGAGTCGCAATGGGACGGAGACAATCAATGGCGCAAATTTTTATCACTGGGGGCACGGGCTTTGTTGGAGACGCATTGCTCCCTGCGCTTCTCGCGTCAGGACACCAGTTAACAGTCTTGACTCGCTCGCTCGCGAAGGCCAAAGCCCGACATGGTGCGTTAGCGGATCAGATTCAGTACGTCGATCAGATCCAGGCTTTAAGTGACATGCCGGATGCGGTGATCAACCTGGCCGGCCTTGGTATCGCTGATGCCCGATGGACTGATCGCCGCAAACGCGAATTACGCAGTTCCCGAGTGACATTGACAGAGCAGTTGGTGTCTCACCTGCAAAACTTGCCCGGACAGCCGCAGGTTGTGATCTCTGGCAGTGCAGTGGGGTATTACGGCGCACATACCGACGAGGTCGTGACGGAATCTGACGCGCCGAGCTGGGATTTTGCCGCACGTTTGTGCAGTGACTGGGAAGCAGCGATCCAGCCGCTGGCGACCGAGGTGACGCGCGTTTATCGATTGCGGATCGGCGTCGTCCTCGGCCGGCCTGGGGGATTTCTTGGACGTCTTGAATTGCCTTTCCGGTTGGGACTCGGCGGCCCGCTCGGTACTGGGAAACAAATGCTGTCATGGATCCATCGCGACGATTTAGTGCGCATGATTCTTTGGTGTCTGGATGGGCGCCCTCCGGCAGGCGCCTACAATGCGACTGCTCCGCATCCGGTGTCGAACGCACAATTTACCAAGGCCCTTGGCCGTGTGTTGCATCGTCCGACGGTATTTCGGGTTCCGGAGCGCCCAATGCGTTGGGTGTTGGGAGAATTNGCCGGGTTGTTATTCGAGGGGCAGGCGGTCATCCCTGCCGCAGCAATGGCTGAGGGCTTCACCTTCAACCATCCGGACATGGATGCCGCACTGGATGATTTATTCCGCTGACACGCGTGCCAGAGCGCCCTGTGTCAAAACGCGGACACGCTGGCCCTCACGGAATGCATCAACCGAGTCCACTTCCTGCACGATCGACAGGTTGCGACCGGAGTCCAGTTGAATTGTGAGCTCGAGGCCCTGCGCCCGAGTCGCTTTCTCTTCGATTTGTTGGCCGAGAATCGCACCACCCACTGCGCCCAGTACGGTGAAGATTTCTTGTCCTTTGCCGTCTCCAAGTGATGAACCGGCAACACCACCAATGATGGCGCCTGGTAATTGCCCAACACCGCTGCGGTTTCCTTCAATCACCACAGGTTTGGTGCTCAGGACCGTGCCAAAGGCCACGTCTTGGACTTGACGAGCCTCCGAGCGGGAGTAGGTGCTGCCTTGCAGTCCCGAGACACACCCTGTGAGAACAAGGCTCAATGCCCCAACCGTGAAAATTCCAATCAGTGATGTCTTCATTTTTTGACTCCTCTGTCACATAGTGTCATGGAAATGTGATTAAACCGTGACACGCTGACATTGTAATTCCAACAGACCCTGCCTGAGGCCCTGCACCGCATGATCACCAAAACATTTGTTCTTGATACCAACGTTCTGCTTCATGATCCCATGAGTGTATTCAACTTTCACGAACATGCGGTGGTTATACCGATGACCGTGCTGGAGGAGTTGGATGACATCAAAGACCGGAAAAAAAATGTTGCCGCCGAAGCGCGCACTGCGATTCGCAAAATTGATGAGGTCTTAGGCCAGGCAACGCCAGAAGACATCGCCCGCGGCGTGGAGATTCCAGTCGCATTAAAAGGTGACTCCGGAACGCAATTGGGCACACTGGCAATTCAGCGATCGCCCTTGGCTGACGCGTCGGAAGGTCGTTTGGATGACATCGAGTCTAACGACAATCGCATCATCAACTGCGCACTTGAAATCCAAAAAAGGTTGGGGAATGCACACCAGGTGGTGTTGGTCACCAAGGACATCAATATGCGCCTCAAAGCCTTGGGCGCAGGCTTGAGCCGTGTTGAGGATTACCGACGCGATCAACTGATCAGTGATGTGGAACTGCTGCCCTCGGGGCATTTGGAGTTGGAAACTGATTTTTGGCGTTTAGTGGACAACGTTGAGACGTGGAATGAAGGACATCGCACCTACCATCGGGTGCCGAAGTCGATTTTTGCTGAAGAAATCTACGCCAACCAGTACTTGATCGACAGCACCGATGAGTTTGCGGCACGTGTGAGCCAGGTTGAAGCGGACTCGGTGGTGTTATTGGACATTGGGCGAGCCCGTCTTGAAGACATGGAAGCCTGGGGTATCCGGCCATTGAATGTGTATCAGGGCATGGCCATGCATGCGCTGCTGGATACTACGCTCGACCTGAACTTGCTGGTCGGTGCTGCAGGATCGGGGAAAACACTGTTGTCACTGGCCTGTGCACTTGAGTTGGTGGTGGAACAGAAGCGGTATTCAAAGATTGTGGTCACTCGCTCAACGCCCCCAGTGGCTGAGGACATCGGATTCCTGCCGGGCACTGAAGAGGAAAAAATGATGCCTTGGTTGGCCGCGATCCACGATAATTTGGAAGCTTTACATGAGCACGATGACAATCCAGAGGCGTCCATCCGGTTTGCCTTGGAAAAGGGCAATATTCAATTCAAGTCGCTGAACTTTATCCGTGGACGCTCGATTCAGGACGCCATTATTTTGCTGGATGAATCGCAAAACCTTACCCCACAACAACTGAAAACCATCATCACCCGCTGCGGAAAGGGATCGAAGATTGTTTGTCTGGGCAACTTGGCGCAGATCGACAGCAACTACTTGACCGCGTTAACCTCCGGTTTGACTTATGTGGTCGAACGGTTCAAGGGTTGGACAGGCGCATCGACGCAGCATCTCGAAGGGGTGGTGCGATCACGCCTTGCCTCGTACGCGGAGCAAAATTTGTAAGTGCGATTGCTGATTCTGGGGGGCGGATGGCTCCTGTTAATTGTGCTCGGACTCGGCATCATCCCGGTCCATTTTGATGAGGCGCAATATGCCACCTGGCTCGCACAGCCTGATCTGAGTTATCAGACTAAAGGCCCTTGGGTCACCTTGAGTCAGTCTGTGACCCACCACTTGACGTTTTTGCCACACATTGTTCAGGTTCGTTTGCCGGCGTGGGGTGCTTGGCTTGGCTCCGGCCTACTTTTGATTTGGCTGGGTTGGCTCGCGGGCTTTGAGCGTCAGCACTCGATCAAATTGATGGTGTTGTTCGTCGCAAGCCCGATGCTTTTGGCCTTGGGCGCTGTCCATACCACTGACATTTGGTTGCTGTTCTTCATGCTGTTGGCATTGTGTGCTTTTGCCAGCGTGTTGCATTGTCGTCCGGGTACGCAGCCGGAATTGTGGTGGATGCTGATGGGCGGCGCACTCGGTTTCGGCGCGCTAGCCAAACTGTCGATTGCCCTGGTACCACTGTCGATCCTTCCCTGGGTGCTGCTTCGTAACCCACGCCTGATTTTCACGCCCGGGCCTTATCTGGGCGCAATGTTTTGCGCACTGTGTCTGTCACCGTGGCTGATCTGGAACGACGCTAATGAATGGGCCCATTTACAACATGAATTTGGTCATGTGAATTCCAATACAGATTCGCTGTGGCATGCAGTGGACTGGATTCCAGGTCTGTTGCTGGCCAGTATTCCGGCAATGCTGTTGGCTGTCTTCGGCGCGATTTCAGTGCGTATCGATCAATATTTAAACGATTCACAGGCAGCGGTACGAGAAATGCTCCGCACCAGTGCGCTGACATTGGTGGTGTTTTTTGTATTGAAAGGTCTGTTTGGCGCAGTGCTGTTGAATTGGACCTTGCCGATGCTCCCATTATTGTTAATGGCTCTGGCAGTGCGCTTGAAATGGTCGGTTGGGGCGGTTGTGATTGCGGGACTGGCTCAGGTGGGTTTGTTGCTTGCCTTGTTGTTTCCGTATGGGCTTGGGCTGTCGAAAGAGCAGGACGCGTTCCAAAAAGTGCGCGGTTGGGAGCAGGCAGTTGAGCGTGCCGCTGAATTGGCTGGGGAGACTGCTGTGGTCAGTTCAGATCACTATTCGACTCTCGCCTGGGCGCTGTTCTTCTGGCCCTCTGATGCAGATGATGCGGCTCGATACCAAAGCCCGCTGGGTCAGGTGATCCCACAATCAACCCGTCGGAAGAACCAATATGATCACTGGGGAGTCCTGAATACTGCGCATCCAAGGGTGATCCATTTAGGCGGCGACTCCCAAGCACTGGCAACTCGGTGTGGTACGTACCGTCGTCTCGGTGATGTGCCGCAACTGATGCCCGATGGTACGGTGCGTTCAACACTGGGCGTTTTTGAGTGCCTCGATTTCAATCCCACGCCTGCCTGGCCTGAGATCGAAAAGCACTGAATACCGATTCAATGCGTCATCACGGCGAGCGTGTTTTGTTCTGGTGAATCCAAGGGGTGACGCACCAGACGCAGTTGTTTGCTGTGTCGTTTCGACGTGGTCGAGAGTGCAAGATGGGATGACGCGCGGCATAGTCTCAAGCTCAATCTCCAAAGGAATGGGTCTGACCGCTCACAGCAAAGAATGGTTGGCACCGTTGGAAGCGATTTGCTGACTGGGCCAAGCCAAGGCGTTAGTGTGTTGTGATGTCCAGTGCTGAGAAATGCGGCCAATAAGCGTTCGGCGACCGGTGAGCGGAGTACTGCCGCGCTCTGCTGGTCCGAAATGATGTAGGGCCCTCCGCCGAGACTCCCTCGGCAGGGAACGCAAAGGAGTTGTTTGCACGGCGCCCCGCAGCCATAGCATGGGGCCACCCCGTCAACAATTTGCACTATCAGAGAATTGACGCCCATGGGTTTTCCCGCTTCAATGCCCGCTCGAATGACTTCTAAAAAGGACAGAGTATGTTGAATGCAAGTCACCCTGTGTTGATGGATGCACTTTGGGCCAAGGATGCGAAGCGGTTGCGTCCAATCGCATTGGTGTTTGCGGGCTCACTGCTACTCACCTTGTCGGCGAAATTCCAAGTGCCGTTTTATCCAGTACCAATGACCCTACAACCACTGGTTGTGCTGCTTTTGGGTGTGGCGCTCGGTTCGCGCCTTGGTCTGGCCACAGTGCTGTTTTATTTGGCGCAAGGAGTCGCAGGGTTGCCTGTATTTGCCGGTACACCAGAGAAGGGGATTGGGCTGGCCTATATGGTGGGGCCAACTGGGGGCTATTTGCTTGGATTTGCTGCAGCGGCCTTCGTCACCGGTTGGTTGGCTGAGCGGGGCTTCGACCGCAGTCGCTTTGGAGCGCTTCTGGCGATGAGCCTCGGGATGGCAGTGATTTACGCGTTCGGACTGCTGTGGCTTGGCGTTTTTGTCGGGTACAACGGCACGCTCTTCACCTTGGGTTTGACGCCATTTATTTTAGGTGACGCATTGAAGATCGCATTGGCCACCTTGAGCCTGCCAATGCTGTGGTCATTGCTTCAGAAATGATGCATCCAGGCGACTAGCGCGTCGCCTGGAACTCTGCCAACAGTGCTTGGTGTTGCGGTAAGGGAAGTCTGGGGCCGTATTCGGTGACCAGATGACCCGAACAGTGCACGCCGAATCGGGCTGCGGTGGGAAAATCCCAGCCTTGGCCAAGGCCATACAAAAACGCTCCGGCAAACATGTCACCGGCACCGTTGGTGTCGATTGGAGTGACTGCCCGGCCAGGCACATCGACGCGCACGCTCCCGTCGAACACAGTTGCACCCGCAGCGCCTCGCGTGCAAACCCAGCGCGTTGCGGTCTTGCCGAGCGCATCAAGCGCTGCATCGACTGTGTCTGTCTCGGTCCACGTCATAGCTTCCTGTGCATTGCAGAACAACAAATCCACTCCGTCTCCAACCATGCCGCGAACCTGGTCTTTGAAGTAGGTCACCATGGCAGGATCGGAAAAGGTTAGTGCTACTGGGATGTTGGCGTCTTTGGCAATCTGTCGGGCCTTTACTGCGGCTTCATGGGCTTTGGCTGAACTGGCCAAGTAGCCTTCGATGTAGAGCATGGCCGAGTTCTTCAATGCATCCTCGTCGATTTCGTGTGCACTCAGATCCCCAGTGATACCGAGAAAGGTGTTCATGGTGCGCTCAGCATCATCACTGACCATCACCACGCAACGTCCGGTGGTTCCAGGTTCACGGATTTGATCGAGATTGGTGCTGACACCGGAGGCGACGAGATCGCTGTGGTAGAAGTCGCCCAGTGGATCATGTGCCACTTTGCAGCTGTAAAATACTTGAGAACCGAAGTTGGCCGCCGCAATCAGCGTATTGGCTGCAGATCCCCCGCTGGACTGCTTGACCTGTTTCGCCTTGCTGTTGAGCTCGGACTCGAGAGTCTGCAGCATGTCCGCATCAATCAGCGTCATCATGCCTTTCTCAACGTCAAGTTGCGCCAACAGCGCGTCACTGACGTGGTACTCGGTGTCCACCAACGCGTTGCCTAGCGCATACAGATCAAAGCGTGCCATCACAACACCTTCGCAATGGCATCACACAGCGGGTCAAGATTGGCCGGTGTGATGCCCGCTACGTTGATTCGCCCAGAGCCAACGATGTAAATGTGATTGTCTTCCCGTAATTTCAAAACTTGTGCTTGGCTTAAGCCTGAGAAACTGAACATCCCTTTTTGATGATTAATGAAATCAAAATCGACAGGCGCATTACGCGCGGCCATTCCGGAGACAAAGGCTTCGCGCATGGCTTTAATGCGGGCCCGCATATCCGCCAACTCTTGAATCCACTGCGCCTTCAACATGTCGTCACCTAGGATGGTGGCTACAATTTTTCCACCATGGGCTGGGGGACTGGAGTAGATTGCACGGATTGCTGCCTGCATGTGGCTGAAGGCATTGATGGCCTCATTGGCATCACTCTCAACGACAGTCAGTGCGCCAATGCGTTCGTTGTAGAGACCAAAGTTCTTTGAATACGAACTGGCGATCAACACCGATAGGCCGGCATCCAGCAGGATGTGCAAACCGGCACGATCCTCATCGAGCCCCTCGCCAAAGCCTTGGTAGGCAAAGTCCACCAAGCAAATAAGCCCTTTCGATTTGGCCTGTGCTGCGATTGCTTGCCACTCTACTGGGCTGAAGTCGATGCCGGATGGATTATGGCAACAGCCATGTAGGATCACGATATCACCGGATTGCATCCGCTCGAGGTCAGCCGTGAAGCCCGCATGGTCGAGCCCTTGTGAGGCTTTGTCGTAGTAGCGGTAGTCCTCCACTGAAAAGCCAGCTGCTTCAAAGATTGCTCGGTGGTTCGCCCAACTCGGATTGGAGATCCAAACACGAGCGTTTGGAGCAGCCCGCAAAAAGAAATCAGCAGCCACGCGGAGTGCGCCGGTGCCACCTGGTGTCTGCGCTGTTTTGGCGCGCGCATCTCGAATAATTGCGTGGTCGGCGCCAAACAACATGGTTTGTGTGTGGGTCGCAAGCTCAGGCACGCCTGGAATCGACAAATAGCTTTTCGAGTGCTCGTTCTCAAGAAGACGTCGTTCGGCCGCTTTGACGGACTCGAGAACCGGTGTTTTTCCGGTGGCATCTTGATACACCCCAACACCCAAATTGATCTTGTCAGGGTGCGGGTCGGCCTTGAACGTTTCCGTGAGTCCAAGGATGGGGTCGGCTGGGGCCAAATCGAGATGAAACATGCAGGCGGTCTCCGAAAGACAACAAATGAATAGCCCGAAATTCTCGCATGAATCGCAGAGTGTTGGCGAGCAAGATGGAACTAGACTGTTCGGGCCAGCAGAGCGGCCCGTTGCGGGCGTGGGAGACCTTCCACGGTCTGGCTCGGATTGGCCGGATCGATTGCGAATTCAAAGGATTCAAATTGCATCCACTCAGTTTGCCGCTGCTCGCTCGTGGTGGTAGTCGACACATCCACCACCTCAACCGAGGTGAATCCCACGCGCATCAACCAACGGGTNAGGTGGGCGACAGANGGCAAGAACCAGACATTGTTCATCCGTGCATAGCGATCCGGTGGCACCAGACACGTGTTGCTGTCGCCCTCGACAACCAGGGTCTCCAGTAACAGTTGTCCCTCAGGTGCCAACATCGACTTCAACTTATCAAGGTGCACGATTGGATCTTTGCGGTGATATAAGACACCCATGGAAAACACCGTATCAAAGCGCAACAGTCCGGGGTCAAACTGCTCCAGAGTAAGCGGTAAGCTCGCAGCTCTGTTGTCTCGCAATAATTNTTTGACCGCCGCGAACTGGCAGTGAAACAGTACGCTTGGATCGATTCCGAGCACCTCAGACGCACCTGCTTCCAGCATCCGCCACAGGTGGTATCCAGAGCCTGAACCAACATCTAAAACACGGTGCCCATCGAGTGCCAGTGCCGGCTGAATGCGTTCCCATTTCAGGTCAGACCGCCATTCGGTATCGACTAACACGGGCCCAAAGCGAAACGGTCCCTTGCGCCACGGCATCAGCCCCCGAAGAGCGGCTGTGAGCGCGTCAATGGTATCGCTTGGCACTGTCTCAAGTCCTACTTCCTGGCCCAGTTGCGCCGCGCCATAAATAGTCGGTAAGGCCTCGAGTGCGGCAGTCCATCGCGGGAGATCACCGTGCTTGAGCCGCGCATCAATGAGTGGTTGATGACGCGCAACCAGCGCACTTAGCCAGGCAATCTCGGTGCTGGTCCAGGCGCTCTCAATGGATGTCATGCCACTGCCATCCAAGCTCTGAAATTTAAGCAATGAAAGAATTCCGACACTGCGTTGAATCCTGCCTGCTGCAANCGTTCGGTATGTGTTTCGGGTGACTCAGGAATCAAGACCTGCTCAATCGCTTGCCGTTTCCCAGCAATTTCCAACTCCGAGTAGCCATTAGCCCGTTTGAAGTCGAGATGCAGTGCGTTGAGATGCGTTTGTGCTGGTTCCGGTACGGTCACTTTTTCGGCCAGAATCAGCACGCCTCCAGGCACCATGGCTTCATGAATACGACTGAGCAGGCTCAGTCGTTGCTCTGGTGCAATAAACTGCAGAGTGAAATTAAGGCTGACCACAGAACATGGCGAGAATTCGAACGCGCAAATATCAGCGGCAATCCACGTGATGGGAATCGGCGCGATGGCGCGATCGGTGGCTAACTCCGCCGCGCGCTTGAGCATGGCCTCTGAGTTGTCGATTGCGATGATCTGACAACCCGGTTCGGTGACTTGGGTCGCCATGGCCAGTGTGCTGGCTCCGAGTGAACAGCCGAGATCGTAAAGTACTGTATGTGGTTTGGCGTAGCGTTTGGCGATCAAACCAGTCAAGCCAATGACATGCCCATATCCAGGAACACTTCGGCGAATCATGTCAGGAAAAACTGCAGCCACGCGCTCATCGAAGCGGAAATCACCGACTCCTTGCCAGGGTGTCTGAAACAGCGTGTCGGTGTGTTCGGTCATATCCGCTCCGGTGGTTTGGTAGGTCTTAGCCTGTCATGATACCCAAGGCAGAGAGGAGTTGAGACATGGAAATCACCTGGGTGTTGGCGATGTTGGCGATTTTGGGCTTCGCTTTGGCAGCCTATTTTGCGCATGCTTGGCTCGGTCTCAAGGGCGTGGTGGTGGAGCTGGAAGCGAAAACCCAAGCTGAGAGCGATTTTGAGCACAAGCGCGAGCTCATGAAGGCAGAATTTGAAGCACTGTCGCAACGGCTGTTCAGTGAGCGCGCCCGAGACTTGCAAGTGCAGCACAACGAATCCTTGGGGCAGATACTCAAGCCTTTAGCCACTGAGCTCGATGCCTTCAAAAAACGCATTAATGAGGTGTATGAACACGAAACCCGAGATCGTGTGTCACTGCGTGCCGAGATTTCGTCCTTAAAAGCGCTGAATCAAAAAATGTCAGAGGACGCGATCAACCTGACACGTGCCCTGAAGGGTGACAACAAAGCGGCCGGCAATTGGGGCGAGCTGGTGTTGGATCAGGTCCTATCGGCTTCAGGGCTTCGAGAGGGTCACGAATTTACTCGCCAGCAAAGCTTCACTGGTGAGGACGGCAGCCGCTTGCAGCCGGACGTGGTGGTGTCCTTGCCCGAGAAGAAGTGTCTGATTGTGGATGCCAAGCTGTCACTAAAGGACTACGAACAAGCAATGGCTGCGGTCGATGAACTGTCGCGGCAGGCGGCATTGAAGGCGCATGCTAATTCCATGAAAGCGCACATCCGTGGGCTATCGGGTAAAAACTATGCCGGCCTTCCAGGTATCTCGACAGTGGATTTTGTCATCATGTTTGTGCCCGTTGAACCGGCATTTTCCGCTGCCTTTGAGGTGCAACCGAGCCTCTTTACCGACGCGCTTTCACAGGGTGTGGTGATTGCCTCGCCTTCCACTTTACTGGCCCTGTTACGGACTGTGGAGCACGTATGGCGGATCGAAAACCAAAACGCCAACACGCGGCAAATCGCTGAGTTGGGTGGGAAGTTGTACGACCAATTTGTATTGTTCGCTGAAAGTTTCCAGGAAGTCGGTGAGCGAATCGGACGCAGTCAAGATGCCTTTGAAAAAGCCACCCAAAGCTCTCAAGTGGTCGTGGCAATTTGATTCGCAGGGCCGAACAATTACGCACCTTGGGTGTCAGCTCCAGCAAACAGATGCCACCGGCGCTTCAGGATCTGGACGATTGAAGTACCGCCATCACTGAGCCCACTTTTCGCACTGCCTGCAGGCGGATGTCGCCGCGCTCGAAAAGTCGTCGTGCGGCCATAAATTCAGTTGCGGCATTGACCGCTTCGACTGCGGTGATGTGGCCATCTTGGTGGCGAAGCACCACCTGGCGGGTGTCATCAGCGGTCAGTATTTCAGCTTCATCGTCGCGATTGGCGAGCCCGGCAATTTGCAGTTTTTGTGTTCCTTGATCTGACCAAAACCACGGCACTGCGTGAAATGCCATGGGCTGCCCGAGGAGCCGTTTGGCCAATACGGTTGCGGTGTCATTCGCCTCGCTGATCGATTCAATTCGCACCGTCCGGTCGAGGCTCGGATGGTGGTGGCGGCACACCTCGCCAATGGCAGAGACCCTAGGGTGTGGTGTCTGCATCAAAGCATCCACGGTGATGCCGTCTGCATCGGCCAGGCCGTGTGGTGTGAGTAGTTCCACATTGGGTGTACTGCCCACTGTGGCAATGATGCAGTCAGTCGGAATCGAACCCTGATTGGTTTGAAGTGTTTGCGTGCTGGCTTCGAAGCCCTCAACTGAACAGTGAGTTAAGACTGAGGCGGCACTGTGTTTGATCAGCCAAGACGCAGTTTCTGCACTGGTTTGCGGCAGTGCGCGTGGCCCACGCGCCAGAATGCGGATCTCACGATCAGGATGGCAGAGACTGGCAGCCAGCTCAAACGCCATGAATCCGGCGCCGATTAGGCTGACGTGGCGCGCGTTGTGAGTCGCCGCAGCCAGCTTGAGGCGATCTGTCCAGGTTCGCATCACCTGCAGGTCTTCGTCAGCGAGTCCGGGAATCGATGGCCGGATAGCGCGCGTTCCAGTGGCTATGACCAGGTGGTCGAAGTCTTGTGTTGTGTTGCCGGCCGTAACCTCTCCCGTGTCGGGGTCTAAGGTATCCACCGGCATATTGATCCAAGTGATGCGCGGATCAGTCAGTACCTGTGGTGGCAACAGTTGATTCCGTTCAGGCGATAAGGAGTTTTCTATGGGTGTTTTCGACAGTGGTGGCCGCTGGTAAGGCGTAATGCCCTCGCCATTAAATACTGTGATGTGACCCTCGAAATTACCGCGAACGAGTTCCGCGATGAGTGTGCATGCGGCTTGACCTGCACCAATGATCGCAAGTTGCATCGGTTAGTACTGACGCTTTGCGACTTGCACCCGCAATCCATCGTGGGCATCGCGAAGAATCACTTGGCAGGCGAGGCGGCTGTGTGGAGTGGGTTCAATGGCGAAGGTCAGCATGTCCGTTTCTTGGGCGCTTGGAGACTCGATCTGACCATCCCAAGATGGGTTCAGAATGACGTGACAGGTTGCACAGGAGCAACCGCCGCCACATTCTGCGAGGATGCCGTCAACACCGGCATGCTGGGCGGCATGTAACAGGGTGTCACCGGCAGTGAACGGGGCTTCGATCTCGGCTTCGTTGGGGTCGACAAATAAAACATGTGGCATGGTTGATCCTCGTATTCGTGCCAATTTGGATTGGATTCATTCCAGTTTTGGCGCTGTGATTTTGCAAACAGACCACTACAGTAATGCCATGTGAACAAAAGGAAAGAGTCATGCGCACAATCTCTCGCATCATTAACGGTCAACACGTCACTGACGGCGCCGGAGTCGACATCCGCCGCGTCGTCGGTCTCGCTGGCGCAGATTACATCGACCCGTTTTTACTGTTTGATGACTTTCGAAACGATGACCCCTCTGGTTACGTCGCTGGATTTCCGCCTCACCCGCATCGGGGATTTGAAACCATCACCTACATGTTGAAAGGTAAAATGCGACACCGCGATTCCAACGGCAACTCAGGGATCCTCGCTGATGGTGCCGTGCAATGGATGACCGCCGGGCGGGGCATTTTGCATTCAGAAATGCCAGAACAAACCGATGGCAGCTTGTGGGGGTTCCAGATCTGGTTGAACCTTCCGCAGCGCTTGCAAATGGCCGAGCCTGCGTATCAGGACATCCAGGCCGAGCGGATCACTGAATGGCAAGATGGCGGCGCGGCGTAC
>JGI26086J50260_1001191_pt1 | contig 15494 bp, 18 predicted proteins | sample SaaInl3SG_22_DNA_FD_50260 | JGI IMG/M metagenome (IMG submission 50260)
GATCANCATGGTTTTCTGCACTGGCCGGATTACTGACCAGACCATTGCCCAAACCATTGCCCAGAACACATGCTGATACCGCCATTATTATCAGATATCTGCGCATGATTTATCGTCCTGCCATCATAACAAGCTGTAAATAGAAAATTCGTGTGCGAAATTTGGAATGTTGCTTTTTTTCATAAACGACAATGCGCGGGCGATTGCTATCCGGTTTTTGAAACTCAATGATCATACTATCCGGCATTTCCACCCCATGCGCCGCTAACGTCGATTGCGGGTCACGGGAAAAGTTTTCATGAAACGGCGCGTCAATCCATGTTCTGGCCAATGCCCGCCCCAGAATATCCGGCAGTCGATTGCGGACATCTTCTTTATCGGCAAGCTTGATAGAACCCTTGACCAGATCAAATGGATGACCATCGTCAGCCCGCACCACAGCAGGTGGTTGTGCAGGCCGGACTGGCACAAGGGCATTTGGCGGATTGCTCATATATGTAAATCCAAAATATTATCATGTCATAATTTATCGATACATAATGCCACAAAAGGCTAGAATTTCAACTCCCCATTGATTCAAGCAGCATCACATAGGAAATTTCGTTCTGGCATGGAATTTGAATACAATTTTATGATTATTCCTTAAACTGAGGCGAATGTGACATGCTATCTATCATTTCTTCCGGCCTATTAGCCGCTAATAAAGAAATTAGCACCATTTCAAACAACATCTCCAACGCTAACAGCACCGGTTACAAACGTAGCACAATCGAGTTTCAGGATGTCTATGCACAAACCTCAGATCAGACGCAAAATGCGATAACCGGCATGGGAACACGCGGCGATGCCTTACGCATCAATCATAGCCAAGGGTCACTAAAGGTAACAAACATGTCACTTGATCTGGGCATTTCCGGTTACGGCATGTTCATGAGCACCGATGCCACCGATGGCGGTATGTATTACACTCGTGATGGTTCATTCAGTCTGGATGAATCTGGCCAGATTATCACCAATACCGGCAAAGTTCTGCTATCACAGAATGGTAATCCGATTACTATTCCTTTCCGTGTTGAAGCTGGTGATAATAGTGGCCGGTTTCTGGAAGTTGATTCTATTTCTATTTCCGCTAAGGGCGAAGTATCCGCGAATTATGGAACAAACACAAAAATAGAAGCCGGACAGATCGGTCTGGCACGGTTCAGAAATATTAATGGGCTGAAGCAACGCGGGTTAAATGAATTCGAAGCAACTAACCTGTCTGGATTGCCAACTATCGGCACGCCGGGTAATGCGGTTTTTGGCAATATTGTTCAAGGATCAATTGAGGCGTCTAACACAAATGTCACTGATGAGATGGTAATGATGATGCGCGCACAGCAAGCGTTTGGTGCTTCGTCACGACTGGTTCAGGCAGAAGCCGATATTGTAAGCACATTCACTAAAGGCTAATAATCCATTAATCATTTAGCATGACGCGTATAATGGTTTGCCATTAACGGATAGGGATAGTGACGGTGATATCGGTAATATCCAGCGTCATTTCCCTATCAATGCTCAGATCACCGTCAACACTTACCGCCAAAGCTTCGTTGATATCCACCTTGAGAACCGCCGGACGTGGTGACGCTTGTCTGATATGCCGGATTAACCGGTCAAATGCTTCACGCGGCAAGATGGCATTAATATCCATATGACGCTTATTAAGCTTAATATTTACCTGCCCAATGCTTGAATCATTGCCTGAACTGGCTGGGTTTTTGGCTGATGCAGCATTACTGATAGCATCATCAGGCATTGGTGCAATGGTTACAATGCTCTGGCCTCTGGCAATGTTGATCAGATTACAGGTNGCAAAAAATGTTTCTGCCATATCCGCATGACTTAACCGCATTTCAGCTGTCTGGATNGCCATGCTGATATCATGGGTTTGTTGCCAGTCTTTCATCCCACCATAAACCCATGTTCAGGATTGGCAATATATTCTCTCAGATGTTTGACTGCTGACGTTTTAATCTGTGAAACACGGCCGGTGGTAATATCCAGCACTTCGGCAATTTCATATACGTTCAGCTCTTCGACATAATATAGCTGAATAACCAGCGCCTCACGTTCGGGCAATGTCCGCAACGCATCTTTTAGTGATGATTTCAATTCCATATCATTCATCACGTCTTCGGGGCTATTTTCATCTGAAACAAACCAGATCGAATATTCATCATAGACACTGTCAAGGGACTGGTGATTATTTGCTTCAAATGCCTGTTGCCAATCCAGCATTTCATATTCTTCAACATTCAGATGCTTGGCCAGCTCATGTGTTTCGGGATTACGGCCAAGCTTGGAGCGTAATTCCTGTTCTGCTATGCGGACATCTTGCTGTCGTTTGATTGTTGTTCGGCAGAGATTTGAGTTCTTCCGCAAAAAATCAACAATCTCGCCCTTAATCCGCAGCCCTGCATAGCTGGAAAAATTAACGCCTTCTTTTGGCGTATAGTTTTGCGCCGCTAGCACCAGCCCATAATATCCGATCTGGATTAAATCCTCTATCTCAACAGACAGATGAACGCGCCCATGCATATGCCAGGCGATCTTTTTAACCAGATCAAGATGATTGTTGATCAGCTGTTCAATATCCACTTTCTGTTCAGGATAATGCGCTTTCATTTCATCTCCCGCCTGACATTCCTTTTTGGAAGAACCGAATGCCGTTTGTTTGGTTTGTTGGCGCATCCAGCACCTGTTTGGCAACAGACTGAAACGCCATCACTTCTGGTAAATCCGATTTTTGTGTGGTGATAGGCTTGCGGCTGACCACCGCCTTGCGAATACGCTGTGACATGGGAATATGCCCACCAAATCGTAACCGAACATCCAGAAACTGCATGGCTATTTCGTTGAACCGGTCAAAATGGCGCTTCGCCTCTGTGGCGCTATTCGCCATATTCACAACAATGGTAAAATTGGCCATTTCCATTTCCAGATGACAGGCCTTGATAAAGGAATAAGCATCAAGAAAACTGGTCGGCTCACCTACAAGCACAACAACCGCGCTATCCGCCGCCGAAACAAAAGATACCGAATTATCCGATGCACCAGCAGGAACATCAATCAGCAGGATATCAATCTGGTCTTCGATCTCATCCATTAATCTAATGGTCTGAAACCGTTTGGATTGATCCAGATTCAACATATCCAGCAACCCGCTACCGCCAGAATATATGCTAACGCCATTCGGCCCCTTACAACCAATCTCGGATATGGTTTTTTCACCTGATATGACTTCGCTAATATAAAATTCGGGATTAACACCCATCAGAATATGCGTATTGGCCATGCCAAAATCGGCATCAAGGATGGCAATTCTCTTACCCATGCTTTGATATACCATCGCCAGATTGACGGTCACATTGGACTTGCCAACGCCGCCCTTGCCGCTACATATTGCGATAGATTTTGCCATTATTAGTTCCTAATTAATCTATATCTTTATTAGTATATGCAATTTTCAATCCAGGCAAATGCCGGAAGTGTTTTTTATGTCATTGATCATGGATTAGACATTGTCCGGTGCTGTCTCAAACATCGGAATTGCAACGATTTCTGTTTCTTCATCATCTGCCATGTTAGCCGTCATGACAAGCTGTGTCGTCACCGCCACTGATACGCTTGGCTTCAGATTAGCTTGATCCAGCATCACATCTCTTTCTACCAGCACCGCACCGGATTTATCTTTCACCTGAAACCGGATCAGCGGAGCTTCGATCATGGATTGATTATGATTTGTAACCGTCCCCTTAATCCGGATGGTATCACCCATGCGGGTAGCATCCAGAGCGCTGATTTCTATCTGATCTGTTGTTGCCGCCGGCATTATACCGATTGTCTGCATCAAACCAGAAAGAAACGGCGTTAATCCTGCCAGTTGATCACGCATGGCAAAAGTTCCGGCAGACAGGCTGATCGCCGCTACCAGAACAAGCATGGTGAACCGGTGCCGGGCGCGGCTAACCATATTCTCCTGCATGGTATGGACAGTCTGGCGAAGTCCGTTCAGATCATGTGTCAACGCATACATTTTCTGTTTAGTATCCTCGCCTTGTTCCAGCACCTTTTCGCCTTGTTCCAGTGCTTTTTCGTAGAATACTTTGGCGGTTTCCACTGATGCCTGAATATCACTTCGCTGGCTTTCCACATCTTTGGACAGACGCTCATTTTCCCATTTCAACCGTTTCACACGGATATTAATTTGCGCTTCGTCATCGACCGGATCATCTGTTCTGGCATCTTTTCTGGCATCTTTTCCGGGGTCTTCTTCCAGCGCTCTCATAAACGCGTCTGACGTTGCCTTATTCATGCTTGGGCGGCCAGTCATCGGGTTAGAATATGGACGTGTCGAATGCAGCTCTTCTTCCATGACTTTGGTAAAGACATCGCTGATTTTATCTTTCTTTTTTGGCGCATAGCCCAAATCATTTGTTGCGCTAATCTCGACCTTACCATCCCGTGTCTTGGTATCCAAAATCAGGGCATCATCACCAAGCTGGGATAGAATTTGATCCATGGCTGTGGCGCTGTCGACTGCAGAAACGGTTATAGTTGGCATATTCTTTCTCCTCATTTCCCTCAGGATTTATATGGTTTAGCTTTCCGCTTCCCCGGTAATTGTGGCCACAAGTTCGATCTTGCGGTTATCTGGTATTTCGGTAAATCCAATGACAATCATGTCATCGATATGCTGGCGGACAAGGCCAGATAGTGANCGCCGGATCACTGGCGATACCACCAGCAACGCCTGCTTACCCTTTGACGACATGTCATCATTGATCTGGTTAAGTCGGGTTAATAATTTCTGTGATAATTCATTATCAAGAATTAAACCTTCTTCGCCGCTTTGTTTTTGCATCGTGATCAGCATATTTTCCAGATCAGATGCCAGAGTAACCACCGGCAATGGGCTATTAAGCGGGGCAACCTGCTGTATCAGCATGCCTGCCAGCACCGGCCGCAATGCTTCTGCCATATCAGCCGTGCTTAGATTCCGTGCCGCCAGATTGGCAACATTTTCCAAGATGCGGCGCATATCGCCAATTGGCACACGCTCATCCAGCAAGTTGCGTAATACGGCTGTCAGATTATGTAGCGGGATTAATTTAGGGACAACCGACTGTACCAGACTAGGCGCGGAATTTGCCAGATTATCCAGCAGTTCCTGCACATCATCCTGACCAATCAACTGGCCGGCATATTTATAAACCAGATGGCTAAGATGGGTCGCCAGAACTGATTCCGGCGCAACCACTACATAGCCTTTTGTTTCTGCTTCGCGCGTCTGATTGGTATTGATCCAGATCGCATCCATGCCAAATGTCGGGTCTTTTACTTGAATACCATCGATTTTCAGATTGGCATCTTCGCCCGGAATAGCCAGTTTACGATCCGGATAAACCTTATCTTCACCAACGATTGTATGCCCGACCTTGACCAGATATGTATTCGGCTCAAGGGTCATATCGTCTCTGATGCGGACAGACGGCACCACGAACCCCAGCGCTTTGGAAACTTGCCGGCGGATACCGGTAACACGGGTGCTTAGCACACCGCCATCATTGCCGCTGACCATATCAACCAGTCCATATCCGAGCATGATGGATATCGCCGAATTATCCGCAATATCAGAAAGCGATACATCTTCGGGATTAGCTTCCGGGCTATCCATCACATTATTTTCCAGACTTTTCTGCTCAGCCGCCTGTTCTTCTTTGAAATACGAATTAGCAGCCAGCACCGCCGCAATTGCCGCGCCTGCCAAAAATAACAGATTAGGCATAGCCGGAATAAGCCCGATTAAACCAAGAACGGCGGCGACAGGTATCCATGCGCGTGACAGATTAACCTGTGATCCGATATGTTCGGCCATATCCTGTGTTGATGACACACGGGTGACAATAATCGCGGTTGAAATCGCCAATAAAAGCGACGGGATTTGCGCTACCAGACCATCACCGATAGACAGCAGAATATAATTCTCAGCGGCAACAGATATNGGCAGATCATGTTGAGTGATCCCGATAATCAAACCACCAATAATATTGATCAGCAGAATAAATATAGCGGCAATGGCATCGCCTTTAACAAATTTGGACGCACCATCCATCGCCCCATAAAAATCAGACTCGCTGGCAATATCTTCACGTCTGATCTTGGCTTCTTCGTTTGTTAGAACACCGGCATTCAGATCAGCATCAATTGCCATCTGTTTGCCGGGCATCGCATCCAGTGTAAATCTGGCCGATACTTCTGATACCCTGCCCGCACCACGCGTGATAACAACCAGATTAATAATGATCAGAATAATAAAGACAAAAATACCAACCGCATAATTACCGGCGATAACAAACTCACCAAAAGATTCAATCACTTCACCAGCGGCCGCACCACCTTCATGGCCTTCGGTCAGAACAATTCGCGTTGATGCCACATTCAACCCTAGCCGCAAAACAGTCGCAATCAGTAATAGGCTGGGAAAACTGGAAAAATCCAGCGGCCGGTAAGTATGCATCGCAACCATAAGGATCAACAGCGACACCAGAATATTTGTGACAAAAAAGATATCCAGCAAAATGGATGGCAAAGGCACAACCATCATAGCCACAAGAATAAGGATACCAATTGGCATCACACTGCTACGGAAGACAGATCGTAAAATGTCTAAATTAAACCGTTGTAATACAGCATCCATTGTTATTGTCCTCTGCTCTGGGTCAGCCGAAAGGCGTGTAACGTCAATAAACCGCTGTCAGAAAACTGACATGAGCTAATGATATGATTAGCCGTATCATCCATTAACTTATTGTAATATAATGATTTCATTGTTTTCATAACGGTCAACTTCTGCACATGGCATTTGAACTTCTCATGGATACAGGCAAAAGCCGTGCCATCTCGGTTTTTTATGAGAGATTTTGCCATTGCCGTTGCTCTGGCATAGAACATGCATGACGCGACCAGACACTTTTCTCACGGATGGAGAACCAAATGACCCGTATGACATTAAAACCTCTGGCTTTTTTGCCACTTATCGCAACACTGACCGCTTGTCAGGTACCTGTTGTTCTGCAAGGCGATCAGGCCTTTTCATCAGCAACATCGTCCAGCAGTGGTAGTAATAGCGCAACTGATCTGGAAATGAGCCAGACCGAATCCCTTGCCGCAGTCAAAGATGTTCTTGATGCCAAGGCAGATCAAATTCCGACATTAAGCGCGGTTGGATATGCGGTTATTTCATCACAACCCGGACGCAGTGATGCCCAGAAACGATTGATGGCCATTCGCGCCGCGCGTATGGCCGCCATGCGTGATCTGGCCGAACAGATTCACGGTCTGCAAGTAGACAGTACAACGACCGTCATTGATCTGATGGTTCAAAATGATACTTTCCGCGGTATTGTTACCGGCACAATCAGAGGCGCACGGACGGTTCGTATTAACCCAACCGGTTCCGATACTTATGAAATCGTGCTGGAAATTGACCGTGACATGATTGCCTATCTGATGGATAGCGCCAGACATGTCGGCTAATGGGAACAGATGATATCTCAAATCAGGATATAGGATTTCATGATGTATGTATCGGCACAAACGACATTAGCACCAGCACAGACAGCATCAGACCGGACATTTACTATTAGCCGGCTGAGCTTTGTTCTTGTTGCCCTATTTGTATTTTTACTGCCGGGGCGACCATTAGCTGATTTGCGTTACACCGAAGCCACTGGCCGTGCTGTTATCGTCCATGAAGATGCTAAATCCGAAGCACGCATGCTGGCACTGGAAGACGCGTTATATCTGGCGGCGTTACAGGGCGGCGCACGCATTGACGGATTTTCCGCCGTAAGCGCCGATACCAGCCTGAGCGATCATTTCGTCATCAGACCGGCCAGCATGATTATGGATTATGCCATTATCAATGAAATCGAGGATGATACCCATTATTCCGTCACCATCCGGGCGGTTATCGGGAAAAAGCCGGAAAACCAGTGCCAGCGTTCCAGTGTCAATGCAACCATCTATAAGCCTATTATCAAGATCAGCCCCAAAGTGCCATCATGGGCGGCGGCGCATGCGCATTTGATGGTAAAGCAGATTATTGCCGAGGTTGATGCCCTACCCCAGCTGGATATGACCAATGCCAGCAATCGCAAATTTTCCGCACAAAATCTGTCAAATACCAATGATGATTTTGATTACATGGCGCTGACTAGCGGCAAAACACATGTTCATAATGGTGATTTTGCCATTGTCCCTGAAATTCATATTGATCATGCGCGTGATGCTTATGGGATTATCCGGATGGATCATCTGACCGTGACCTTCATCATGAACGGCTTTCATGGTAANTCATACGCTCCTGCGTTTAGTGAAAACATCGTTGCGGAAATTCCTATCGGCACAAAAACCCCGTTCAGAGCATTAAATCATCTGACAAAGTCTTCGCGAGATGAACTAACGCATGCGTTATCACAGCCTGTTGAACATTTTGTACAGGCCACAACACGAACCATGCTTTGCCAGCCGCTGATTGCGACATTGGCAAAACAGGGGGATAATCTGATGGTGCCTTTTGGTCGCGAGCAAGGGTTGAACGAAAACTCACTTGCCGTCACCAATGGCGGCGATACAGGCTGGACAGTGCTTAAAATTACTGCCCTGAATGATCGCAGCGCTACCCTAACCCCGCTTGATACATCGCATCAGATTAGCATACTGGAAGGCAAATCTGTTGAATTCATGGAGCTTACACAATGATGAAAATCAAAACTCTCATTATGGCCGCCGCTATTTTTGGGTTGCCAGCATTAGCACCAATACAAGCACTGGCCAATTCCCAGCCTTTTGTTGTGCTGGAATATCAAAGCTATGGCAAAAACGGTTTCATGCCTGATAATCCTTTTGTTATTGATGAGGATTATTCCGCCAGCCATACGGTTCAACCGGGGGAAACGCTAAGCCATGTGATGGAAAAGCATTATGTTGGTAGCGGATTAAATATGCAGTTTATTGAAATGGCGATTGTCATGAAAAATAAACATGCTTTTGTTCGCGGCAATCCAAATTTTCTTTATGCCGATAAAACTCTGCATCTGCCTTCGCTTAATGAAATTAAGGCCATGATCATGGGTCAGAATAAAGAACAGAACAACGATAACCATACCATTAGCAATGATATCTATTTTTTCGGCGGTTAATCGCGCCACAATCCTTACTGCCTTATCTGCCGCGTGTCTGCTGGCCAGCACCTCTAGTCATGCCAGCCAGATGATGACAGGGGTTGAGCTGTTGGATCAAATCAATACCACGCTGGAAAAACAATCGATTAACGGCGAACCGCTAGTTAATCCCGAACAGAATTTTATCGCATGTGAAGAACATCTGAACATTGCGCCACTGTTTCAAAGCTGGAAAACATTAAAACTGACTTGCCCTTCGAATGATCAATGGCGTCTGCTTGTTCGTGTGAAAATGATATCTGCTGATAAAATATCATCTTCGGGTTCATCTTCGCAAGACGCGATACCGGTTCCAAAACCAAAACCCGCATCACATAAACCGCAACAGACACATCACCATCTGCAGGCTGTTGCCTTAAGCCGGAGCTTGGCCAAGGGTGAGGTGATCATCGCGTCTGATGTGATTATGATACCAATTACCAAACAACAGAATACCGGTATTTTCATTGACCCAGATGATCTGATCGGGCGGCGGGTAAAAACGGCTATCCATACCAACAAACCTGTTTACTCACATCAGCTGGAACCATTTTACATGGTCGAACAAAAAAAGCCGGTCACTATTGCTTTTTCCCATCAGGGAATTTATGTTGAGGTTGCTGGTGTTTCGTTGGAAAACGGCCAGTTTGGTGAGATTATTAAGGTTGAAAACCTGTCTAGCGGCAAGACTGTTTTTGGAAAAGTTATCGCTAATAGAAAAATTTCACCAATTCACTAAAATATATGTCACCTGTGTCGTTTAATGATCTGAGGAGGCTAGACCAATGGTAGAGTCCATTAAAAACATGATGAACAGGGTTGATATTCAGCGCAGTCGCGTTGCGGATAATCAAACCTCAACTGCAGCACCGGCAAAGGTGGCAACGCCATCTGCACCGAATAGCTCAGCTGAGAAAGGTATGGCATCACAGAAGGTAGTGGCACAGCTTGCCAAGCAGCCACCAGTGAATTCTGAAGCCGTTAACCGCATTAAGCAGGCGATTTCGCAAGGTAAATATCCCATTGATGTCGATCAGATTACTGACGCATTGATGGATGCTTACCGTGATCTCAAAAGCTAGATCAGAAACTAAGGATTCTGATGTCGGACACCCTTGTCGAAAATTATTTCAGCATCATTGAGCGCTTGCTCGATGGTGCTCTCAGTGCTTCTGCCGGATCAGAAGCCAGCATGACTTCTGATGATGTTCAGACACAACTCGCTGAGACACTTGGTCTTATGCAAGCTGATATGGATGAAGGAAAGATCACTCTCACCCCGGCTGATAAAACCCGATTAGTTTCACTTATGGAAAAGATATCCACGCTGGAAAGTCATACCCACGCGCATCTCAGCTGGTTTAACGATCTGTCAAAACGCTTTCAACGCGAAGACGATAGTTAAGTCCCCTAAGTTACTCCCTTAAGTTACATGGTAAAGACGGTTTTCTCGCATGTCATAAAGAGCGTTGTTGTGCCCATAGTAATATGGAGCCGACCTGTCTGGCGATTAAGGATCAATACCATATCCTGATTTGATGCCATCATCTGATCATCGGTGATGCTTCCCATAGGAATACCGTATTCCTTATCATATTCCACAATGGTGACATCAGCACCAGCTTTGTTATTATTAATGATCAGCTCATGCAGGCCAATGGCATTATACGGGCAGGTGTAGGTTTCATGTCTGAACCGTTCACATCCTGCCAGCAACATGATAGCGCCAAGCCCCATTATCCCTAAAATGCCGCACCGGTGGCGGGCATGATTAGCATCAGATAGCGCAAGCCTAGCTTTCATCATCACCATCCGCGTTGTCTGGTGCTTGCGCGCTATCATCGCCGTCATTGTCATTATCGCCATTATCGTCATNATCGTCATTATCGCCGATAACGGCTTCGGCTTTACCGGAATCGATTAAACGCTGGGCATCGGCGATAACGGCATCAATAACAACACCAGCAGGAAAGCGGACATTATTGACCTCGGCATTTTCAATGATCTGCACACGCATCCANCCCTTATTTTCGCTGGATNGATTGTCACTAATTTCTGTATCCGCCTCCACTATATCCGCCTCTTTAGCGGCTTTTTGGGCTTCCATTTCATCGCTATGGCGATTTTTGATATCTTCGGCGCTGTCACTTTCATCATCTGTTTTCATGATCATGATTTTTTCGCGCAGCAAATACACTCTCGCCGCCAGCACACCTAGCCGTTTCTGATCATTTTCTTCATGATCAAGCAGACCTTTGATGAATTGCGTCATCTCATGCAGGTTTTTGCCTTCGCATTTCTGAATAACTGCGTCACGCACCTTAATAGTAGTGGCTGACAGATTACCGGCATTCAGCATCGCACGTTCATTTGTTGCTTCCATTTTCATTCCCTTTCACAAGTTGGCATCCTTCTTGCAAATTTCGCACCAGAATAAACATACACAACCATAACTAATTAGAAACTTATTATAGACGGATAATGCCATGAAGGGAATTGCAGATACTCTAGGATTACATAGCGACGCGCTAATGTTGCGGAATAAACGCAATATGATTCTTGCATCAAATATTTCCAATGCCGCGACACCTAATTTCAAGGCTCGCGACATTAATTTTGAACAGGAACTGGCAAAGGCGAAAGGCTCAGGCCCAATGATGACAACACATAATCATCATATTCCTGTTGCCCTGAGCGCGCCGGGGCAGGACACATTATACCGCCAGCCAGTCAACGCATCCATGGATGGCAACACCGTTGAGTTAGCCATTGAACAGCTAGAGTTTTCTGAAAACGCCATGCGTTATCAAACCAGTTTGACTTTCCTTAACAATAAAATATCCGGGCTGATGTCCGCGATTAGAGGCGAGTAATCATGGCTGAGCTAAAAAATATTTATGACATCGCTGGCAATTCTATGGCTAGCCAGCTGATCAGAATGAACACCATTGCCAGTAACATTGCAAATGCTGGCACCATGTCCGGTAATCCTGACGAAGCATATAAATCAATCAAGCCCGTGTTTGAGAGTACCTATGCTGATCAATTCGAACAAAACGGAATTGCATCTGTTAGAGTTTCCGAAGTGGTCGAAATGGATATGAAGCCATCACGAATATTCATGCCCTTTCATCCCGACGCGGATGGCGAAGGATATGTTTATGGCGCTGCCGTCAATATCGAAGAAGAATATGTCGAGATGATGGAAACTAGTCGCCAATACCAGAACAATGTCGAGGTTATCACCACCATGAGAGCCTTGGATATGCGAACCATCAATATGGGCAAATAAGCCAACGGAGTGAATAATGATTGACACTGCTAACCAGAACCAGCTGAATTCTATTCTTCAGAAATTAGGCGTGAATAAATCCGAAGAAGAAAAACAGGCGAATAGCGATCAGCTTGGCCAAGAAGATTTTCTCAAACTCATGACAACCCAGTTGCAAAATCAAGACCCTTTTGCACCAATGGAAAATGCTGAGTTTATTGCCCAGATGGCACAATTTTCAACAGTGACCGGCATCACCGAAATGGGTGAGAGTCTGAAAACATTATCAAGCCAGATCAGTGAGTTCAGAGTAGCAACCGCATCAAGCCTGATGGGGGCTTCTGTTATGGTGCCGGGTAATGTTGCCCGCCCGGATAGCAATGGCGAGATACATGGAATGATTGATCTGCCATCATCGTCAACCATGACGCGGCTAAGCTTTAGTGATGCCAGCGGAACGCCTGTTCACAGCATAGATATGGGCCCGCAAGCATCTGGTCTGACCGGATTTTCATGGGAAGATATTCCAAGCGATATCCTGAACAGCGATGAACCGCTACGGGTTGATGTTTTTGCCAATTTTGGCAATGGCATGGAAAACCTGACACCATCCGTATTCGCCGAAGTCTTTTCTACTTCTGTNGGAGATGAAACAAGCGGNGTGATGTTGGATGTTCGTGATTACGGACAGGTACGCGCCGCCGATGTTTTACGTTTCCGCACAGCCGGCAATAATTCCACAGAAGCACTTTAATAAGGTCAACAGTTAAACACTGTCATTTGAAGGAGTAATACCACATGTCGTTCTACACCGCTCTAACCGGACTTAACGGTTCATCAGCAGATATTTCAGCCACGTCAAACAATATTGCCAACGTGGGTACGACAGGCTTTAAACGAAGCCGCGTTGAATTCGGTGATATCTTTGCCACATCACCATTGCAGAACGCGTCTTCATCAATTGGTTCTGGTACGATCCTGAAAGGCATCAAACAGCAGTTTACTCAGGGTAACATTGCCGCCTCACTGAACGCGCTTGATCTTGCGATTTCAGGACAAGGTTTCTTTGCCTTGAAGCCTTCGCTGACTTCTGCCCAGACCGTTTATACCAGAAACGGTTCGCTGAACGTNAATAACGACAGATATGTTGTTGACTCCGCTGGCCAGTATCTCTTGACCTATCCGGTTAACACAGATGGTTCTGTTACCGCGAAAGACCTTGACAGTGCCGTGCCCTTGCAGCTGCCAGTGACATCTGGTGATCCGCAGGCGACATCAAATATTAAGCTTGGCGTTAACGTAAACGCGGCATCTGACGTGGTAACAGACAGAACCCAGTTTCAGGATGGATATACATTTGATCCCAATGATCCGGAAACATTCACCAATTCAACATCAATCACCATCTTTGATGATTTGGGTAACCCGACAATTGCGACCGTATATTTCATTAAAACACAGGCAGCATCAGCGGATGATCCAACAAACAAATATGACACGCGTCTGGTAATTAACGATACAATCATTAATCCTGATCTGGTGAGCGCGGTGGATGATGCCGGCAAACAGATTTTTGTTGACCGTTTTGGCCAGCAAACAACATCCATTCCTGATGATAACTACTTTATCGAAGGAAAAGGCGCTCCTCTTTATAAAAAGGATGATCTGCAAACACTGGTTCCATCACAGCCAGCACGGATCAGCGGTGAAGCGACCAGTTTTGATTTTGGCGAAGAAGGTGACAAGCTGGTTGAGATTGTCACAGACCCGTTACAGTTCAAATCCACACGCGAAGCTGGTGCCGATGGTGATGTCTATTGGGGCAAGGATTTCTTGCTTGTTAATGTCGATGATTCGGATCAGCCGGTAAGCATTAATATCAATCCGGGGCTTTATAACGCCGATCAGCTGGCCGCAGAAGTCGAGCGTGCAATTAATGCCGCTTATGGTGATGACCGCAAGTTTCAGGTGGAACAGAATGTCGATGACACCATCACTATTGATTTTCAGCGCGTTGGCGCAGACGGCACCGTTACCTCATTGACCAACAAGATTGCTGTGGAATTGCTGGGAACAGACAGTTATGTCACCGAATTGATGGGTGATGATTTTGCGATTGAAGGTACTTCACCCGATTTTACAAAAGAGCAATTTCTTGCCCATTCACAGGTTCGCATGAACGAAACGCTTAATGAGTTTGGTCGGGAATACAATGATGATCCGCTAGGTATTGGCGGGCTTCAATTCACTAAATCACGCGGTGAAAGCGTTGATACCGTTTATGAATACACCCAGGTTGTTCAATTCGAACGCGCTGATGATCCAACTGACCAACAATATATGGTTCACTCATATAACGGCAATCGCCCAACACTCAGCGTTCACTCTATTCTTAATGAAGTCGAAGGCAACGGCACAAACTTTATCGAATATTCGGCAACGGAAAACCGTCTCAGAATCTTTGTTGAAGATGAGAATAGCTCTAGCGCTGATCTTTCTGATTATGAACAGGGGCGAAGCATTGTTTTAGCTGGTGACGATACATTCTCAGGCGATTTGAATGGCCGTAGCTTTGTTATTTCGTCAACAGGTACCAGTGATGCCGGTTATAAATATATTGATGTCAGCACATCCGGTCTTGCTTTGGCTGATGGTGATTTCAACATCAGCACGTCAGATGCCGATCAAGTATATGTTCTCACCAGCCCATCAGATGATGAGCCAACTGTCGAAGCATTTTTCGAAGGTTCCTACTCTGTTTATGACGGTGCAAAAGAACAATATTCTAGCCAGAGAATTATTATAAGAGAGATTCAGGGAACAACCGCAAATACCGCCGCCGGTGCTTTTGTGGCTAAAGACTGGCTGATTGCAAATGGAACCGAAACAGCAAACTCTGCTAATCTTTCTACAAATTTAGCAAGTCTGGGACTTGAAAATCTAATTCATCCTAT
>JGI26086J50260_1001193_pt1 | contig 15477 bp, 15 predicted proteins | sample SaaInl3SG_22_DNA_FD_50260 | JGI IMG/M metagenome (IMG submission 50260)
CTTTTGACAGATCAATTTTAGTAATTTTAAAATCACAACCTATTTCCTCTAACATTATTGTAATTTTTTTTCCGTTTGGAGTATCTGCTGTAAATAATTCTATCACTTTTTAACGCCAAGTCTTTCTTGGGCCGCCTTTGATGTGGTAGTAAATTCAAATCTTAACTTTTCATCAGGTCTAGCATATTTAAAACATCCTCTAGCAGCTAAAGCTCCTTCATGAAATCCTGAAAGTATTAATTTTAGTTTTCCAGGATAGGTACAAATATCTCCAATTGCAAATATACCATTTAGATTTGTTTCAAAATTTTCTGTGTTAACGGGAATTGTTTTTTTATCTAAGTTTAAACCCCAGTCTACAATAGGACCAAGCTTCATAATCAGTCCAAAAAAGCCCAAAACATAATTTGTTTCTAACTCTTTTAAACTTTCGTCGTCATGTTTTATTTCTATTGATTTAATATTTTGCTCTCCCTTAACTGAGTTTAATTGGTATTTAGTATAAATTTTTAGTTTTCCAGATTTTTCTAATTCTTTAATTTTATCTATGCTCAATTGAGCTCCTGTAAATTCATCTCTTCTGTGTATTAAGTTTACATATGAGCTTTTTGATAATTCAATTGCCCAATCTAATGCTGAATCTCCTCCTCCAAATATTGAAATTGTTTTATCCTGAAAAATTGTTTTATCTTTAATTGAGTAAAATAAAGATCGATTTTCATATTTTTCACATTCTTTTGGCGAAAATTTTCTTGGCTCAAATGATCCCACACCACCAGCAATAATTATATTTGGTGTTTCAAACTCTTTATTTTTATTTGTTTTTACAATCCACTTATTATTAACTTTATTAACTTCTTCTACTCTTTCATTAAGATGAAATTTAATATTAAAAGGCTTTATTTGTTTGATTAAATTATTAGTTAATTCCTCTCCAGTACATTCTGGAACTGCTGGAATATCATAAATTGGTTTGTCTGGATAAAGTTCAATACATTGGCCTCCAATTTTATCTAAATTATCAACTATCTCACAATTCAATCCAATTAAACCTAGTTGATGAGCACAAAATAATCCTGTTGGACCTGCGCCAATTATTAATGCATCTGTTTTAATCATTTAACCTTGTTTTGATGGAATGCTAACTGTTAGTCCATCTAATTCATCTGAAACTAATATTTGACAACTCAATCTACTGTTTTGTTTTGGTTCAAACGCCATATCTAACATATCTTCTTCCCCATCTTCTTTTTTTGGAAGTTTATCAAACCATTCTTCTTTGACATAAACATGACAAGTAGCACAAGCCATTCCACCACCACAATCAGCATCAATTCCAGGAATGTCGTTTTGAACAGCGCCCTCCATTACACTCAATCCATTGGAAACTTCTATGGTATGAGACTTTCCATTATCTTCTAAGTATGTAATCTTTGGCATATATCTAAATATAATGAGATAAAAAAAAAGGGCAAGTATGTAAAAACATACCTGCCCTTCTTCTAATTATTTAACGAGTAAAACTACTTAGCTCTACCAGGTTGAGACATTGCTGCTGCCCAAATGATTAGACCAAAAGCGATCTTGTTCAAAAAGTCAGCTGCGTTGTAAATCACGTTTAGTGAGNTTGCGTCCATTCCACCAGTCATGTAACCAAATACATAACCTAATGGGTAGATAGCCCAACCAACTGTAACGATCATTCTCATTGCACCAAATGCAGTAACAAGAGCCTTGTTTCCACTTTTCGCTGCATTTTTTCCTGCTTCGCCTGAGAATACTTCATAAAGAATGTAGAACCATCCAGCCATACCGATTACAAAACCAAGTGTAGTGTTGATGTATCCTGCTTCTCCTAAGTATCCACCGATTAACATTACTAAAGTACCAATCATCAATCTCCAGAATATTCCAGAGTTTGCTTTNTTTACTGCTGCAAGAACAAAATAGAATTCTAACATCAATAATGGAACTGTAATTAACCAGTCAATATATCTGTATACTGTTGGTGACTCACCAGTCATAACCCACACATCTCTCATGTACATGTAGTGAATAAATGCAATACCAGTAACTAGTCCTGCAACAGTGATTGAAACTCTCCAGCCAGCTGGAACCGATGCTCTTTCAATAAAAAAGAATGCCGTTGACGCTAATAACGCCATTGACACAAGCCAGAATGAAATTCCAACAAAGTCATCAGAAGCTAACAGTGTAGTTTCTGCGTTTGCTACACCTGAAACACCCATTAGGGCTACAGCTGTAAGAGCAAACAATTTTAGTTTTTTCATAAAAAACTCCCTCTTTCGTTAGTTTTTAACTTTTTAGTTTATATAAACTAGACTTAAACAAATGCTTAAGTCATGTTGAGGATTAACTATCAAAATAATTAAGTTTTTAGAAGGTTTAATTGCCTCTAATTTGTATTGATTTTACTTACTTTTTGAATTTTAATACAATTTTTAATTTAATAAGTCTTAAAATATCAAAATAAAGAATCATTAGAGATGAATAAAAAATTCAGTGAAATTTATCAAAACTCTATAAAAAACCCTGAAGATTTTTGGCAAGAAGTGTCTAACGATATTTTTTGGTTTAAAAAACCAACAAAAATTCTAAACAAATCTAATCCTCCTTTTTATAAATGGTTTGAAGATGGGGTTACTAACACCTGTTATAATGCTTTAGACCTTCATATCGATGAAGGTAGAGGTGAAAAATTAGCTTTAATCTATGACAGTCCCATAACTGGCAACAAAAAGCAGTTTACCTATAAAGAATTAAAAGAAAAAGTTTCAAAATTTGCAGGAGCTTTAAAAAACCAAGGGGTTAATAAGGGAGATAGAGTTATAATTTATATGCCCATGATCCCAGAGGCAGTTATTGCAATGTTGGCTTGTGGAAGAATTGGAGCAATTCACTCTGTGGTGTTTGGTGGTTTTGCATCCAGTGAATTAGCAAGCAGAATCGATGATAGTAAAGCAAAAATATTAGTTACGGCTTCGTGTGGTTTTGAACCTGGAAGAACTGTTGAGTACAAACCTCTAGTGGATGAGGCCATAAAAATGGCATCACATAAGATAGAAAAATTAATCCTATTTCAAAGATCTGGAAATGAAGCAAATATAAATGCTCCAAAAGAAATCAGTTGGGATGAAGCGCTTTCAAATGCAAAAGAAGTAGATTGTGTTGAAATGAATTCAAATGATTTAGCTTATATTTTATATACCTCAGGAACTACGGGTGTTCCAAAAGGAATAGTTAGAGATATTGGTGGTCATATAGTTGCTCTAAAATGGACTATGAAAAATATTTACAATATTGATACTGATGATGTCTGGTGGTCAGCAAGTGATATTGGCTGGATAGTTGGTCATTCTTATATAGTCTATGCTCCTTTGTTTAAAGGTTGCACCACAGTACTATTTGAAGGAAAACCTGTTGGCACTCCTGATGCTGGTGCTTTTTGGAAAATAATTTCTGATTATAAAGTAAAATCACTTTTTACTGCACCAACTGCTTTTAGGGCTATTAAAAAAGAAGACCCTGAGGGAAAGTTTTTTTCTAAGTATGATTTAAGTAAATTTGAGTCATTGTTTTTAGCTGGTGAAAGGGCTGACCCAGATACCATTAAGTGGGCAGAAAATTTATTAAAAGTTCCTGTAATTGATCATTGGTGGCAAACTGAAACTAGTTGGGCAATTAGTTCTAATTGTACAGGAATTGAAATGATGAAAACAAAGTATGGCTCAGCTTGTAAGGCTGTTCCTGGTTATGACGTTCAAATTATGAAGCCAGATCAAACTTTAGCAAAACCTAATGAGATGGGAGATATAGTTATAAAATTACCTTTGCCTCCTGGAACTTTTCCAACACTATGGAATGCAGATAAAAGATACAAAGATAATTACATGACCAACTATGACGGTTACTATGAAACTTATGATGCAGGTCATATAGATGAAGATGGTTACATTTGGATTATGTCTAGAACAGATGACATTATTAATGTTGCAGGTCACAGATTATCAACTGGAGCAATTGAAGAAGTTTTATCAGAACACCAATCAGTTGCTGAGTGTGCAGTATTAGGCGTTGCGGATAAATTAAAAGGACAATTGCCAATTGGTTTGGTCGTTCTTAAATCTGGTGTTGAAAAAGATCACGCAACAATTTCAAAAGAGTGCATTCAGATGGTTAGAGATAAAATTGGTCCTGTTGCTGCATTTAAGATTGTAATTGTTATTAAAAGATTGCCAAAAACAAGATCTGGAAAAATATTAAGAGGAACAATAAGAAAAATTGCTGATGGGGAAGATTATAAAATGCCAGCAACTATTGATGATCCTGNAATTTTAACTGAGATAAAAGAAGACTTAATGAAAAATANTATTCTTAAANAATGATAAAGACATATTTATTTTTAACTATTGCAATTTTTTGTGAGGTAGGTGGAACAATGTTATTACCCGTNTCACAAAATTTTACNAAAATNATTCCAACNACAACACTTGCAATTTTGTATCTATCTTCATTTTACCTTTTAACATTNGTGGTTGATAAACTTCCTATCGCNATTGTTTATGCAACATGGAGTGGCCTTGGTATATTTACAATTGCAATATTAGGATATATTTTCTTCAAACAATCACTATCATGGCAGGCTGTTTTAGGGTTATTCTTTATTGTTACTGGTGTTGTTCTGGTAAATAGCTTTACTATAAAAACTATTTAAAATTTTAAAGGCTTACCGTCAGGTTCACCCAAAATCTTACCATCTCTCATTTTGATTTGGCCAGCAATAATTGTTGACACAGGAGTTCCTTTAAATTCATACCCATCAAAAGGTGACCAAGCACATTTACTTTCAATATTTTCATTTTTAATTGTAATTTTTTTATTCATATCAACGATTGTGAAAGTCTGCATCAAATCCTTCTTTAATAAAACCTTTGTCTTGAATGCCAAAAATTTTTACTGGATTTTCACATATAGAATTCATTAATTGTTCTAAACTTAATTTTCCATCATTAACATGGTTTAACATAACTGGTAAAAGTGTCTGAACACCTGGCATTCCAGATGGTGAATTGGGATATTTTTTTTCTTTGTTTTCTTTTAAATGTGGAGCATGATCAGATCCAATTGTGTCATTAAGATTATTTTTTACTCCATACCATAACCTGTCATAGTGAGACTTATCTCTTATTGGTGGGTTCATTTGAGCATATGTTCCAAGTTTATCATAACAATCTGGGGCATAGATTGTTAGATGTTGAGGTGTTATCTCAAATGTGATGTTACCTTTGTGCTGCGATAAAAAATCAATTTCTTGTTTGGTTGTTACATGAAGGATGTGTGCTTTTTTTTTATATCGCTCAGCTATTCTTACAATTCTTCTAGTCGATGAAATTGCACATTCTTCACTTCTCCAAATTGGATGTGAGTGAACATCTCCATCTTTAATTAATTTTTTATTCCTATTTAAAATTTCTTCATCTTCAGAGTGAACTGAAACAACTTTAGAGCTACTTTTAAATACTTTCTCAATATCTTCTTCAAATTGAACCAATAGATTTCCTGTCGAAGAACCAGCAAAAAGCTTAATTCCACAACATCCTTCTAAGTTTTTTAAGTCTGCTAACTCATCAGCGTTATCTGGTGTTGCGCCAAAATAAAAAGCATAGTTGCAATACATTCTATTTTTTGCAAGATCTAATTTCTTTTGAAATTCAATTTTATTAGAAGTTGGTGGATTAGTATTTGGCATTTCAAAAACACTCGTTATTCCTCCAACAATTGCTGCCCTACTTCCNGAATGAAGATCTTCTGTGTCAGTTGATCCGGGTTCCCTAAAATGAGTTTGAGTATCAATACATCCTGGTAAAACAGTTAATCCCTTGGCATCAAAAACTTCTTTTGCTTCACTATCAATTTTACCAATTTCTATGATTTTACCATCTTTGATTGCTATATCTTGATCTTTAAGATCTTTATCTATGTAGCAAGAACCGTTTTTAATTATTAGATCTAACATTTATGAAAAAAGTAATTATATTATATTAAGACATCAATCAATTATGAATAATCAAAATGTATACATTTTAGAAGATAGAGGAATTCTGTATATAAACGGTGCAGATGCTAAAGAATTTTTACAGAATATGATTAGTAATGACATTAATAAAGTAAGTGAAGACAGTAGTTGTTTTGCATCACTATTAACTCCTCAAGGAAAATTTCTTTTTGCTTTTATTATCATAAAACACAAGTCTGGCTACTTCATTGACTGTGAAAAATCTCAAACAGAAGCACTTTTCAAACAACTTAGTGTCTATAAACTTAGATCAAAAGTTGAAATTATGAATCTTAGTAACGAATTTGTTGTAGCTGCGTTTAATAAAGAAAAATTTTTAGAATTTGAAGGATCAAAAGATATTGCTGGGAACACAATTAAATATAGAGAAGATTCCATCTTGTTAGACCCAAGAAATAAAGATTTAGGTGCAAGGCTTATCATCAATTTAGAAAAGCTTTATCTGTCTTTAAAAAAATTAGAGCTAAAAGATTCTCCAATTACTGAATATTATAAATTGAGTCATCAATTAGGAATTCCTCAAAAAAACATGAATGAATTACAGAATAAGCTATTTGGAATTGAATGTAACTTTGAAGAATTGAATGGAATAGACTTTAAAAAAGGCTGTTATGTTGGGCAAGAGAATACTGCAAGAATTAAATTAAAAAATAAACTTTCAAAAAGATTATTACCTATTTATTTAATTGAAGGAGAAATAAATCAAGATGATTTAATCTATAATGGTGATTTTGAGATAGGAAAAGTTTTAATAAGTAATGAATATCCTTTTGCTTTAATTAAATATTTGGATGATAATTTTAATCAAGAAAATGAGTTTAAAAGCAAAAACGCCAAGTTAAAAATCAAAATTCCTAGTTGGATTAATTAGTGCGTCAGAATAAATGCATGACAAGATTGTATCAAATTGATAGGTTTTAATATGGAGTTTACTGAAGAAGTAAAAAAAGCAACCGATCCAATTTATCAAAAAATCTCTAAGGTTTTACCTGAGATTGAATGGTCAGTTCATGCTCCCTATATTCATAGAATTAATCAATTAAAAAAAGAAAAAAATGCGGTTATTCTTGCGCATAATTATCAAACACCAGAAATTTATCACGGTGTAGCAGATTTTGCAGCTGACTCTTTGGCTCTAGCAGTAGAAGCTTCAAAAACTTCAGCAGATATTATTGTAATGGCTGGTGTACACTTTATGGCAGAGACAGCAAAATTAATGAGTCCACAAAAAAAAGTTTTGTTACCCGATATGCTTGCAGGATGCTCCTTGTCATCCTCTATTACAGGTAAGGATGTAAGATTATTAAAAGAAAAATATCCAGGTGTACCTGTTGTTTCCTATGTAAATACTTCGGCAGATGTTAAAGCTGAAACTGACATTTGCTGCACATCAGCTAATGCCGTTAAGATTGTTAATTCTCTTGGTGTTAAAAAAGTTATATTTCTACCTGATGATTATTTAGCTAAATATGTAGCTTCTCAGACAGATGTTGAAATTATTGCTTGGAAAGGAATTTGCATTGTTCATGACCAATTTAATGAAAAAGAAATTCACGATATAAGAAAAAATAATCCAGGAATAAAAATTATTGCACATCCTGAATGTCCACCCGATGTAATTAAAGCAAGTGACTTTGCTGGTTCAACTTCAGGAATGATCAAATATGTAGAGGACAATCAACCTAAAAAGGTAATGATGGTTACGGAATGTTCTATGAGTGATAATATTCAGGTAGAAAATCCTAATGTTGAATTTATTAAACCATGCAACCTATGTCCTCATATGAAAAGAATTACTCTACCAAAAATTTTGGCCTGTTTAGAAAATGAAACTGGTGAGATAATTATGGATAATGAAACTATCAACAAGGCAAGAATACCTGTTGAAAGAATGACTGCTATTGGCAGATAATAAATGTGCCTAAAATTAAATTAAGCAACTATTATATCAAGAATAAAGTTAAGCTTGCATTAAATGAGGATCTTTATCCAAATGGAGATATTACTTCAAGTTTAGTTAAGAATAGTAAAGTTATAAAAATCAAATTAATTTCAAACCAACAAGCTGTAATTGCTGGCTTAGAGTTTGCTAAACAAACCTTCAAATTAATTGATAATAAAATTAAATTTATTATTAAAAAAAAAGAAGGTTCAATAGTCAAAAAGAACGACGTAGTAGCAACAATTGAAGGTAGGGCTGAAAATATTTTAATTGGTGAGAGGGTTGCTTTAAATTTTTTAAGTCATATCTCTGGAATTGCTACTAAGACTAATCAATTTGTTAAATTAGCTAATAAAAAAACTAAAATTTGCTGTACTAGAAAAACAATTCCAACCTTAAGAGTAATACAAAAATATGCCGTTACGTTAGGTGGTGGTACAAACCATAGGTTTAATTTAAGTGATGAATTTCTTATTAAAGACAATCATATTGCAAGCTCTGATATTAAAACTTTAGTATCTCTTGCAATCAAAAATAAAAAAGGAAGAAAAATTACAGTAGAAGTTGATAATTTAAATCAGCTCAAAAAAATAATGGGTTTAAAATTTAATACTGTTTTGTTTGATAATATGAACAATAAAACACTCAAGGCAGGTGTTAGAATGGTTAAAAAACATTATGAAACAGAAGCTTCTGGGAACGTTAATTTGAAATCTATTAAAAAAATTGTAGCAACGGGTGTCGATAGAGTTTCAATTGGAAGTATCACTCATAGTGTACCAGCTATAGATTTTAAATTTGAAATCTAATTTTTTTTAGAAAGTTCAGCTTGTGCAGCAGCTAATCTTGCTACTGGAACTCTATATGGTGAGCAAGAAACATAATCCAAACCAGCATTAGCACAAAAGTGAATACTTTTAGGGTCTCCACCATGTTCTCCACAAATTCCAAGTTTAATTTTTTTATTAGTTTTTCTTCCTTTTTCAACTGCAATTTCTATTAAATCACCTACTCCGTCATCTATAGAGATAAATGGATCTATAGAAAAAATCTTATTCTCAAGGTAATCATTTAAAAATTTACCACTATCGTCTCTACTTAAACCGAATGTTGTTTGAGTTAAGTCATTAGTTCCAAAACTAAAGAACTCAGCGTGTTTAGCTATATCATCAGCTTTAATTGCTGCTCTTGGTAATTCAATCATTGTACCAACTAAATAATCTATTTTAATTTTTTTATCCTTTTGAACTTCTTTGCAACTCTGACTACTAAATCTTTCATTATTCTAATCTCAGCTTCAGTTGATACTAAAGGGATCATAATTTCTGGAAATGCCGACTTAATTTTTTTTATCTTAAGTTCAGATAAAGCCTCAAAGATTGCTCTACATTGCATTTCATAAATTTCTGGAAAAGAAATTCCCAATCGACACCCTCTATGACCAAGCATCGGGTTTTGTTCATGTAACTCGTTAATTCGAGACTCAATTTCTTTTAATGGTAACCCCACAACTTTTGCTACATCATTAATTTCTTTTTCTGTTTTTGGAAGAAACTCGTGTAATGGTGGATCTAACAGTCTCACTGTGACAGGAAGACCATTCATAATTTTGAATATTTGTACAAAATCTTTTTTTTGATGTGGTAAAAGTTTTGCTAGCGCCCTGTTTCTATCTTCTACTGTTTTTGATAAAATCATTTCTCTAACAGATAAAATTCTCTCTTCATCAAAAAACATATGTTCGGTTCTACAAAGTCCTATGCCTTCTGCTCCAAAGTCTCTTGCAGTTTTTGTATCTAATGGTGTTTCTGAATTCGTTCTTACTTTTAGTTTTCTAAAATTATCTGCCCAGCTCATTAATTTGGAAAAGTCTCCTGAAATTTCTGGTTTAACCGTTGGCACTTCTCCTAGGATAATTCTTCCTGTTGAACCATCAATTGTAATAATGTCTCCCTCTTTAATTTCAATAGAAGAAGTTTTAAAGGTTTTCGCTTCATAGTTAATATCAATCTCACTAGAGCCAGAAACACATGGTCTTCCCATTCCTCTTGCAACCACTGCAGCATGACTAGTCATCCCACCCCTTGCTGTTAAAATTCCTTTTGCAGCATGCATTCCATGAATATCTTCAGGTGACGTTTCTACACGTACTAAAATAGTATCTTGCATAACATTATTTAATCTTTCTGCTTCCTCTGATGTAAAAACAACCTTACCACTTGCAGCGCCTGGAGATGCTGGCAAACCGTTTGCTATAACGTTTAGTGTGCTTTTTTCATCTAATGTAGGGTGTAACAATGTATCTAAAGAAGCTGGATCTATTCTCATTACTGCTTCTTTTTTAGAAATCAACTTTTCTTTAACCATATCAACTGCAATTCTAACAGCTGACTTTGAAGTTCTTTTTCCTGATCTTGTTTGTAGCATCCACAATTTATTATTTTCAACTGTAAATTCTACGTCTTGCATATCTTTGTAGTGTTTTTCTAAAATTTTTAAAATCTTATCTAATTGTTTAAATACTTTTGGCATAGCTTCTTCCATCGAAGCTTCTTTTGCTTTTGCATCTTTTCTTGCTTTTTTGGTTATATACTGAGGAGTTCTTGTACCTGCCACCACATCTTCTCCTTGAGCATTAATTAAGTATTCACCATACACTTCATTAACCCCATCTGATGGATTTCTTGTAAAGACAACACCAGTTGCACAATCATTACCCATATTGCCAAATACCATTGATTGAACATTAACTGCAGTTCCCCATTCAGCAGGAATTTGGTTTAGTTTTCTATAAACTTTTGCTCTGTTACTTTCCCAAGATAGAAATACCGAACTAATAGCTCCTAATAATTGATCATATACGTTCTGGGGAAATTCTTTTTTGGTTTGATTTTTAATAACTTTTTTAAAATCATTAATTAATCCCTCCCAATCATCTGCATCAAGATCTGTATCTAAAAGAACACCTTTGGTTAATTTGTAATTTTCAATTAATTCTTCAAAGTGATAGCCCTCAACACCCATAACAACATTGCCATACATCTGAATAAATCTTCGGTAACTATCTTTTGCAAATCTGCTATTAGAAGTTTTTTTTGATAGTGCAATAACGGTCTTATCATTTAATCCTAAATTCAAAATTGTGTCCATCATGCCAGGCATTGAAACTCTTGCACCAGATCTAACAGATAATAATAAAGGATTTTTTAAATCACCAAATTTTTTCCCTACTTCTTTTTCGATAATCTTTAATTCCTTTTTTATAGTATTAACAATTTTTGAATTTAATTTTTTCTTATCTTTATAAAATAATTCACAAACTTTTGTTGAAATTGTAAATCCAGGAGGAACTGGCAGTCCCATTCTGCCCATTTCAGAAAGGTTTGCCCCTTTTCCACCTAAAAAATTTTTAGGATTTTTAATTTTTTTTGAATCTTTTGATTTAAAATTTAAAATTAGCTTATTCACTGTTTGATATCTATATTTGAAAAATTTATGTAATTATCAAATGTTCTACATAACATTTGTAAAAGTTCCAATCTGTTTTTTTTAATATTTTTATCATCATCATTGACCTTAACATTGTCAAAAAACTCTGAAGTTGCTTTTTTAGCACCAGCAAGAATTTCAAGTGTTTCTCGGTAGTTTTCATCTTTGCCAATATTTGTAAAATATTTTCTTATTTCATTAATTTTTTTAAATAGGTTTTTTTCATAGTCATTTTTAAAAATACCAGGGTCAGTTGTATTTGATAGTTCAAGATCTGTATTTTTTAACTCACTTTCAAGTATACTGTAAGCTCTCTTATAGCTTGTAATAATGTCCTCTCCTATGACTTTGCTAATTAGCCCATTAAGTGTTGAAGCTTTTTTATATATTTTGTTCATATGATCTAATCCATGTGCTTTTATACTGGCTTCTATTACCTCTGATCTAATCTTTTTCTCTTTCATGTAGTATTTTAATCTGTCCATTAAAAAATCGGATAATTCTTTTTGAGATGANTCGTTTGAAAAAATAAACCCTTGGTCTTTATGTAGTGAAGTGGAATAACTAATAAGATCTTTNATNTTAAACTCTTTATTATTATCAATTAATAGCTTTATTACACCAAGTGCAGACCTTCTAAGCGCNTAAGGNTCTTTTGAGCTAGTTGGTTTTTGGTTAATTCCAAAAAAACCTACTAAGGTATCAATTTTGTCAGTTAAAGCTAAAGCAATACTAAACGGTTTCTTTGGAGTTTTGCTATCAAGACCTACTGGTTGATAATGTTCACTTATTGCTAGCGCTATCTCTTTATCAAAACCTTGCACTTCAGCAAAATGTCCGCCCATAATTCCTTGAAGCTCAGGAAATTCACCAACAATATCAGAAACTAAATCAACTTTGCAAATCGATGCTGATAGTTCAACTTGATCTTTGCTAATTAATAATTCATCAGAAATCATTCCTCCAAGTTTTCTCATTCTTTGAATCTTGTCAAAATAAGATCCAAGACCTTTAAAATAATTCATATTTTTTAATTTTGAAACTTGTTTAACTAAATTTTGAGATTTATTTTTTTCCCAAAAAAATTGAGCATCGCTTAATCTTGCTTCTACAACCCTTTCATTACCCATCTTAATATAACCTTTTTCATCTTTGTTATTTGCCACAACTAAAAATTCATTAGTAATTTTTCCTTTTTTATCAAATGTTGGAAAATATTTTTGATGGTATTGCATTGTGATAATCAAAATTTCTTTTGGAATATTCAAAAATTTCTGATCAAACTTGCACACTAAAATATTTGGTTGCTCAACAATATCTGTAACTTCATCTAAAAGTTTATTATTAGGCTCGACAATGAAATTATTTTTTCTAGATATTTTTTCAATTTCTTTAATAATAAATTCTTTTCTCAATACGTGATCTATAATTATGCCAGATTGACTAAAGAAATCTTTGTAACTTTTAAAATTTTTAAATATTTTTTTTTTATCTTCAAACTCTTTGTCAATAAATGTTGTGTTAGAGGCTATTAAATGATGAAATTTAAAATTTAAACTTTTATCATCAAAAACTGCTAGGATAGATTTTAATGGTCTCGCCCAACTAAGGTTATAGTTTCCCCAAGTCATAGATTTTTTCCATTGTAATTTATCAAGGATTATAGGTGTATATTCTTGAAGTAAATCTATGGTATTAATTTTACTTGATGCTTTCTTGAAAAAATAAAATTCTCCTTTTTCCAATGTTTTTTTAAGAAGATCTTTTTTTTCTATTTGATTTGACCTTAAGAACCCTTCAATAGCTTTTTCTGGAGCTTTAACATTTGGTCCTTTTATTTCTTCAGCTTTTTGTATTATTTCTTTAGATAGGCCTTCAAATAAAATTATAAGACGATTTGGTGTTGAAAATGAAGAACTTTTTTTGAACAGAATTTTTTTTTCCTCAAATAAATTTTGAAAATTTTCTAATAAAACATTACGTGAGTTACTCTGTAAACCAGCTGGTATTTCCTCACTAAACAACTCTATAAAAAAATCTGACATTAATCTGTTTGACTGCTTAACCAACTTTCGGCAACTGCTTTTGTAATGTCTCTAATACGCCCTATATAACCCGCTCTTTGAGCAACACTTATAACTCCTCTTGCATCTAAAATATTAAATGCATGGCTTGCTTTTAGACATTGATCATATGCAGGTAGTGAAATTTTTTTATCTACTAATGCTTTTGCTTCAAGCTCGAACATATCAAACATTTTGAATAGATTTTCTGTATTGGCATGTTCAAAATTATATGCTGAAAACTCTTTTTCAGCTTGAAGAAACACATCCCCATATTTTACACCTTCATCATTCCATAGTAGATCATAAACATTTTTCATTTGTTGAGTAAACATGCAAATTCTTTCAAGACCATATGTTATTTCAACTGAAACAGGTTTGCATTCAAATCCAGCCATTTGTTGAAAGTATGTAAATTGAGTAATTTCCATTCCATCACACCAAACTTCCCATCCTAAACCTGCCGCACCTAAAGTTGGACTTTCCCAATCATCTTCAACAAATCTAATATCATGTTCTTTATGATTAATACCGATTACAGCCAAACTATTTAAATAAAGTTTTTTGATATTATCTGGTGAAGGTTTTATTAAAACTTGGAATTGATAATAATGCTGTAATCTATTTGGGTTTTCTCCATATCTTCCATCAGTGGGTCTTCTTGATGGCTGAACATAAGCTGCTTTCCATGGCTTAGGTCCTAATGATCTTAAGGTTGTAGCAGGATGAAAGGTTCCTGCACCAACTTCTATGTCATATGGCTGTAGAAGAATACATCCCTGTTTGCTCCAATATTTTTGAAGATTCAAAATAGTATCTTGAAACGATTGAAATTTAGGTTTTATAATTTTTTCCTTAGAAGCCATATCTTTGCCAGATAGATCTTTCCTCTAAAATATTTGCTAGTTGATCTATTTGATTGCTAGAGGAAGATAATTTCTTACTTAACCAACCCTTAGATTTTTCAAATTTTTTGATAATCACATCTTCACCAAATTTTTCTTTTAAAATTTCATTAGCATTCCAAGTCCATCAATTAGGCCTAGCTCTTTTGATTTACTACCCGCCCAAAACTCTCCTGAGAACAATTCAATCCCATCCTTTTTAAGTTTAGATCCTCTACTTTCTTCTACAACTTTAATAAAATCTTTATGCAGATCTAGTTGAATATTCTTAAGTCTCTCAATATCTTCTGATTTCTCTTCTTGAAAGGGATCTAATGAGCTTTTATTTTTTCCAGCTGTATGAACTCTTCTTTCTACACCAATTTTTTTAATTAGTTCTGTAAATCCAAATGATGAATAAATAACCCCTATTGATCCAATAATTGAACTTGAATTTGCATATATCTCATCTCCTGCACAAGCTATTAAGTATCCACCAGAAGCTGCAACATCTTCCGCGAACACTATTACTTTTATTTTGTTTTTCTTAGCTTGAGCTCTAATAAATTTGTAGATTAAATGTGATTGGACTGGTGATCCACCAGGTGAATTTATANTAATTGCCACTGCTTTTGCTTTTTTTAGTGAAAAAGCCTTTTCTATAATCTCTTCTTGTCCTGCAAAATCTATGCCCTGTTTAAACTTTCCAGCATTGCCAATTACACCATTTAGCTTGATATGAGCTATTATTTTTTTCTTTTTAAAAAAAGAGAACATTGTTAATCCTTATAGAATTTTTGATTTAATATAAAGCCTACTTATAGTTGAAGATTAAGGTGCGTCAATTGATAAGTAATAAATATAACTTAATTATACTAACTTATTTTTTATGGGAACTGTAGTTCAACTTAAAAACCAAATAAATAATTCATATTATCAGCTAAAAGATTCTGTTGATGAAAAATTAGTTTTAGTTGAAGAAAAGATTAAATCAAAACTCTT
>JGI26086J50260_1001196_pt1 | contig 15461 bp, 14 predicted proteins | sample SaaInl3SG_22_DNA_FD_50260 | JGI IMG/M metagenome (IMG submission 50260)
CAAATATAATCGAAATTATGATCTAATTTTGTTAAAATTTCTTGGCAACCTTTTACGGCCAAACAATTAGTACCTCCTTCTGGAATTAGATAAAAATCACCCAATTTATTTTTTAATTTTTCTACGAAACCAAGGCTATTTTTTTGTCGGTAATTTTCTCTAGAAACAAAATGGAATTTCATTCCGTTTTTATAGGCTTCTTGTAAAGTAGCATTATTAGCTAGCGTTTCTTTTAAGTTTTTAGCTAACTCATCTCCCCTAATAACACCAATGGTTTTAAAACCCGCCAACTTACCAGCAACAGCAGTTGCAACAATATGATTAGAAAAAGCTCCACCAAATGTAAGTAAGGTATTTTTTTTAAGTTTTTTAGCTTCTGTTAAATTGTACTTTAGTTTCCTAAACTTATTACCTGAAACAAAAGGATGGATTACGTCTTCTCTTTTTATGTAAAGTGTTACTTTTTTTTCTTCTAAAATAGGTAGATGAACGTGTTGATTTTCAGTAATAAAATCTTGAAAAAAAAAGGAATTGAGTTCTTTATGCATTTAAACACAAAAATAATAGTTATTTTTTTTAAACTATTAAAAAAACTTGTCATTGTCAATTTAAAAACAAATTTAATTCAAATTAAATCAAGGTGTTTAGGTAGCTTATTTTGAAAAAAATCTTGTTAACATTATCAAAAGATCTGAAAAATCTATTTATTCTGTAATTCAGTAGCTTTACGCTCTAACTCTGCTTGAAATTCTTCCATCACAGGTTTTACTGTACTTTCTGGTATGTCTGCTACTTTTATATACATTAAACCATCTACAGCATTGTTAAACTTTGGGTCTACATTAAAAGCTACCAAACGGGCATTTTGTTTTACATATTTCTTTAATAAAACTGGAATTCTTAATGCTCCTGGTTCAATTTCGTCTATAATTTTATCAAACTTTTGCATGTCTGCTTTAGTAGCATCAAATACAAAGTCTTTATCACCATCTTTTAGTTTTACCTTGTATTCTTTTTTNGCATANATATATTGGGCAATGTANGGNTCGTAATAATGAGATTTCATAAACTCAATCATTAACGATTTAGAAAAATCTGAAAATTGATTGCTAATAGAAACACCACCCATTAAATATTTATATTCTGGATAACGTAAAGTAACATGTACAATTCCTTTCCACAATAAAAATAGTGGCATGGGTTTTTGTTGATATTCACTTACAATAAAAGCNCGTCCCATCTCTATGGTATTGCTCATCATTTGGTGTAATTCTGGTTCTATTTTAAACAAGGTTTGCACNTAAAACCCATTGATACCATACTTTTTAAAAATATCTTTACCAAGTCCCATTCTATAAGCTCCTACCAAACAACTAGCTTCTCTATCCCATAAAAAAAGGTGGGAGTAATATTTATCGTACTTATCTAAATCTAAAGATTTATTGGTGCCCTCACCTACTTCTCTAAACGTGATTTCTCTTAACCTACCAATTTCATGCAATAGATTTGGTATTTCTTTAGCGCCCGCAAAAAANACTTCGTAGTTTTTACTTTCTAATAATCTACTATTCTTAGCTCTTAAAATATTTACTTCGTTAATAAATGAATCTACATTTTTTTGAGCAGCAATTTTTTTTGCTGGCTTTTTAATTTTTATATTTTGAGTAGAAATTAGTTTGTGAGCTTTTTCAAAAGGATTTGCCAACATATAGGTTTTCTTTCTTATAAACTCACAAAAAGACGGAATGTCTTTAAAATCACTTTGGTCTTTTACAGAAATTGGTTTTCCTATTCTAACTCTTACAACTCTACCTCCTTGAGAAATCACTTCTGATGGTAATTTNGCTGTTCTTAACGTATCTGAAATTTTAGATAAAAAGTAAAAAAGTTTACTATTTTGGGCATGAAAATATATAGGAATAACAGGTACTTCTGCCTTTTTTATCAATTTAACTGCACCTTCTTCCCAAGGCTTATCTACTTTTAATTTACCATCTTTATAGGTAGACACCTCTCCTGCAGGAAAAATTCCCAAAGGTTTTCCTTCTCTTAAATGTGATAAAGCACTTTTAATTCCTGCTACACTAGATTTTACGTCCTTTCTGGTTTCAAAAGGATTTACGGGCATTACATAAGGCTTTAATGGCGCTATTCTATGTAGTAAAAAGTTGGCAATTATTTTATAATCAGCTCTTTTTTCTATCAATAACTTTAATAGTAAAACGCCATCTATCCCCCCTAAAGGATGATTAGAAATTGTAATAAAAGGACCTTCTTTTGGTATTCTTTTAAGATCATCTTCTGGAACTTCAAACTTTATATTACAATCGTCTAAAACACCGTTTAAAAAATCTAGTTCAGATTTATTTTTATTCTTATCGTAAATTTTATTAATNGTAGATATACGAAGTATTCTTAATAAAATCCATCCTACAAAAGTACCTAGAAATCTAAATTTCTGAATACCAATTACTTGTGCAATTTCTTTAGAGGTTACTAATGCCATAAAATACNATTAGAGCTTCATACAAACATACTAAAAAAATGAAATAGGAATTCAATTATTTTGCATCCAAAANAATTTGCATAGTTTCCTTATTAACTTGCGTTAACAAAAAAGTACCTTTTTCTTGTATACTTTCAATTGCTTTGTCATCAAAATGACGCACTGTATACAAATCTACTTTCTTTTGTACGTCTATTTTAAATTCCGTTTTTAGTTCTTCGTAAAAACTATCAAACTTATTAAATTTATTATCTATACAGATAGAAAAACTAATAGCCGAATTTTGTATTAGATTGGTTTTTAATTGATAATCGTGTAATTTCTTAAAAATATAACTAATATTATTTTCTACCATAAAAGTAAAGTCTAAAGCAGAAATAGATACTAAAANTTGATTTTTCTTAACAATAAAACAAGGTATTAAAGGCTCTAAATTAGACCCTTTAGAAATTCTTGTACCAGCTTCTTTTGGGTTTACAAAAGAACGTACTAATAATGGGATTTCTTTTTGTTGTAAAGGCTGTAAAGTTTTGGGGTGAATTACAGATGCTCCATAAAATGCCATCTCTATAGCTTCTTGGTAAGAAATTTGTTTTAACAAAGTAGTATCTTCAAAAACGCGTGGGTCTGCATTTAAAACACCAGGTACATCTTTCCAAATAGTTACGTTGTCTGCATTTAAACAATATGCAAAAATACCAGCTGTATAATCAGATCCTTCTCTACCTAAAGTGGTTGTATTTTCTGTATCGTTTGCAGCTATAAAACCTTGTGTAATGTTTAATTTAGAAGCATCTACTTTCTTAGAAATAAGTTCTTGGGTTAAGTTCCAATCAACTTTTGCATCTCTATAATTACTATCTGTTTTTATGTAATTTCTTACATCGAACCAATTATTTGCTACACCAATTTTTTCTAAATAAGCACTAACAATTTTGGTAGATAACAACTCACCAAAACAAATAATTTGGTCGTACACATAATTATATCTTTGCGATGTATTTCTAGCTAAAAACCAACTTAACTCGCCCAATAAAATATCTATTTCTTTATAAATTGGAGCCTCTTTTTCAAATAAATCATCCATGATGGCTTTATGAAAATCTTCTATAACTCCTAATTTTTCAGACAAATTATCTGTTTTGTTATAATAAGCTTCTATTACGTCTTCAAAAGCATTGGTAATTTTACCCATTGCAGAAACTACAACTAATATATTTTCTGTACCTTCGGATTGTAAAATGTTTATAACATTTTTTACGCTTACAGCATCCTTTACAGATGCACCTCCAAATTTAAAAATTTTCATTTCTAATTATTTTCAATAAATTTTGCTAAGTTTTCTTTATTCATTTGCACCACAGACCAATCATTTAAATAGGTTGCTCCTGTGCTTTTGTAAAAATTAACTGCGTTGGTATTCCAATCTATAACTTCCCAAGCAACTCTATTAAAATTATGATCGTAAGCATATTTTAAAACAGCTGTATACAAAGCTTTGCCTGCTCCAATTTTTTGTCTACTTTTTGTAACAATTAAATCCTCTAAATGTATGGTTTTTCCTTTCCANGTAGAATATCTTTCATAAAACAAAGCAATACCAATTACTGTATTATTTTCTTCTGCAACAAATAATTTAAACTTTGGGCGCTCAGAAAAACCATCATTTAATAAATCTTGTACAGTAATTTCTACCGCATCTGGTTCTTTTTCAAAAACTGCCAATTCTGTAATTAAATCGTGCACNGCTTGTACATCTTTTTCTATTGCTCTTCTAATTATAAAACTCATTTTTACAAATTTTNTACAAAGATAGTTTATTTGATACTTGACAAAATTTTTTGAATATTTTACACATTTTTTTATGATTTGTTTAAAAAAACAGGTAAATTAACTGATGTAAAAAATTAAATAGTAAAAAAAAAATAACATATTTGTATTAAGAACCATATCTATTAAAATGACGCATAAAAAACAAACTCTTGGCGAATTTATTATTGAAAATCAACACGCATTTAAATACACTTCTGGTGAGCTTTCTAGGCTTATAAACTCTATTAGGTTAGCTGCAAAAGTAGTAAANCATGAGGTGAATAAAGCTGGTTTGGTAGATATTATTGGTGCCATTGGCGGCACAAATATTCAAGGTGAAGATCAACAAAANTTAGACGTTTATGCCAATAATAAATTTATACAAACCTTAACCAAAAGAAACATTGTTTGTGGTATTGCAAGTGAAGAAGAAGATAGCTTTATAACGATTAACAGTCAAGATGAGAATCATCAAAATAAATATGTGGTTTTAATTGATCCTTTAGACGGTTCTTCTAACATCGATGTAAATGTTTCTGTAGGTACCATTTTTTCTATATACAGACGCGTAACACCTGTTGGAACACCTGTACAATTAGAAGATTTTTTACAAGAAGGAAATAAACAGGTAGCTGCAGGTTATATCGTTTACGGAACCTCTACAATGTTGGTATATACAACTGGAGATGGTGTGAATGGTTTTACCTTAAACCCTGCAATTGGTTCGTTTTATTTATCGCATCCAAATATGACTTTTCCAGAAGATGGCAGTATTTACTCTGTAAATGAAGGTAATTATTTAGATTTCCCTTTAGGANTAAAAAAATACATAAAATATTGTCAAGAAGAAGANGGAGACAGACCTTACACGAGTAGATATATTGGTTCTTTAGTATCAGATTTTCACAGAAATATGATTAAAGGAGGTATTTATATGTATCCAAAAGGCTCTAGAAATCCAAATGGGAAATTNCGTTTGCTTTATGAATGTAACCCAATGGCATTTTTAGCAGAACAAGCTAATGGTAAATCTTCCGATGGTTATACAAGAACCTTAGATGTTATACCAACAGAACTTCATCAAAGAGTTCCTTTTATTTGCGGTAGTAAAAATATGGTAGAAAAAGTAGAGGAGTTTATGAAAATATATGGCGAATAAATTGTTCTTATACTGCTATAAGTTAAGAAAAGGCTAATATTTTGNGATTTACTTACATATTAAGTAATTTTACATTTACAAATAAAATACTAACTTATAAACAATAAAAAAATGGCTTTTCAATTACCAGAATTAGGATATGCACATGATGCATTAGAACCACATATTGATGCAAAAACTATGGAAATTCACCATGGCAAACATCACAATGGATATACAACAAAATTAAATGCAGCAATAGAAGGTACTGATTTAGAAGGTAAATCTATTGAANATATTTTAACAAATTTAGACATGANTAATAGTGCTGTTAGAAATAACGGTGGTGGTTATTATAATCACTCTTTGTTCTGGACAGTTATGAATCCAAAAGACAAAGGTACTTTATCTGGTGAATTAAAAGATGCTATTGAAGCCGCTTTTGGTTCTAAAGAAGAATTTATGGATGCTTTTTCTAAAGCAGCAGCTACACAATTTGGTTCTGGTTGGGCTTGGTTATGTGTGCTTCCTGGAGGAAAAGTAGAAGTTTGTTCTACACCTAATCAAGATAATCCATTAATGCCTGGCGTTACTTGTGGAGGAACACCTATTTTAGGTTTAGATGTTTGGGAACATGCATATTACTTAAATTACCAAAACAGAAGACCAGATTATATTGATGCTTTCTTTAAAGTAATCAATTGGAATGAAGTTGAAAGACGCTACGCTGAAGCTAAATAAATTTCAGCATTTTATATATACGCAAAAAGCATCCAATAAATTGGATGCTTTTTTTATGCGTTCTAAAACTTGATTGAGGTTAATAAGCTCTTTTATCGTTTCCTTCATAAAAGTTTATAAAGGCTTCGTTTACTACTCTATGACCTCCAGGAGTTGGGTAATTTCCTGTAAAATACCAATCTCCTAAATTATCTGGACAAGCTTTATGTAAGCCTTCTATAGATTGATAAATTACCTCTACTTCTGCTTTTATATCTTTTGTTTTTAGCATTTCTGCAATTTTTGCTGAAATTTGTTCAGCTGAAAAAGGTTTATAAATTTCTTTTACATGATTTACAATACCTTCATCTTCAGTTTTTTGTTGTGCTTTCGATTTTTTATAAACTTCGTCTATAATATGTTCTTGGTTGGTGTCTTTTAACAAAGCAATAGCTGCTTTAAATGCAATAAAGGCATCTATTCTTGCCATATCTATACCATAACAATCTGGATAACGAATTTGCGGTGCAGAAGAAACTACTACTATTTTTTTAGGACTTAATCTGTCTAAAATTTTAATAATACTCTTTTTTAANGTAGTACCACGTACAATACTATCGTCTATAATTACCAAATTATCTGTAGNTTTTACAACCCCATAAGTTACATCGTAAACGTGTTCTACCAAATCATCTCTACTGCTATCATCTGCAATAAATGTTCTTAATTTTGCATCTTTGATTGCAATTTTTTCAAAACGGGGTCTTTCAGATAAAATTTGAGTTACTTTTTCTGCAGATAATTGTTTTCCACCAGCTAAGATTTTAGCTGTTTTTTGCTGATTTAATAGATCTTCTGCAGCTTCTGTCATCCCATAAAAAGAGGTTTCTGCTGTGTTGGGTATGTAAGAAAAAACAGTATTTGAAACATCACTATCAATTGATTTTAAAATTTCTGGAAATACAAATTTTCCTAAATTTTTTCTTTCTTCGTAAATACTTGCATCACTACCTCTAGAAAAATAAATACGCTCAAAAGAACAGGCNTTTTTTTCTCTTGGTTCTAANACTTGTTTGATAGATGTTTTACCANTTTTTTTAATAATTAATGCATGCCCTCTTTCTAATTCTTTAATTTCATCAATATTTACATTAAAAACGGTTTGTATTACTGGTCTTTCTGATGCTACAACAACCACTTCATCATCTTCATAAAAATAAGTAGGCCTAATTCCATTTGGGTCTCTTAACACAAAAGCATCTCCATGGCCTACTAAACCAGCCATTGCATAACCACCATCCCAGTTTTTAGAAGAGCGTTTTAAAACTTTTTTAAGGCTTAAATTTTCTTCTATAAATGGCGATGCATTTTTTTTACTGAATCCTTTTTTCTTTGCTTTTTGGTATAATTTAGCCACTTCGTCTTCTAAAAAATGACCAATTTTTTCCATTACAGTTACCGTATCTGTAAACTCTTTTGGATGCTGCCCTAACTCTATCAATTCTTCTAATAATTGTTTAGAGTTGGTCATATTAAAATTACCTGCAACTATTAAATTTTGATGTTTCCAGTTACTTTGACGTAAAAAAGGATGCACACTTTCTATGCTGTTTTTACCAAAAGTTCCGTAACGAACGTGTCCTAAAAAAAGGTTTCCTACATAAGGCATATTTTCTTCTTGCCAAACAACATCGTCTTTTTTATCTGGGTTTTGCTCTAAAACACCATTTAAACGCTGGTTAATTTGTGCAAAAATATCTTGTATGGGTTGTGGCTGGTTAGATCTAACTCTACTAATGTACCTTGTACCTGGTGCCACATTATATTTTATACTTGCAAAACCAGCACCATCTTGACCACGGTTGTGTTGTTTTTCCATCAATAAATACATTTTGTTAATTCCGTAAAAAGCAGAACCGTATTTATCTTTATAAAATTGTAAAGGCTTTTTTAATCGAACAAGTGCAATTCCACATTCGTGTTTAATAGCGTCACTCATTGGTAATAATAGTTTTTAGTTGTGTGTGTTTTATAAAAAAATCCGCAGCGTAAATACTGCGGATTAAAATTAAGATATTTTTATATCAAATTGTGTTAAATCTTTAAAAGCTTTCAAACGCAACTTAACTTCTTGCGCTGTAAGATCTTGCATNCGTTCTGTACCAAATTTTTCTACACAAAAGGATGCTAAATTAGAACCATAAATAATAGCATTTTTCATNTTTTCGAAAGAAACATCTTCTGTTTTTGCTAAATAACCACAAAAACCTCCTGCAAAAGTATCTCCAGCTCCTGTTGGATCAAAAACCTCTGCCAATGGTAAAGCTGGTGCAAAAAACATTTTTCCTTCATTAAATAACAAAGCTCCATGTTCTCCTTTTTTTATCACCACATATTTTGGCCCCATTNTATGGATTTTCTTAGCGGCATTTACCAAAGAATATTCTCCAGAAAGTTGGCGCGCTTCTTCATCATTTATAGTAACTACATCTACTCTTTTTAATANTGTNTGCAAATCATCTAAGGCGATATCCATCCAAAAATTCATAGTATCTAAAACTACTAATTTTGNTCTTTGGTTCATTTGATCTAATACAGATGCTTGTGTTAATGGGTGTAAATTACCTAACATAACAATACTTGCATCCTTAAAATCTGCTGGTACAACTGGTGTAAATGTTTCTAAAACATTTAATTCTGTAAGTAAAGTATCGCGCGAGTTCATATCATTATGATATTTTCCACTCCAGAAAAAAGTTTTACCGTCTTTATCTATTTCAACTCCATCCGTATTGATTCCTTTAGAATTCATCATTTCTAAATACGATGCAGGAAAATCTCCACCAACAACAGAAACAATGCCTGTTTCTACTCCAAATTGAGATGCAGATAATCCTATGTAAGATCCTGAACCACCTAAAATTTTATCGGTTTTACCAAAAGGTGTTTCTATGGCATCAAAAGCTACAGTACCAACTGCTAATAATTTACTCATTTTAGTATTCTAACCTTCGCAAAAGGAAGGAATTTATTATAATAGTTAATATTTGATATTCTTATATTCTACAGTTACGTTTAATGCATTTTTATCGTATTTTTGCACTATAATTAAGGTATCTGCGATACTGCAAAAATAAGTTTTAAAAATGACTATCAAAGAAATACAAGAAGAAATTATTGATGAGTTTTCTATGTTTGATGATTGGATGGAGCGTTATGAATATATTATAGAACTTGGTAAATCTTTACCCATAATAGACGAAACCTATAAATTAGAAGAAAATTTAATTAAAGGATGCCAATCTAAAGTTTGGTTGTACTCTGAACTAGAAAATGATAAAGTTAAATTTACAGCAGATAGCGATGCTATTTTAACCAAAGGAATTGTGGCATTGTTATTGCGCGTTTTTTCTGAGCAAAAACCTGTAGATATTTTAGGCGCAGAAACCAATTTTATTGACGAAATTGGTTTGAAAGAGCATTTGTCTCCAACAAGAGCAAACGGGTTGATTTCTATGATTAAACAAATAAAAATGTATGCAATTGCACAACAAACTAAATTANAAAACTAAGATTTTACAAAATGACAGATAAAGAATTAGAGGAAATAGGAGATAAGATTGTAGGCGTTTTAAAGACCATTTACGATCCAGAAATACCTGTAGATATTTACGAACTTGGCTTAATTTATGATGTTTTTGTTTCTGATGAAAACAACGCAAAAATTTTAATGACATTAACCTCGCCAAATTGCCCTGTTGCAGAAAGTTTACCAAGAGATGTAGANGAAAAAGTAAAATCTTTAAAACAAATTAACGAGTGTGAAGTAGAAATTACTTTNGATCCAACTTGGACGCAAGAAATGATGAGCGAAGAAGCTAAATTAGAATTGGGCATGCTGTAAAATTAGTTGGCATTAGCTAGTCAACAATTCGCAGTCATTGTAAGTTCGAGTGATTTCGATTTTTCATCGAAATTGTATCGAGAACAACTTTGAAACTAAAAATAAAATGGAAGAAATTGTAAACAGAGTTGCTAATAGCAAACTAAAAACCTTTGACCTTGAGGAAATTTATCCTGATGGAAAACGCGTTTTATTTGATATAAAAGATTGGCTTTTTCAAGAACTTATTCTAAAAGAAGTAGATTTTAGAGCCTACGTAAAAAACCATGATTGGTCTAAATACAAAAATTGTTTTGTAGCAATTACTTGTTCTGTAGATGCTATTATACCTTCTTGGGCTTTTATGTTGGTTGCTGCAGAGTTAAACCCTTATGCAAACAAAGTGGTTATCGGTAATTTAGAATTGTTAGAGACTGTTTTATATCAAGAATTATTAGAATTTATAGACTACAAAGAATTTACAGATGTACCTGTAATCATAAAAGGTTGTGNAGAAAAACCCATACCTAATGCTGCATACTCTTTATTAATAACAAAATTACAACCCATAGCAAAATCTATTATGTTTGGAGAGGCCTGTTCTACAGTACCAATTTTCAAAGCCAAGAAATAATTTTACTTTTGCTTGTCATTTTAAAANTGCTTCATGAAAAGAATATTTATCCTTTTTTTTATGCTACTGGCTACAACTTTTTATTCTCAAAAAAANAAACANGACNCCTTACCTAAGCCAAAATGGAAAATTAACGGAAGATTTGCTTTTATATTTAACCAATCTTCTTTTTCTAATTGGGCTTCGGGTGGTGAAAATACAGTTGCAGGAAATATCAATATAAATTACGATTTTAACTACAAAAAAAAGAACGTAAACTGGGATACTAGAATTATAACAGGATATGGTTTGAGTCATATTAGTGAAAAAGGTTATAGAAAAACAGATGACCGTTTTGAAGTGAATTCTCTTTTTGGTTTTAAAACGAGTAAATATTGGTTTTTTTCGTTTATAGCCAATTTTAGAACACAGTATGCAAAAGGTTACGATTATAAAAAAGACCCAAAAGTATTAGTCTCAGAGTTTTTATCGCCCGCGTATTTAACTTANGGACCAGGTATGTTATGGAAAAAATCTGATGACATAAACTTAAACATTGCACCAGCTACAGCCAGATATACATTTGTAAACGATTTTTTTACTAAAGATGCTGGCAGATTTGGTGTAGACCAAGGAGAAACAGTTGCGTTTAGTTTGGGTTTTAACTTATCTGGTTACTATAAGTTTGTACTAATGGAGAATATTGAAATGGAAAATATTTTATCTATTTATACAGATTATCTTGCAAATGTTGGTAACCTTGATATAGATTACCAAACTAACATTCGTTTTAAAGTAAATAAGCATATTAAAATGCAACTAACTTTTCAAGCCATTGTAGATGATAATACTGCTAGTAAAATACAATTTAGACAATTATTTGGTTTGGGTGTAAATTATAACTTCCACGAAAAAGTGACTTATTAATAGTTTTTGGTTTACTAGAATAAAGTACTTTTACATACTATAAACTTAAAAAAAATCTAATGAAAAAATTAATTGTTTTAATTGTATTTGTATGTGTAAGTTTTACTGCAAATGCACAAACTGAAGTAGAATTAAAAAAAGAACTAAAAGAAAAAAAGGGAGAGATTTCTAAATTACAAAAAGAAGCTAAAGGATTGCANTCTAAAATAGATGCATTACCTGGTTGGAAAATTGGTGCTTTTGGTACTATTGGTGGAAATATTGCTGGCTTTAATAATTGGTACGCAAGAACTGCTCCAAACACATCATCTGCAAACATTGGTATTTCTGTAAATGGATTTGCCAATTTAATAAAAGAAGATTTTTTTTGGAGAAACGCTGCATCTGTTAATTTAGGATGGGTAAAGTTTGATGATAAAGATAGCGCAACTGACAATCCTAATTTTGAAACTGCTACAGATGTTTTTAACATTTCTTCTTTATATGGTAGAAGATTAAGTAAAACTTGGGCAATTTCTGCTTTAGGAGAATACAGAACAACACTTATAGAAAACTTTAATAATCCTGGTTATTTAGATTTTGGCGCAGGGGCAACATGGACACCATCAAGCCATTTAGTTGTGGTAATTCACCCAGGAAACTACAACTTTGTATTTAGTAGTGGAGATACTGTTTTTGAATCTTCTTTAGGAGCAAAAGTAGTAACAGATTACACAAACAAATATGGTAAACTTAGTGTAAAATCTAATTTATCAATGTTTCATAGCTACAAATCTACAGATTTTTCTAACTGGACATTAACCAACTCTTTAGGTTACACAATCTGGAAAGGTGTAGGTGTTGGTTTTGAACTTGGTTTGCGTAAAAACAAACAAGAAGCTTTACTAAATGCATTAATAGACAATCCTGTAGAGACTTTTAACAGTGTAGACAATAAGTTACAATCTTATTGGTTGTTTGGTTTAAGCTACTCTTTCTAAACAAAAACAACATATTTTACAGAAAACCTCAAGAAGAAATTCTTGAGGTTTTTTATTTTATGTAAATTCGCATAAACCTTATTGTTTTATGACTTTTCTAATTATTTATGCAACCGTTTCTATATTTTTCTCGTTTTTGTGTTCTATTTTAGAAGCTGTATTATTAAGCATAACTCCAACATTTATCAACCTTAAAAAAAGTGAAGGTTTGGAATATGCAGCGTCTTTAGAAAAACTAAAAAAAGATGTAGACAANCCTTTAATTGCCATTTTAACTATAAATACCATTGCACACACAGTAGGTGCTATTTTGGTAGGTGTACAAGCAAAAGTTGCGTATGCAGAAATGTATGGTACTACGAGTAGAAGTTTTTTAAGCATACAATTTACCGAAGATATAATGGTAGGTTTTGTATCTACAATTATGACGNTTTTAATTTTAGTGGCTTCAGAAATTATACCTAAAACCATGGGTGCAACCTATTGGAAAGAATTAGCTAACTTTACAACTAAAGCCCTAAAAATAATGATTTTTCCTTTAAAATATACAGGAATTTTATGGGTTTTACAATTAACCACAAAACTAATTGGTGGTAAAGGTCATGGTAGTATTTTAAGTAGAGAAAGCTTTTTAGTGATGGCAGATATGGCTGAAAAAGAAGGCGTTTTTCAAAAAAATGAAAGCAAAGTAATTAGAAATTTATTGGGTTTTAAGGAGGTTAAGGTAAGTGATGTTATGACTCCTAGAACTGTTTTAAAGACTGCAGACGAAAACGTAAACATTCAATCATTTTATGAAAATCATAAAACACTACGTTTTTCTAGAATTCCTGTTTTTGCCAACAATCCTGATGAAATTACAGGGTATTTCTTAAAAAATGATTTATATAAAGCGATTATAGATGGTAAGGGTAAAGAAAAATTAGCAACTATAAAAAGAACTATTTTAATTACTAATAGAGAGTTATCTATTCCTGATTTATTTGAAAAACTTATTAAAGAAAAAGAACATATTGCTTTGGTAGTAGATGAGTATGGCTCTGTTAGTGGAATTGTTTCTCAAGAAGATGTAATAGAAACCCTGTTGGGTTTAGAAATTATGGATGAAAGCGATAATGTTGCAGATCTACAAGATTTAGCAAGGAAATCATGGAAAACCAGAGCCAAAAGAATGGGTATTATTGAGGATGAGAAAACTGATGAAAAATAATATATATTAAAAAAAGGGCTACAAGGCTTAATTTAACCTTGTCTCATTTTTTTATTCTTCCTCTTTATATTCATAATACAAGAAATCGTTATAAGGAAAACGCTGAATGTGAATCTTTTTTACTTCTTCATATGTTTTTTCTTTAAAGTCCTCTAAATTTTCTTTGTTTAAAGCAGAAATAAAGATAGAGGCTACTTCTTTATCATTCATCCAAGTTTTTTTCCAATCTTGTAATGTATAATGTTCTTTGGTTTTTTCAGTTACCAAATCATCATCATCTATGGTTTCATATTCGTAGGCATCAATTTTATTAAAAACCATTAAAGTTGGTTTGTCATCGCATTTAATATCTGCCAAAATAGTGTTTACAGAAGCTATATGATCTTCAAAATTTGGATGAGAAATATCTACAACATGTAACAACAAATCTGCTTCACGAACCTCATCTAAAGTAGATTTAAAAGACTCTACTAATTGCGTAGGTAATTTTCTAATAAACCCAACTGTGTCTGTCATTAAAAAAGGAATATTTTTAATAACCACTTTACGCACAGTAGTATCTAATGTTGCAAATAATTTATTTTCTGCAAAAACATCACTTTTACTAACAACATTCATTAAAGTAGATTTACCAACATTTGTATACCCAACCAATGCAACACGTACCATTTTACCACGGTTTTTACGTTGCACAGCCATTTGTTTATCTATGGTTTTTAAACGTTTTTTTAATACTGCAATTTTATCTCTAATAATACGTCTATCTGTTTCTATTTCTGTTTCTCCTGGTCCACGCATACCAATACCCCCTTTTTGTTTGTCAAGGTGAGTCCAAAGTCTTGTTAAACGTGGTAATAAATATTCGCTTTGTGCTAATTCTACTTGGGTTTTTGCAGAACTTGTTTGTGCCCTTTGTGCAAAAATGTCTAAAATTAAATTGGTTCTATCTAAAATTTTACAATCTAATATTTTCTCAATATTTCTTAATTGTGCAGGCGATAATTCGTCATCAAAAATAGCCGTACCCACATGATGCCTGTCTATATATGCTTTTACTTCTTCTAACTTACCTGTTCCTAAAAATGTTTTAGGGTTGGGTTTGTCCATTTTTTGTGCAAAACGTTTTATAGGAACACCACCGGCAGTTTCTGTTAAAAATTGCAGTTCATCTAAATATTCTTCAGACTTTTCTTCATCTTGAAGTTGAGTAATAATACCGATTAATATAGCTTTTTCGGAAATGGCTTCTTTTGCATCTATCATAGTTTACAAAAATACAAAGATTTAGTTTGAAATTGGCACAAAAAAAATCTAGACAAAAGTCTAGATTTAATTTATATAACTCAAATTCAAATACAGAAAGTCTACTAAGTTTCCCGCAGTACAAATTTATAATTTCGTTTTGAATATTATTCTTAAAGTGGTATTAATAAATTCTTTATTTAATGTTAAAAAAATATATTTTTAGTAGAAAATGTTTTGAAGATAATTATAAAGGATACCTTTTTAGAACCTATATTTGACCCTGGTATTAAGGTGGTTTTCAGACTATTTTCATGTGTATGTTTTCTAAAAAAGGGAGATTATCCTTTTCCTTGTTGTTTAAATGCGTTTTTTAATTTATCATCATTTATTATGTATTTTTTATACTTACCATCTTTATATCTGTAAT
>JGI26086J50260_1001199_pt1 | contig 15439 bp, 19 predicted proteins | sample SaaInl3SG_22_DNA_FD_50260 | JGI IMG/M metagenome (IMG submission 50260)
ATAGAAATAGAGAAATAACAAAAATAGAACTTAAGTATTTTTTCAACACTTCTTGCGCCTTGTCGTATTCTTCTAACCTTATTAGTATAAGAGCTTCTTGCCTCTTATCTAACCTTTAGTTTGATATCTTAATTATTGTTTCATTACCTTGAGGTGCTTGGTGCCTTGTGTAGAGGTTACATTAATGATGTATACCCCAGATGCCCAGATGCTTAGGTCTAAGCTATACGTGCCTTTATCTTCATTTTCTATGTTTAACATAACTAGACCATTAAGGTCTGTAACCTCAACACTGTATAGCTCAGCAGTACTTATACGTATGGTTACCTCTTGGTTAAATGGATTAGGGTATGCTGCTATCTCTAGCATCTCTGCTCTCCCATCAAAACGTACCACTCGAATATCTGAATACTCAAAAGCACCATCGAAATCTACTTGCTTGAGTCTGTAGTAAGCAGTATTTTTACTCGTGGCTATGCTCTTATCCCTAAAACTATAGTCTGTGAGTTGATTCGTAGTACCGTTGCCAGTTACATTACCTACCCATTCCCAATGGATAGCATCATAACTACGCTCTAAATCAAAGTAGTTGTTGTTAATCTCACTGGCAGTTGCCCAGTTAAGTAATGCTTGTTGGTCGTCTATGGCTTTGGCTTCGAAGTAAACGAGATCTACGGGTAGAGCAGCAGATGCATCTCCCACTGCAAATGGTGAAAAAGTGCCTGTATACCCCGTATATGTTAGAGAGGTGCTAGTGGATGAAGTTGTTCCAGCTGTTTGCTTAGTCCAAGCAGATGATCCATAGTGATAAAGTGCAGGTGTAGTAACACTCACGGCTTCACCTGCATTCCAATTAAATACAAAGTCAACACCACTAGAACTGTTACTTGTACTTTTGCTAGCATTATCAATAAAAATGCTAATGCACCTTATTGCTTACAGAATAGCCCAAATCTCTTACAAAACCTTTTACCTTGGCTAAATCTTTATCTGAAATAGAAACTAAACGAATTCCATTATCGAGAATTTTAGTTTTTATAGTTTTGAATTTTCCGTTTCCCACGGAAACAGAGCATTCGCGAATATCTCGAATCCTATCACGAAGCTGTCTAACTTGGCTAGGTGTAAGCTCAGGTTGAAATTCCATTTCATAGAAACCGTCACTGCGTCGTCGAAATAAAGTAGTTTCATTTTTTACTCGCGGAGTCGAATAAAATTTAGTTTTAGATTTTTGTCTTTCTAATGAGTTATCATTTTCCTGTGAAGAGTGAAATGATTGAATATTTGTTTCCGATAGAGGCAACTGCTGAAATTCCACAGATTTATTTGGAATCGATTTTTTTGATTCCTTTTTTTTGATAAATGAACCAATGGTAGTCCAAATTACAGTTCCTAAGCCCAAAACAAAAACTGCTAATGCTATATAAAGCCTGAAATCCGTTTCTGTGCCGGTTTGTCTGAATCGTGAAGTAATATCGGTCACCCAAGATGTGCTGCTAGTAGTCGTTTCTCGTACTTCAGATAATGAAGCTTTATCCAAAGGTATATCCGATAAATAAGATTCAGTCGAGTAGGAAGAATTTGCATCATGTTTAACTTTTGATGGCACTTCAGCTATCAACGCATCACCCCCATTGTCATTATTACTCGATGAAGCACTGTTTTCAAATTTGGATTTGGCTGGCGCATCTCCATGGAGTTTATTCATTAACCACCCAAAAGGTGTTCCGATTAACCCAATAATTAACGCGTAAGCAATAAGTCTGTTTTTCCATGGTTTATCTACCCCATCCAAATCGTAATTGTACCAAGAAATCAGACTAAATATCAATGAAAATGCCATAATGGACGCTAAAACGGTCAAAATTGATTTCCAATAAATAATCAACAAAATGAGCAGAACAATATTAAGAACGGGAATGGATGCAAGCACACTTACAGGTGTTAATATAAGGCTAAGCACTCCAGTTGCACTATTGTAAGAACCTGTAACTTTGTGTGTTGTCATAGGATTTATTTAAAGATTTTTAATTTGTAAAATGTGATTTTAATCTTCTCTGTATGCCATACATTTATCATGATGTTCTAATAAAGTTTCTATCGTTTGCTCCATATTACAAATATATTTTTTTTAATACGAAAAATAGGGACGAGCACGAATTAATAGTATCGTGCATTACATGATTAAAATATATTTCATATAATCCTATACTCAGGGTTATACACCCATTCTAAGCGAAGGCTTTAGTATACATCCATTTGCCCCTTTTCCTCTCTTTAGGTATATATCTATAGTAGGTAGATATAGTTATGGCAAACAATACGGGAATCAAATATGGCGGTAGACAGAAAGGAACAGCTAACAAAGCAACTGCAAGACTTAGAGAGGCTTTCACAGGGCTTTTAGAGAGTAATATGGGGAAAGTTCAAGAGCTCTTCGATAAAGTCGCAGAAAAGAACCCTCAGAAGGCATTAGAACTAATGTTAAAGCTATCAGAGTTTGTTCTTCCTAAGCTACGAGCTATAGAGGTTTATAATGAGTCAGAAGAGGCAAAACATACCTCACTAAATATTAATATAATTGATACTGGAGTTCCTTTTGCGAGTTGTGAGGATGATGTGGTTGATTAGAATTTCCGTGATTTATCTGTAAAACGATACCTAAATCGATACCCATAGGCATAAAAAAACCTGTAATCGACTGTTAAACAATCAATTACAGGTCTTAGTAAGTAGCCCGTAGGGGAATCGAACCCCTCTTGCCGAGATGAAAACCCGGTGTCCTAGCCGATAGACGAACGGGCCATTTAGTGCTCGTAGTACAACTGCTTTTCAACAGTTGCATTGTCCGGCTCCGAAACCTTCGGAAGACGCTTTTACTTAACATTTTAAGAAAGAACTTATCTCCTATTGCGTTAAGCGAGTGCAAAGGAAATACGAATATTTAACAATACAAACTTTTATTAATTTTTATACTTAAAATATTTTCATCCTATCACTCCACTCATTCTCCCGTTTATCACATTTTACCAAAATAAAATAACTTTGCAACTGAATTTCAATAAACATATAACATAAACAAAATCATTATGAGAGTAGCAATTAACGGCTTTGGCAGAATAGGAAGACTAGCATTCAAATGCTTGCTAGAAAAAGACAATGTGGAGGTAGTAGCCATAAACGACCTTACCGACAATAAAACACTGGCACATTTGCTCAAGTACGACTCCGTACAAGGGAAATTTGGAGGTACGGTAGACTATACTGATGAGCATATCATTGTAAACGGAACCAAAATAGCTGCTACCGCTGAGCGTGACCCAGCTAATCTTCCGTGGAAAGAGATGAACATAGACGTAGTACTAGAAAGTACTGGTTTTTTTAGAAGCCCAGAAACAGCGGGTAAGCACATAGAAGCTGGTGCCAAAAAGGTGATTATATCCGCTCCAGCAAGTGGCGATGTAAAAACTGTGGTACTAGGTGTAAATGATGACACCCTAAGCGGTGAGGAGGTTATTGTATCTAACGCAAGTTGTACAACTAATTGCCTCGCTCCTATGGCAAAGGTATTGGACGATTTAGTAGGTGTAGATAGTGGATTTATGACTACCATACACTCATACACCAGCGACCAACGTCTGCTAGATGCTCCTCACTCTGACCTCAGAAGAGCTAGAGCTGCTGCTCTTAATATCATACCTACAAGTACAGGTGCGGCCAAAGCTGTAGGACTTGTATTGCCTCACCTCGCAGGCAAGCTAAATGGTAACTCACTTAGAGTGCCTACTCCTACAGGAAGTGCTACTGATTTTGTAGTTACACTGAAAAAAGATACTACCGTAGAGGAAGTAAACGCGGCATTCAAAAAAGCGTCAGAAACTAACCTAAAAGGAATCCTAGAGTACAGCGAAGATCCATTAGTATCTTCTGATATAGTAGGAAATCCACACTCGTGCATTTTTGATGCTCAAACCACTATGGTAATGGGCAACACTGTAAAATTAATGGGTTGGTATGACAATGAAGCAGGATACAGCAACAGAGTTGCAGACCTTATTGCTAAGATTGGATAACATCTGAAACTAATTATAAGACTAAAGGCCGTGCAATTGCACGGCCTTTTTACATGCTAAAAAACTGCTGTTCACAAAAAATACTAATTTAGCCACGTGCTTACTAAACTAAAATCACTTGGACCAGGACTCCTGTATGCAGGAGCGGCTATTGGGGTATCGCACCTTGTACAAAGCACAAAAGCGGGTGCACATTACGGATACATACTCATAGCAGCCATAGTACTTGCTCATTTATTCAAGTATCCGTTTTTCGTACTCGGGCCAAGGTACGCCGAGGCCACAGGCCAATCTCTGGTGTCGGGATTTGGCAAATTAGGCAAATGGGCCATATGGTTACTCCTGCTGCTTACACTCAGCACCATGTTCAGTGTGCAAGCCGCGATCACGGTAGTAACCACCGGATTAGTCCAAAAAGCAATAGGACTTACATCCCATACAGCTTTTATTTCACTAACCATACTTATCGTTTGTTTTCTCATCTTACGGGTTGGCAAATTTTCGGCACTTGAGAACCTCATGAAGGTTATTATGATTGTACTGGCAGTAACTACGGTCTTTGCATTTTGCCTTTCGTTCACACTCCCCTGCATTCTACAGGCACCCTCTACTAAGGTCTTCGACATCTCTTCTTCTTCAGACTTAAAATTCCTACTAGCCTTCGTAGGTTGGATGCCCGCACCGCTTGACTTGGCTATTTGGCATAGTATCTGGGCTCTTAGTAATACGCCTACGAAACACAGTGAATTTGATTTTAGGGTAGGATTTTATGGTACGGCCATACTCGGCATATGCTTCTTAACGCTAGGTGCCAATACGATGTACGGCACCGATATCCAAATTGCCACAGCACCAAGCAAATTCGCTTCACAGTTGGTCGATATTTTTACAACAAGTATGGGAGATTGGTCATCATACATCATATTGATAGCGGCATTCACTACCATGTTTAGCACTACTCTTACTTGTTTTGATGCTATGCCTAAAGTAATGAATCATATCACCACAGAGTTAGGTGGGGATTCTTACAAAAACACCCACACCTTTTGGCAAGTGATCCTACTTACGGGGACAGCTATTATTTTATCTTTTTACTCGACAAGTATGGGATTATTAGTTCAATTTGCGACCATCGCCTCCTTTCTTACCGCTCCTCTTTTGGCGTGGATGAGTTACAGAATCGTTACTCAGCAGCCAGAACTCTCACTATGGAACCGCACTGAAAAAGTACTTTCTATCATAGGGATAGTACTGCTAAGTTCACTAAGCATACTATTTGTCAGTACATTTTTGTACCATTAAACTAGCAAAACAAGCATTGAGCAGCACAGCTGAACATAGCAACTCAAGTAAAAACTTATCGCAACACACTAGTAAAGAGACTATTGAACTTGCAAAACATTCAAAAAGATCAAGGGAGATGACTTAGCCGAAAAACTCAAGCTAAGCAAGCCTATGCGAATACTTGGCATATCTGGTGGTCTTTTCTGGCATTGTATTCTGGCTAATAATTCTTACTGTAATCGTATCTACNACCCATAGATTAGGAATAGATGTACTGAATACGCAAGTGCAAGAGGTGATAGACTTTATCCCTGATTTGCTTACCGCTTCCACTATCATCATCATAGGTTACCTTATAGCCCCTAAAATAAAAGNGGTATTAACTTCACTGGGCAGCAATGCAGGGCGTGTGTTGGCCAATGTGCTCTACTATTTCATAATGATAATGATAATGATTACTGCAATAGACCAATTAGGTATTGATACCGATCTTATATCAAAAAACATACTCATTATAGTAGGTGTAATATTATTGGCCGGTGGGGTAGCATACAGATATGCAGCTAGAGAAATTATCCGTAATATGCTTTATTCTCTTATGGTAAACCAATTTTTGTAGCCGGTATGCTTATCAAAATAGGCGGACTAGGAGGTAGGATGCTAGAAATCAATAACGTGTCTATAAAACTACAAACTAAAGAAAGTATTATGATAATGCCTGCTAAAGAACTCATAGCTGATAGAGTAGAAATATTGCCCGAAGAATAAATGCACATTACTACCGGCAATATTTTAATCTCGGGACCTTTCATAGAAGACCCCACTTTTAGCCGAAGTGTAATACTCATTGCCGAGCACAATGAGCACGGTTCTATAGGCTACGTCCTTAATCAGAAGACCGACTATGCTCTCAATATGCTGACAGAGGGCATTGACATAGCCAACCAAAACGCCTATCAAGGAGGTCCCGTAGAGCTAAATAGTTTACATTTCATCACACCTATGACCATTTAACCGGAGCCACCCAAGTAATGCCCAATGTGTATTGGGGTGGAGATTTTGATGAAGTATGCAGCGGCATTCAGAACAAAGTGCTAAAACCTCAAGAATTCAAGTTCTTTGTAGGATACAGCGGCTGGGCACCTGGACAACTTGCTCACGAACTTAAATACCATTCGTGGATTACAGGAAGTCTAGATGCTGACCTAATTTTTAATCTGAATATTGACGATGAGCATCTCTGGAAAATAGCACTCCGCACCAAAGGAGGATCTGAAGCGTTGTTGGCCAATGCACCTAGCGACCTTTTACTAAATTAGTAAAGTTACANCTCCCTCTATCTCGACCAAAAAGTCCTTATCTTTGAACTAATTATTACAAACCAACATGGAAAACAGTATCTTACTCATGGCCCACAATATCTTGCGATGGGCAGTTTTATTATTCGGTCTTTATACCATTACCAAAAGTGCTCGTGGCCTTATGAACAAGCAAGACTATACGCCTAATCACAATATGGCTGCGACTTTATTTGTGGCTAGTGTCCACCTTCAAATACTATTAGGGATACTCTTATACGTAGGTAGAGAATGGGCAGCAAATCTCCCTAAAATAGGTGAAATCATGGGTAATACAACCTTAAGATTTTGGACGGTAGAACACGCTGTAGGAATGATCCTAGCAGCCGTAATTATTCAAATAGGACGCACAAAAAGTAAAAAAGCAACCGAGACGGCCAAAAAACATAAAACTGCACTCATCTTCTTTACCATCGGACTACTTATCATACTTGCTATGATTCCTTGGCCTTTCAGAGCAGAGGTAGGANGTAGTTTATGGCCTTAATTAATCAAAACCTTAACACCACTTCTATATTGAAACAAGAAACACTACACGCCATAGCCGATATACTGGGCAATGGTTACAAATGCTATGTAAATAACAGCACCCAAGAGGTACTTACCGCAGAAAACGTATCGCTCGAAGATCAAAAATCGGGAGACTATACTGAGTATGTACCATTAGAAGGACCCGTAATGTTTGGATTTATGCAGGACTACATCCAGAATGTAGATGATTTTGAAAAGCAAAGTGAGCTGCTAGAAGCTATAAGTTTTGAACATCCGTTTAAAAACTTCAAGACTAGAATATACAGTACAGGGTTGGCAGATGAATGGATTGCCTATCGCACTGAGCAAATTGCTAAAGAAATCGCCTAACTAAAGTTCTTCTAGATTCTTGCGAATCAAGTCCTTTAACTCATCGATATTATTGCCATCCTTGGCACTTACAAAAACAATGTTATCATTCAATTTGGCCATCCACGTTTTTCTGAGTGTTTCTATATCGTAAATCGCCTCATCCTCAAAAATATCGTCACTCGTAGGGTCTGGCTTATATTTATCTATTTTGTTGAAAATGGTGATGATATTCTTCTCCCCTGCTCCTATTTCGGCAAGGGTTTCTGATACGGTTTCCATCTGTTCTTCAAACTGGGCGTGACTCACATCTACCACATGAAGCAAAATATCAGCCTCTATTACTTCGTCTAGCGTACTCTTAAAACTCTCTACCAACTGATGAGGCAGCTTGCGTATGAACCCTACCGTATCTGACAATAGGAAAATGCACGGCTTGTACGTAATAGGGTCGGGAGGGAAAACCACTTTACGCACCGTACTATCCAAGGTAGCAAATAGTTTGTCCTGAGCCAGTACGTCCGCCTTGGCAAGTAGATTGATAAGCGTGGACTTGCCCACATTCGTATAGCCTACCAAGGCCACGCGTTTTTGACTTTCTCTATTTTTACGACGGGTTACAGCCTGCTTGTCTATATCTCTCAGTTCCTGTTTCAGCTTCGCAATTTTATCCCTAATCACACGCCTATCTGTCTCTATCTCCTTCTCTCCAGGGCCTTTCATACCTATACCTCCTTTTTGTTTTTGTAGGTGGGTCCACATACCTGTAAGTCGTGGCAATAGGTACTCGCTCTGTGCCAGTTCTACCTGCGTGCGTGCTTGAGCTGTACGTGCATTTTTGGCAAAAATGTCAAGTATCAGACTGCTTCGGTCCACTATCTTACAATGAATAAACTCCTCAAGGTTTCTAATTTGAGATGGACTAAGCTCATCATCAAAAATGGCTAAGTCTATCCCGTGCTGCTTTACATAAGCTGTTACTTCCTCTATTTTACCTTTACCGATATACGTTTTAGGGTTTGCATGCTCTAGCCGTTGGGTGAAGCGTTTCAGTGTTTTAGCACCAGCAGTGTATGCCAAAAACTCCAACTCATCCAAGTATACTTGCGATGATTTGAGCGGGACATTTTTAGGCTCTACTCCTATAAGTATGGCTTTCTCTGGGTGCTTTTCCGTATTTAATTTTGATTTCAATAGATGTATATGTATTTATATGTCAGATATTACTTCAGAAAATGGAACTCACATCCATCCAGTTTTGCTGCAAAATTTGGCGTGGTTTTCACGCATATAAACAAGTTCTAATTTATTATCCGGGTTTAAATTTCGTTATTTGTGGATACCTAGTATGCAGCAAAGATACATCCAAAAAATAGCCTTAGGCATGTTGTTGTGTATGACGACCTGTATTTCTGCCCGCGGGCAGGTCCTACAATGGAGTAATCCTACTAAAATAAAAGACGGTGCCATATTTACTAAGGTGATCGGTGAAAATAAAAGAGGCATATATATTCTGAGGTATCGCAATCGCTTTTTGTCCAAAAATGTAATAATAGAGCGATACAACCAGCTACTTGTACTAGAAAAAGGAGTAAGTTTAGAACTACGTAAGTCCCGATTACTCAGGTTATTCTTTACCTCGCAAGGGTTGCTCACTATTAAAACAAAGTACGTACGTGCCACTCAAGAGAACAACCTTGTGGCCCAATGGTACGACCACGACCTAAATCCTCTGAATGAGCCCATCGTAATAGCTACTGCAGCGGCACAAGACTTTGGAGATAGAGGAAATTTCAGACTTCGAATGAGTGATAATCAGCAGCATATTACCGTAATGCATACAGAGCCAGATGCGAGAGGGAACACGCTAATTCATCAATATTATTTCTCATTAGATTTAAATTTAATCTCGAAACAAGAGATTCAAACCATTTATCCTTACAAGGACATGGCGGCGTTAGACCTCGTCACTACCAATGATTTGAAAACCTGCATATTAGCTAACGTAGCTCCCAGACCCTATAAAAAGAATACTACTTCCAACTATCATCTTTTTTACTTAAAAGACTCCTCCATACAAGACTATGCTCTGCCTGACAGTGTAGATTTGATATCGCCCCGAATCGCCTACAATCGTAAAGATGACGCAGCCATAATCGCGTCTTTCTTTTCGTACAAACGCATAAGAGGTCTGGCCGGTACTATGTTTTTTGAGGTGGATAGTGACAGTCTTTATAGTGAGACGACTTGGAGTCNATTTAGCGATAGTTTGTTACTCGATATGAGATTTAATAACTTTTCCGAACTCGGCATTTCGGAAGGATTTAGCATTTTGAATACCATACCAAGATCNGATGGNGGAATGCTCATTGTTGCCGAGCAAAAAGACATCGCCACAGAAAATGAAATTATTTTGGTAAATGGGCTACCTCAGAGTACATCCAAAAACATTTATAATTTCAACGAGGTACTTGTACTCAACTATAATGATACAGCAGGACTAGATTGGCATAAAATCATCACCAAAAACCAAATAACCGTAAATGATGGCGGATACTATAGCTCTGTAGTAGTATATATAGGGCCACAGTTTGTGCAGTTACTTTACAATGATCAGCTACGCAACTCTGGTGATGTGATGCAACATACCATTTACAATAACGGCAAGGAAATAAGTAAGAGATTACTCAAAGCGGAATTAGATTTTATAGCCATATTACCCTCAGAAGCNAGACAAGTGGCTACCAACAAAATCATTATTCCAACATCTAAAAATAGACGTTTCGCCCTCTTAAAACTCATTTACAAGTGATATCCTTACTTACACAAAAAATTAGCTCAGCTATTATTACCTCTGTGATAATTATACTCTGTCTGGTGTTGGTTCGAGGAGATTTCAATGCCCTCTACTTGCTCAAGGTGACGTTATTTTTCATTCAATCTATTATCCTATCATTACTATGTAAGCGATATAGTATACTTTCNGTTAACACACATTTACCCTTGGTACTTGCGAGCACTTTTAGTGTTTTTATAATTACCGACATTAGCTTTAATCATTTGATGTTTGGAGGGCTATTTCTTATTGCGATGTTATTAGCATACGAACCCAAACTCATAGCAGCAGTTTCGTCTTCTTATATGATATATTTTGGGGTCATACTGGGTATCGCCCAAGCTATTAGCAATACAAGCGTACTTCTTATTATTCCAGTTTTCATCTTAGCACGGCAGGCTGGCTCCCATCGCACACGCCACTATATATTGGCTATCACTTATCTGCTTATGGTATTGATATGCTATGCAGGGATGCTATATGTCATTGAGTTACCGCATCAAATCGCCCAATTAACTCCCCAGTTATCTCTCGGATGGAGCAGTCTAGATTTCAACCTATTATCACTTGCAGGACCACTAGTAATCATCCTGACCCTTATTCACCTCTTGAAGCTAAGAAGTTATAACTTCAGATATCCCAACAAGCTTATCATTACCAACTATATGATGCTTTTACAGCTCATCATTCCGCTTATAATAATTGCCTTTAATGCTAATACAGCTATACTTCCCTATTCGCTTATGGCACTTGCGGTTATGCTGTCATTTGCTTTCGCATATAAAGATACAAGCCGCGTGGTAAATGCAGCTTTTGCGAGTCTCATCGTAATATGCATTGGGTCTTTCGCAGCTTTACACATTTTAATCTTGTAACAATACGTTTATTTAATTTTCTTTGCCATCTATCATTGGGGCAGTTTGAACTTTCTGATTTGAAGTCGAAAAAAACCATTTGCTCGAGGAAGGCAAATGAGTATTCCAAAACTTTAGAACAAAGCAGGAAGTAGCAAATACTTCATTATTAAAAAAATACAAGGTCATGAATGAGGATGTAAAAATAGTATTAGACGAACTAAAAGAAGCAAGTGACAAAGCACTAAAACACGTGGCAGCTGAGGTAGGTAAACTACGTGCGGGTAAAGCAGCTCCGCAAATGCTCGACAGCGTGATGGTAGAATATTACGGGAGCAAGGTGCCATTAAGCCAGGTAGCTAACGTAAATACACCTGATGCCAAAACAATAATGGTGAAGCCTTGGGAAAAAGGTATGATAGACGAAATAAGTAAGGGTATTATGTATGCCAACTTGGGGCTCAATCCACAAAATGACGGAGAGCAAGTAATCATCAATGTACCTCCGCTTACCGAAGAGCGTCGTCTTCAACTGGTAAAACAAGCCAAGGGAGAAAGCGAACACGGNAAAATAGGATTGCGTAGTGCACGTAAAGATGCAATAGACACTATAAAAATGCTCCAAAAAGACGGACTAGGAGAAGATATGGCCAAAGATGCCGAGGCTGAAGTACAGAAAGTAATAGACACCTACAGTAAGCGTATAGATGAGACTATCGCCGCCAAAGAAGTAGAGATAATGAAGATATAACCTAAAGGTGTCGTGCTAACAGGTACGCTTCGATACGATTTCGCCTGCCGCAAAATCGCTCAGCATGACAACCAATTATCAAAATGTTAACAGGAAAATACAGGAAGAATGTAACAGTAGGTACTGAGGTGGAGATAGTGCAAAAGCACCATCAACGTAGCGGTGAGCTTACTGATGGTTTCGTAAAACGTATTCTCACTAAGTCTCCTGAGCATCCTCACGGGATCAAAGTAATGTTAGAAACAGGGGAAATAGGGAGAGTGAAGAATGTGATAGAGGAAGAGTAAAAGACAATGAAAACAAATACCGAGGCTTTAGAAAAATTTCGTCAAAGACATTTGAAATATGCTGTAGGAAATATCCTCAAGGATTGCGTTACAATGGGACCTATATTAGGTTTTGCAGTATTATATAACCGTGAAATTACCTGGCAAGGAGTTTTATATGTAATAGTAGCCACTATTGGGTACAGTCTATTTACTACATCTCTTCATCGCTACTTGCACCGAAAAGATAAATTACATATCCCGCCTGAGCCTAAATACAGTACTAAAACCTACCAAGAACACAAAGCGGATAGAGAAGCTAAACATAAAGACTAAGCCTAAAGAAATGAAAAAGGCCAGTGAAATTCACTGGCCTTCTCTCTATCAGTCTGTTTATAAGAGCTTACCCCTTCGCCACTTTTATACTACATCCTATAGCTTTGGTAGTGGCTGGAGTAGGGTTCTCCCCTTTTTTCAACGCTTCTATGGCATCTTCTAGGTATTTTTTGGTAACACCATCTTCTTTGGTAGAATTGTCTATCGCCCCGATATATTTCACTGTACGCTGAGCATCTAGCAAGAATACATGGGGTGTTTTGGTAGCACCATATTGTGGATACACTTTCTGTCCGTCGTCAAATAGGTACAAGAAATTGAACCCTTTTTCCTCTGCTCTCAATTTCATATTCTCAAAATTATCAGAAGGGTAAGCAACGGGATCATTAGGATTGATGGCTACTACTGGATATTCCGAACCATACTTATCTTGTAATGCGATGATTCTATCCTCATAGGCTACACTGTACGGGCAATGATTACACGTAAATATCACAATGTATCCTTTGGCACCATCTATACTCGCCAAGCTATGCATTTGATCGTCTGTTCCTTTTAGAGAAAAGTCTGTAGCGGTATCGCCAACGTGATAACCTGAGTGACTCGTCATCGCCACTAATACTCCGATAGCCACTAGGCCAAAAATCATTTTTTTCATACTATTTTAGCGTTATTATTTCGTTTTTTAATTCTTCGTAAGACTCGTATGACGTTTCATAGAAATATCGTTTGCCATTTTTGATAACCATTGTAGCCGGAATTGCTCCAGTCCATGTACTGTCTACCTCATCTATCCACTCATCGGCCTGTGGGTCTGCCAAAATTACGGCTTTACTCTCAATTTCCCTCTTAGCTAGTAATGCTTTTACCGCATCTACCTTGTCATCAAAATCAAGACTCACCAGCACCAACTTGAGCGGCTGATCCATACTGTCTTTTGCCAATTGCTCAAAATACGGTAACTCCTGTACACACGGTCTGCACCACGTCGCCCAAAAATTGATAACATACGTCGTATCGTTGCTCTTGTTTAGTAAATAGTCTTGCTCAAACTCTGCGTAATCAACATACACCTTTACTTCACGAGCAGATTGGAAGCTAGCCAGCGAAAGAAAGAGGATGAATGACCATTTCATAAGCATCTAACGTGATGTTTATCTATTTGTTTTTGACCATATCTAAGGCTACGTCTACTATCATGTCTTCTTGGCCACCTACCATTTTACGTTTGCCAAGTTCCTGTAGTATATCCGCCGTATTGAGTCCATATTTTTGAGCGGCACGCTCGCTGTGTAGCAAGAAACTGGAGTAAACTCCCGCATATCCTAGACTCAATGTTTCTCGGTCTACTCGTACCGGTCGTTCTTGCAATGGACGAATCACATCATCGGCCAAGTCCATCAGTTGTAGCAGGTCAGAGTTTGTTTTTACCTCCATCCTATTGAGTACTGCTATGAGTACTTCGAGCGGGCAATTACCCGCACCTGCTCCCATTCCTGCCAGTGACGCGTCTAGTCGTGTTGCACCGTACTGCATAGCAACTATCGTGTTGGCTACCCCCAAGCTGAGGTTATGGTGGCAGTGAATCCCAACTTCGGTATTGGTGTCTAGCACATCCTTAAAAGCCTTGATCCTATCCGCTACGCCATCCATCATAAGTGCACCCGCACTGTCTGTTACGTACACACAGTCAGCCCCATAGCTTTCCATGAGTTTGGCTTGCTCGGCAAGTTTATTCGGTTCGTTCATGTGAGCCATCATCAGAAAGCCGCCTACATCCATACCTAGTTGCTTGGCTGCTTCTATGTGCTGCTTACTCACATCTGCCTCTGTGCAGTGAGTCGCTACTCGTACCGAGCGTACACCGAGTTCGTACGCTTTTTTGAGGTCTTCTATGGTCCCTATGCCCGGTAAAAGCAATGTGGTAAGCACCGCGTGATTCAATTGTTCTGCAACGCCTTCTAGCCAGTCCCAGTCGGTATGAGCCCCAAAGCCATAATTGAAACTACCGCCACTCAGTCCGTCTCCGTGAGATATTTCTATAGCATCTACTCCAGCTTTGTCCAGTGAGATAGCCAAGTCTTTGAGCTGCTGCTTCCCGTATTGGTGACGTATGGCGTGCATTCCATCTCGGAGGGTTACGTCTTGTATGTAAATCATAAGTTTAAGTCTAATTTTAAGATTAAGTATAAGTTTAAAGAGGCGGTTAGGAGTTCCCTCTGTTTTTAATTAATGTAATTAGTATTTTAATAAGCTGGGTGTTTTCGTCTAACAATCTTTCCCTTTCTTGCTTACTACCAGTATTTCGTCTTTGCATTATTCTTAGGTTTAGTTGAGTCTCTTTCAACTCTTTGAATGCTACCCGACCTTTGTTGAAATAATCCTTATCTGTTCCAGCCCCTTGCATTTCGCCAAAGTTTAGAGCAGAACTTCCCGCAGACCTAATTTTTTGATTAGCAAGATAGTCATTTGAAAAACTACGCGGTAATGTCTCGCTGAAGTCCATAATATCAGCCGCAAAGACAATAAATCGTTCTTCTAGATCAAATTTCTTCTTCGTCATAAATATTAAGCTTATACTTATTCTTAAACTTGAAAAAGCTTCTCCCCCACCGCCAACGCCGCACTGGTCATAATGTCCAAATTCCCCGCATACTCTGGCAAGTAATGCCCTGCCCCAACTACTTGCAGCAGCACGTCGTTTTCAATCCACTTTTATGCCCTACGCCTTCTATGAAAGCAGGCTCATCTTCCGATATATCATCAAACTGCACTTCTTGGTGAAGCGTATAACCAGGCACATATTTCTGTACCTCAGCCACCATATCGTGTATGCTCTGG